>OKUB01000004.1_pt1 | contig 95130 bp, 90 predicted proteins | sample 1606541 | NCBI WGS metagenome assembly OKUB01 (sample SAMEA3882507, study PRJEB24775) | human gut metagenome | biome: human-associated habitat; feature: intestine environment; material: feces | place: Netherlands | collected 2009/2010
TACCACCAGAGACAGTGACCTTAGCGGTATCATCGCCCACGATTTCGGACTTGTCTGAGGCAATAGCAAGATTGTACTGATAAAGAGGAAGAATAAACTCTTTAGAGGTTAAGTGACCGATTTCAGTAGAAGGATAATTTACCTTTACAGCAACTTTCTTAAAGTTATAGTCAGAAACCTGAGCAATATTGAGTTTAGCAGTCTTATCAGAAGCTACAGTATTAGAGGCAAGAGTAACACCGTTCCAGTTCTGGCGAGAACCGTCAGCTTTAACTAATTGAGCAGAAGCAATGGAAATAGACTTTCCAGGAGCCATATCCTTCAAAATTAAGCCGTTGTTATAAGTACGCTTATAGTCAAGTTTAGCTGAAGATTCAGTAGTTGTAGTAGCAACAGTTGAAGGATAAGCAAAGCTAGGACCCTGAGAGAAGTTGCAGTTAAACTGATTGAGCTTAACATTGATAGATTTGCTTACATTTGAAGATGCAAGAGTAGAAGCAGCAGTTACAGTACCTGTGCCTGTAAAACCCTTTGTAGCATCTGGATAAACACCCTTGACAGTAAATACAGCATTACCTGAATTGTCGAAGGTAGCAGGAGCAGTACCTGAGATATTGTTTGCAAGTGAAATAGATGCAGCAGTGCCAGGTTTACCACCAGAGACAGTGACCTTAGCGGTATCATCGCCCACGATTTCGGACTTGTCATAGTTTACAGCAAGATTATAGGTATGTAGTGGCAGTACGATTTCTGATGAATCTTTAAAACCAGTTTCAGTTGAAGGATATCTAACCTTTACTTTTACTTTTTTAATTTCAGGATCAGTAATCCTTGCAATATTGAGTTTAGCAGTACCGTCAGTTGCTGTTTTTCTTGAAGCTACAGTTACAGTGGAGGCTGGCAGCGACATGTCAGAGCCTGATTTTGTGACAGCTTTTACCTCAGCAACTCTGATAGGTCTGCTGCCAGCCATGCCACTCAACTGTACCGCTGTACCGTTGGAGTACTCACGATTATAATCAAGTTCAGCCTGACTTAAATCAGATGTCAGAGCTACAGCAGAAGGATAGCTGAAAGTAGGAGCTGCAGTTACCACCATCATATAATCATTAGTTACTACCTTGTAATCCTTGCGTAAGGTAGGCTTTGTCATAGCAGTGGCTGTAATAGAGCCAGTTTCCTGAACAGCATTACCGTTGTTTTCTGAAGGAGCACCTGCAATCACGATCTGAGAATTTCCGTTGGCATCAAACTTAGAATCGCTTTCCTGAGAAACAATGACAATCTTACCGATATTATGCCATGTAACGTCTTCTCCAGGTTTACCGCCAGAGAGGATAGCTGTAACCTTTTCATAACCAGTTAAAGTATCTTTTTCTGGATTTGTAGACAAGGTTAAAGCGTAAGGCACCATCTTAAGTACAAAGTCTTCAGAAACCTTAGTACCGACTTCGGTTGAATAGTACTTAACCTTAAAAGAAATCTGCTTTAAGGATAAATCATTAACAGGAGCGATATTGAAGCTTGCCACACCGTGCTCATCAGCCTTACCGCCGACAGAAGAGATTAAATCGTTGGTTGAAGAAACAACCTCGATAGCAGATGAAGGCAGAACATTATCAATCTTCAGCTCAGCGTTGGTGTAGGCTGTCTTGTAATCGACAGCAACCTTTGAAATATCATTGGTTACACCATTTGTCAGAGGATACTGAGGATAAGAGCTTAAAGGAGCCTGATTGAACTGAGCTTTATACTGAGTAAGATTTACAGTAAAGTCCTTCTTTAAAGAAGGCAGAGACATAGACTCAGCAATCACAGAGCCAGACTGAACATCAGCAACACCGTTATGATCAACAGGATCGCCACGAACTACAGCAGTAGCAACACCCTGCTCGTTAAACTTGTCTTCAGTTGAGACGATAGCAGCAGAGCCATCGGTTGACCACTTAACGTCTTCTCCAGGTTTACCGCCAGAGAGGATAGCTGTAACTTGACCGTTGTTCAGAACTGTATCTTTATCAAGTTCAAGTCTTAACTGAGAGCTGTAATCTAACAGCTTAAACGCATAATTCTGCTCTAAAACAGCCTCATCTGACGATGTCTGATGATACTTTAAAACAAGATTTACGTTCTTAATGGCAGTATCTTTAATTTCAGAGATCTTAAACAGGATCTGACCTTTGTCATCAGTCTTTTCTGAAAGTAGTGAAACCTTTACACCTTCCTGATTAGAAGAAATGGAAGCCTTTGAATTAGGTAAAAGACCATTTAAAGTAACAGTATACTCCGTACCATAATCAAGAGTATCAGCACTGTTATCAAACACTGGTAAGCCGTCAAAATGTTTTCCAGCTAAATCAGCTCGAACATTTGAACCACCTGACACAGAAGATCCTGCAACCTTCGGAGCATAGATATGATAGGAAAGTGGATGCTGACCAACTGCATCTTTAAGATCAATGGTTTTGCCAAGACATAAGGCTTTAAGAGTAAATGGTTCATTTGTTCTCTTGTCTAAGCCTTTAATTTTGATGAGAGCAGTACCTGAAGCATCAAACTGTTCAGGAGCTTCTAAGTCAATGTTATCTTCATCATTAAAGAAACTGATAGTTCTATTTGGCTGACCGTTAATTACAGTAGCAACAATTTCATCATTACCTGAGAATACATCAAGTTTTGACTGTTCGCTTTCATCCATAACAAACATTGGAGTGAACTGCTGAATAGCTAAGATTGAAGCTTTGGTTTCTGCGGCAGTGTTAAAGGCATCATGATAGAAAGTAGCCTTAATTCCGTCAACGTCCTGCACAGCAAAATCACCTGTTACTATGTAATCAGCTTGAGCTTTCTGATCATGAACAGTAACTTTCTTAACCGCACTAAGATCGTTAGGACTTGCGGCAAGTCTCATTAAGGCAATGCCAGGCTCATTTTCAGATGATTTCTTAAGATTTTGCAGAGTTTTGTTAAACTGTAAAGAAGCAGTTGAATTTTCAATTGAAAAATCAACAGAAGTACTGTTCTTAAGATTTTTTAGTTTTGCGGTAAATGGCTCTAAATAAAGAACCGAATTAGGAAGTTCCCAGGCAGGATCATAAACATAGTTCTTGATTTTAGCCTTTGGAGCATTGAAATAAGAATCTTGTGTTTTTGTTGATATTACACAGTCACCAGTATCACCGACCTCAGTTGCACCCACAGCATAGGCTACAGCAATACCCTCATCATCGGATTCAACCTCAACAGACACACCAGTCTCAGGTGAAGATTTGGCATTTTGTGCACTCTCTGGCTTTACAGCAACTACAGAGCACTTACCTACAGAGGTGAATGTAAGTTTAGTGTGAGGTTTTAGATTTTTATAAGTTAAGGTAGTAAACTGACCGCCATCAATTTCATTTGGATTAACGGAGAAATCGTCAGATCCTGTTCCATAAATTACTACGTGTAGCTTAATAGAAAAATCTGTTCCGTAAGCAGTAGCGATTACAGTTACATCATAATTTTTAGTCTGTGTTTCATCAGGCTTATAAGTAACCTGTGCCTGACCTTGGCTGTTTAAAGTTGCATCAGCATCAATAAGTTTACCAGGAGCACCATCAGCGATTCTAAACTCGACTTTTGTTCCTTCTAAACCGTCTAGTTGATCGGTATCTGCATATAAAGTGATTAAAGACTCTTCAAAACGTTCAAATGTGGTTTTAGAAGCCTTTACAAGTAAATCTACCTTATCAATGATAATGTCGAAGGTTGCACTAACGTTACCTGCAGCAACAGTAACTGTAGTATTCTTAACCGCAGAATGAATAACCTCAACAGTAAATAAACCTGCTATGTTTGAAACATAATTACCATTGTTTGAAAACTTTACAGAAGGGTGAGATGCCTTAACAGAAATAGGAATACCAGCAGCTGCCCTGTGGAAACCGTCTTCAATCTTAAACTGATAACGGTTATTACCTAAAGCACCAACAAAGGTAATGTAATACTTGCCAGGCTTTGAACGATATTGTAAAGGCATAGTGTAATCACGTTCAATAAACATAGAGCGTGAAGTCATGATATTGCTACCTGAAGCCTTATTGGTGGCATCTGGATTAAAAGCATTCTCAAAGGAGAAATTATCCCCTAAAGGAATATTAAAGTTTATGCCGATGTAGCTGTTGTTATTGCCATGGTTGGTATGCTGATGTTTAGCTTCAAGTGTAATGGCTGGTACAGGATTATACTTTAAACCAAGTTCATAGATATAAGGGCTATTTTCTAGAGAATTTTCATCAGCACCACCAAAAGGAGATACATCTTTTCCTTTCCAATGTGTAACACCAGCTTTAAGAGCAAGTTTTGCTTTAAACCAGTATTCCAAGAATAGATCCCATCCAGAAGCAGGTCTTTCCTGAACATACCCCTTTTCAAAATCAGGAGAATCTTTCCATGAGGTTAGATTTTTATAGATATTTGAAATTAGCTTAAGGTTGTCATGCATATATTCAACACCTAAGCTGCCACGGACATGACCACGACTAAGATCTTTATCAACCACCATGTTAAGACCTAGCATATGGTGACCGAGATCTTCCATAGATTTAGCCTGAGGATAGAAACGTTCACCCAAACCTAAGTGAGCAACCTTTCTATCGTTAGTGCCAGTGGTTAAACCTCCCTGCATAAAACCAAGATATTTAGGCTTACTGTAAAGAGGAATTAAAATTTTTCCTTCAGGCTGAAGTTTCCAGTTACCCTTTGACACACTAAGGCGAGTGCTGATCTCGGCATTAACGCCTTCATAGGCTTTCAGGTATTCATTTAAATGAGCATCAACAATTCCATTGACTTTGGAAATACCTAAATTCTGTATAAATTCATTTTTATCCTCAGCCTCAGAATATGAACGCACAAAATTACCAGTCACACCAATGATTTTGTAAAGTTTCTGACTTTCGTCAATAAGTTCATCAGTGCTCTTATTTTTAAGTTCATCAGCCGTTGGAAGTTTTGTTTCAGGAATTACAGGTACATCGCCACCAATAATAAGTCCCTTATCAAGCATCTTAGCAACCAATGGAGAACTGCTTACATAATTATCAGCACTGTTGTTGCCAGCTGTCTGATAAGAAGGCTTACGAACTATAGGTGTATTCTTTTCATTTAGCTTCTTTACAAAAGAAATGTTCTGATTGCCAGCTGATTTTTTTAAATTCAAAAAATCAAGACTTGGTAATACATTTTGAGTTATAGCATGATAGTTTTTCGAAGATAATTGAGGATCATTGTTATGATCTGTTTTTTTAACATTTTTAGCAGTAGATACTTTCTGAGGATCTTCATCAAGATTTAGTACATACTTGTTGTACATAGGTATACATGGTAAATCTGATGAGCATTTTATTTTAGTTTTATTAGAATTATCAGATACAGTATTATCAGAGTCAGCCTTTTTAATATTTGCATTGTCAAGTGCTGAATTGTCTTTTTCTAACTGTACTGGTAATGATGGTAAAAAGTGAGTTACTGATTGAGATGCTTTTTTATTATTTGTTTTAGCAACAACTGAAGATGCAGAATTGGCTGTAACCTCGGCATTTATTTTATCAAGATCTGAGACTAAGGCGCCATTTGTTTTTGTTGAAGTTGTAGCCATGGCTACAGCCTGTGTTTCAGCTGAAGACTGAGCCTGAAAGCATAAGAGAGAAACTAGAATTAAAGATTTAAAAATTCGGTTATAGGACATCATCATAATAATAAAAAAATAACTCATTATCTTTAAACTTGACGATAATTATATTATAGTTTAAGTATCTTTAACAAGTATATATTAGAGTATATCATAGAAAAAAATAGGATCAGTTATGAAAGAAAAAACAAAAGATGAAACATCTTCAACTGAAGATTTAGAAAACCTTGAAAAAATGCGAAAAATCAGTCGTCAGTCGGAATTTATAACAAACTTTATTGCAATTACAGGAATATTAGTTTTTGTAGTTAGTATGAATTTGTTAAAAAACTACTTTTCAATCAACACCACTGATTCACTGCCTGAGCATCTTTTTTATAAAGAATCAAGAGTAAGGGACATAACCTTACAGCACAATGATTATGTCAGGCTTTGCCCTCTGTATTCAAAAGTGGCAGATTTTTACAGAATTTTTGATTACAAAAAAGACACAGGCAACTGTGACAATGGTCAGTTAGCTTTTTTAAAGAAAATAGCAGCACTGCCTGGTGATAATGTAATTGTTGATAAAAATGGAATAAGTGTTAATGGCAAACTCATAAAAAACACTAAAGCATTATCATCAAAAGCAAGGCATTTTGAGTTTAAAGGAAAGGTGCCTAAAGACAGTTATCTTGTATATACAGATCATAAAGAAGGTTATGACAGTAGGTATTTCGGTTTCATCTTGAAGGATGAAATTACACATAAGATAAGACCAGTTTTTTAATTTTGAAAAGGAAAAAAGATGAGTTCAACCTTAAACACAGTAAACCTTATAGGTTTTGTTGGCGCAGAGCCTGATATCAAAAACAGCAACAGTGGTATTGTTGCCCATATATCAATAGGAGTACAGGAGAAATTCAAAAATCGAGACGGAACATACACAGAGAGAACCGACTGGATCAAAATTACCTCTTTTGGAAACACAGCAAAATATGTGTCACAGTTCATTAATACTGGAGATCTTGTGGTAGTAGAAGGAAAATTAAAAAACAACAATTACACAGATAAAAATGGTAAGAAACATTCAGAAATGTATGTACAGAGCAATAACATTTCACTTTTAAGAAAGAAAGGAATAAGTCCTGAAGCTCCACAAAGAGTCTCATCTAATGGATATCATACGCAAAAAAATCAGCAACAACAGTATACACCAAATGGAAGAAGTTACATTCAGCAGCCTGCTCCTAACAATAATTACGGATATGGCACAGGATATGTTCAGAATTCAGAACCACCATTTTAAGATAGCGTAAAAGTAAAAAAACCGTGCTTTACAGCACGGTTTAATTTATTAACTTTATAGTAGAAAAATTTAATACTGTCTATGTTCTAATTCATCAGAATCCTGAAGCATATCATCATAGCTTCCAAAATCAGACATCTGATCTTTCTGAGAATTACCTTCATCAAGCATAGAGCCTGCATGCTGTTTTAAAGCATCAAGAGCAGCTCTCTTCTCTTCATCTGTTGCATTTGGATCATCTAACACAGATTGAAGATCATTACCAAAAGCCAAATCATCTTCAGACAGTTCTGGAAGATTTGACGAATCCCCTACACTGTTATTATCTTCATCTTCACGGAAATACTGACCATAGAGCTTGCCGTCAAGAGTTACACCAACAGTAACTAGAGAACGGTCACACCATTTAGGAGTATTATAGCTGTCTACTTTCTGATTTTTATCATCGTATTTGAAAGCTGAATGTGCATAATAATTTGGAGCGCCATCATGAGGAATACCATGACCAGTTGAACATCCAGAATTTTCAACAAAATGCTTAGGTATTGTCTCCCATGAAGAACAATAAGTGATCTTTTTGACATAATTAGATGACTGGCTACGAGAACATTTACGCTCTGCCAGTTCACGAGAACTGTATTCGGTACTGTCATCGCCATTAGTGCAGACATAGGCAGTCGTCCAGCCACGGCATTCCTTATGTTCAGGAATGCGAGCATCAACACGCCAAACATAATTTACTGTAGCTGCTTTTTGCATTGCCTCAGGTACAGGTTGATTTACCTGAGCATAGGCGTTATTTACGATATTATTCTCTTCATTTTCATCTGATTTGCAGAAAAGATAATTTGGTAAAGGAGTATAGTTGTAACCACCTTTCCAATTGATGTCAGTAATTCTTTCAATAAACCTTTTGTGAGGAACACGACAGGAGTCGGAAATAAAGCCCCCAGGCACACACAGATAGAGTGCACATTCATTGTCTTTATCTCTTCTGATACCATCTGAAATGGCAAAAGCAGAAGTTGTACTTAATGCCAGAAGAACTGCAGCAGAAATTATACGAGGTTTCATAATTAACTCCTTATTCCTTATAGTCAAACATCTCATAAGGCTTTTCAAAAGTTAGATCTTTTGTCACCATAACATTGAAATTGTAACCAGGTCTTACCTCAATAGTTGGAGCTATATTGAGGTTTCTTTCAATAACCTTGGCAATAACATTACCCATCTGCTCAGCAAGAGCATCTTTCATATTTTGATTAACAGTGTTAGATGTAGAATTATTGTTATTACTGTTATTGTCATCGCTATCATCAGTAGCAATGCTGATAGATGCTGTGATGCCAGACATTAGGAAAGCTGAGGATATGAGCTTCCACCAGTGGTTATTAACTTTGTCCGCAAAACCTGAAAAACCTGAGGTATCAGTGCCAGGCATAGAGCCTATATCAATAGTACGGTTATCAGGATATACAAGTCTCTGCCATGAGATCATGACACGCTCTTGACCGTACATCACACCAGACTGATACTGACCGATTAACCTTGTACCCTGAGGAATAAGCAGATGCTCACCTGTTGCTGTATCATACACAGCCTGATTTACCTGAGCAATCACCTGACCTGGAAGATCTGAATTGATACCTGAAACCAAAGTGGCAGGAATTACAAATCCAGCTCTTACAATAAACTCATTAGCAGGTTTTTCTAATGAGTTTCCTAAATCCCAGCTGTTGTTTCTGTTCATGCCATTATAGGCATCAAGGGTTGAATTAAGACCTCTGCCACGGTGGGGAGAATCTCCGCTGTAATCCCCCATGGCACCACCACGAGAAGGCAGACCACCATCAAAAGACTGAACAGAAGTGCCAGTATTCCGATTGTTCACACTGGCAAGACGTGAGGCAGCATCACGACGTAAGAACTCAGCAGCAGCTCTTTTACTTTCAACAGAGGCTTTAGGATCTTGAATAATAGCCTGTGCCTTAGAGCGGTTAATATTGTCATCACCGCCACCATTAGCTAAAGCCTGATAGCTGGTTTTTGAAGAGTTATTTAAACCATTTAAGAAACGGATTTTACGCTGATTTGCAAGTTCTTTTTTTAATTCACCTAAAGATCTCTGTTCATCAAGAGCAGCCTGATTGCCAAGTCCCTGCTGTTTTAAAGATTGCTGCTGTGATTTTAAAAGAAGCTCATTATATTTCTTTTCTAATTCATCAAATCTTTTCTGAGTTTCAGGATCGGTTTTCCCTGAAGTATGGGAACTATCATTATGTTCACCAGCAATACCATAATTCTGATCATCAATTTTAAGTTTATCAGCACTTTCTTCTTTAGTGACTTTCTCCTGAACAGTACCAGAGCCATTTACGTCTGAAAACATTTCCTGATTAACATTACTTTTAAAATCATCTTCTGACTCTTTAGGTGTTTCAGTTTGATTTTTTTGAGTATCATCCTGTGCTGAGTTACCGATACCGTACATACAAATAAAAAGTATAAAAAGAAGGATTCCAACAATAATGAATATAGGCAGTTTAGACATATGCTGAGCTTTAGGTCCAGCATTTGCACCTGCATCAAGATTTGCTTCAGATACAAGATCGTTATTATTATTTTCAGACATAAATAACCCTTATTAAACACTAAAAGCCCATGTAGCCACGGCTAAAAATCATGACTACACAGGCGCACAATTGATATTACGCTACGACTTTAGATGTTGTTTTAGAAGAAAGAAATTCTAAAGCCTCATTTTCAGACAAACCGCTTTCTTGTAAGGCATCTGGATTTTGTTTAAATAATAATTTAAAGAAATTTTCTAATTTCTGGACAGTATTTTTAGATGTATTCTCATGTTGTACATCTGTTTTTAAATTTTCATTATTATTTGCATCTGTTCCATCATTAGGTTCATTGTGAATATTTTCCTTCTCGATTAAATCTTCTTCATGATCATTAACCTTGTTTTCAAGCTTAGTATCATCTTCTTCTGGTTTTTCATCTTCTACAGAATCTTTAGAAGGAGCCTGCTCAGTCTTTGCAGTTTCCTCTTTTTGTTTTTCTTTCTCTACTAAAGCCTCATCATGCTCACCGTCAGACTTTGCCTTATTAAAGTCAATATCATTAGGTATTGATACAGCGTAATTTTCACCAGTAGAAATGCAGAATGCCTTTAACTGTTCGAAGAATACGTAGAACTCTTTGTACTCTTCGATAATTTCAGCAATTCTGGGCTTGATAGCTTCATATGCCCTGTTAACTAAGTCCTGACGGTTCTTTTCAGGAGCTGCATTCATTAAGTTAAATAATTTCTCTAAAGTTACTGAATTGTTAAAATTCTCAGCCATTTTTCATTTCCTATATGTTAAAAAAATAATTATAAATTCTGCATGGACCATGCTGAAACAGGAACTAATTTACCGTCCTGTAGAGCATACATTCTGTAATACTTAATACCTTTAAGCGTTACCGCCATATTAAAATAACCGTCACTTTCCATAAGTTTGATTAGATTTACAGTTAATTTGGTTCCGTTAGCTGACATCACAGAGACATCACCTTTCTGTCTGTCTCTTTTAGGTAAGACTTTTTCAACAGCATAGCCTTTAGAAGTTAAAGCCTTAGCAACATTCTCTAAAAGTATTTTTTCCTTAGCTTCCTGATTTTCAGGAAAAATAATTGAAATCAGATCATCATCTGGTAACATCTGATTTACCACAAGATTCGTAACCTGCTTAGAAACATCTTCTACAGCAAAGGTTCCAATTCCCAAAGTATCTTTTGTTTTTGTTGATAAAGAAAAGTTCTGACAACCACAAAGGCAAGAGCACAATGCAGTTGCCACAAAAAAAGTTATGATTTTTCTTTTAAGGAACATTGTTATTTACCTCTCGTGATCACTACTCTCTGCTGTTGAGAATCTAAGCCCATAGTTAAGATAGCAGTTTCAAAGATGCCATCAACGACATAGCGTTTTCCCTGAAGACGATAATTGATAATATCTGTCTTTTCATCAGAAAACAGACCACCTTTCTTTGACAAGAGCATTAAAGCAGGAGCTTTTGCATATTCAACCTTCTTTGGTAATTCAATAATCGTCTTTCTGCCATCATCAAAAACTCTGACAGGCTTCCAGCTTACATTACCTGAAACTTCATAGTTAAAATTCAGATCACCAAGATAAGTCTTAGATTGAGAACCGTCATTATTTACAGTTGTAATTGACTGCTTTTCCTTTTCCTGCTTTTCAATCATTCTCTGAGCTTCGAATGCAGCTAAGAGTTTTTCTGGATATGAAAATGAAACATGCGGATAATACTGATTGGCAGTTGAGGTTAATTCAATTCTATAACCTCGCCTGTCAGTTGAAATGATAAGATTTGTTTTTAAACCAATGTCTAATGGTTTAACAATCACATGTTGAATTTGTTGATCACCCATACCAGTTACCGCAGGCTCAACATTCCATCGTGCGGTATCACCTAAGTTTATTGAATTGACCACCTCGCCTGGCTCTAATTCAATATCTGTTACAGTTAGCACTGACGTAATAACATTAGCTGTCTGATTTCCGTATGAAAATATCACGTTATCACGATTTACGAAAACAGTGTTATTTACAGGACTTCTCTTATAGTTATTAAGCTTTCCTAAAGTCTGCTTCTGCATATCGGTTATTTTAGGAGGATCTGCTGATTCAAATACCAGATTCTCCATAGAAACAGACTTTTGAGAATTCTGATTAACAGGAGAAACATTGGTGTTTACCTTAGTACCACCATTTAATCCTTCAATTTCAGCTCTTAATTGCTCTGGAGTCTTATGCTTCTTATTTGCAGCTCCTGATGTAGCATTAGCAGTAGCAGCACTCTGCCCCTGCTGTAAACTTAAATCGTTATTACTTTGAGCTGCCATAACTTCAGCACTTAAAACAGCTGACAGCATTACAGCGATTGTTGTAAATTTTCTTAACATAAACTAATGATCCTGTTTTTTATTAGCTATAATTTCAAAGTCTTTAACCCAGAGATTGAAAGGATTAGCTGTCATCTTAGGATTAACTGATATTATATCTGAATTTTCTACTATATTAGTATTTTTATTGATATTTGGAGCATGAATTAAAGTTAATTTTACAAAGAAATCTTTAGGAGTCATGTGTTCAAAATCAACAAAATCAGAAAGCTCTTTAAGATCTTTTCCGACCACCTGAAGATGTGCCTCATAGATCATATTGCTCTCATCAACAGTTTTTATCTCAATCACATTAACTTTCTGATAATGAAAGGTTTTGTCTTGAACTCTGCCAAAAGCAATGACATTGAGTTTTTCAATAGCAGGAGTTGCAGATAAAACAAAAGAATATGCTTTCTGAAGATTCTCTCTGATAGCAAGCTGATCGCAATAGTAAGAATATACAGCTTTTGTAAAATTGCTTATCACAAAAGACACCGCCTGCTCACGCTTAAGTCTGACAAACGAGTCAGAATTAAAATATTCTCTGCATATTTTTTCCTGCTCTATTTTTTTCTTTTTAATCTGTTTTTCACTTTCCAAAGCCATTGCCTGGGCATCAGCAGATTTTTGTAATGAAAGTAAAACTTCATTTTTGTTAGGATCAGCAGCCGTGGCTACACTTGAAAGAATGAGTAGCGACAATAGATTTAAAGTCAAAAGTTTTTTCATTAAAAGCTCCTTATAAAGACTTTCTGCCCCATGAAATCTGATTGATATATAAACCTAAAGGATTATTGATAATACCTTGAATATCATCAGATTTCGATTTGACACCAAACTCATAAGAAATCAGAGCTTTCATAGTCATATCAGGTTTAATTTTTTCACCTGATCTTGCTCTGGTAGTTTCAGTCCACTCAATGACATAAGTCTGTTTACTCTGTTTTAAAATTGAGTTAATTTTTACTGAAACCAGCTCTTCCTGTGCACGAACTACAGGATTATTTTTTCCTTTATCAGCCGTGAAATATTCGTTGATAAAGGCAATAGCAGGAGATTGCTCCTTTAGATGTGAGTACAACCGTTCAACCGCTGTTAATATAAGTAATATCGACAGTTACACTACGAGCATCAACAATGAACTGTGAGAGTGTAGCTGCTACGATTTGATCGTCAGTTTTTGTAATTTGTTTGGCAATACCAGATGTGATAGCCACACCATGATTATCAAGTGTTACAACATATGGTACGAACTGACTGCGGTTGGCAGCCTCAATACTAACAGCCATAGCAGCTAACATCACAATAGTAGAGACAATAGCGATGATAAGATACCACAGTTGACTAGATGCTATTTGTGAATAACGGTCACGCCAGCTTTTTTTGGCATCAAGCCATGGATTTACGGTATTTTTAGTTTTTACTGAATTTACTACAGTCTTAGTCTTTTGAACTTTAGTTTTTTTTATAGGAGTCTTTGATACCTGAAGTTGCATAATTATTTTTCCTTAAAAATTAGAAACTGTTACCTGAGGATATGTAAGATTTTTCATCTTCAGATATTCATCAACCCAGCCATTCTCACCGAACTTTTCGATAAGCTCATCAATTTTTGCAACTGCATCTTTGTCAGATACAGCCACAAAAGCAAGAGTAAATTTTTGCAAGGCAAGCTGGAACATTCTGGCATGATGACCATTATCGCCCAAGAAGAAATAATCTCTCTTCTTAATACCACGAGAAATAGCATCAATCTGAGAATAATTAAGACCAAATTTCTTATAAAGCTTCTGAGCCTCTTCCTGTACCGCATTTTCATTTGGTAAGAAGATTTTGGTAGGACATGATTCAATTAAGACATCCATGATGCCTGATTTTTCCAAATCTGATAAGGACTGAGTAGCCATGACTACAGCACAGTTTGATTTACGTAGAACTTTAAGCCACTCTCTAATCTTTTTGGCAAAGACAGCATTTCCTAACATCAGCCAAGCCTCATCAAGAACAATTACAGCAGGTTGACCGTGCAGGTTATTCTCAATCACATGAAACAGGTAGTCTAAAACAGGAAGACAGTATTTAGGTTGTAAATTCATTAGATTTTCGATTTCAAAAACTGATAAAGGCACATTAACATCGCCAAGTCCATCAGACTCTGCATCAATCAGATTACCTAAAGCAGAGCCAGATAGATACTGCTGTAAAACCTCACGCAAATCAAGATCTTGAATTTCATTAGTAAAATCAGAAAGTGTAATTGAATAATTTGTATTGCGTTTCTGATTATCAATCATATTTTTTAAAGTTTCATTGATCTGATTGATCATCTCTGGATTAACCTTTATCCCGTTAAGTTCAGCAATTGCCTGCAACCATTCTGATGCCCAGGCTCTATCTTTTTCTGTCTTTAGATTATTCAAAGGAGCAAAGGCGAGATTGGAATTTTCTCCAGCAGGTGTATAGTGCCTGCCATGAGTTGCCTTGCACAGACAGTACATAGATCTACCTTTATCAAAAGCAAAAATATTGATGTCTTTGTATCTCATAAATTGAGCTACAAGTGTTGCAAGTAATGTTGACTTACCAGCTCCAGTTGGTCCTAAGATCATGGTATGAGCCAGATCACCGAAGTGAAGATTTATGGCAAATGGGGTATTTAATGCTTCACCTGTAATACCCATCATCAAAGCAGGTGCTCCTTTATAGCCCTTAAATGGACATGGAGATGTCATCTGACCTAACCAAGGAGAATAAACAGGTAACATATCAGCAACGTTAGCTGACGACATCAAAGGACGTCTAACATTTTCAGCGCCGTGACCTGGCAAAGTACCCAACCAGGCATCAAAATTATTGATAGTTTCAATTCTGCCTTTTAGTCCCATTGATGCAAGAACTTTGACAACATTTGATGCCTGTTGTTTAAGGATATGCAAATCCTTATGCATTAGTACAATATTAGAAGTGCAGTAACCGAAAGTTATATCACCACGGCTGATTTGTGAATCTGCATCGTAGCCTTCAGCTGCCATTGCCACAGCATCCTGATTATCTTTTTCAGGATTATGCAGTTGAGGGAACATCTGAGCAATAAATCCACGTTTTTTCTGCTCCCATTTTTTACGAAGCTTTTTCATTTCAGAAGCAGCTTCATGAGTTTCCAGACCGATATAACGTGTAGACCAGCGGTACTGATAACCAAACTGTGTAAGAATGTTAAAAATTCCTGGAGTGGTAGCACTAGGATAGCTGTCAAGTCCTACACAGATCATGTATTTATTATCTATAACAGGAACCACACCAAATTTGGTATCAACAGCCAGCAAATCATCAAGATTGCAAGGATTTGCAGGAACCTGCATTACATTCCACTCACCTGTAATACAGAACTCAAGATAGGTTAAAAGCGGATCATATCTTACAGAACGCCCATTAAACCCCTGAGGTTCTTCAAAAGAAACCAGTGGGACCACATCGTTGACGTTAACGTTGAAAATGTTGGTAAGACTATCATAAATCTGATTAGATTTAATCTTAAACTCTTCAATGATAGCCTTTTGTTTCTGCAACTGACTTCTCTTTTCTGAACCGTCTTTTTCAAACATCGCTTCAGCAAGTTTACGGTTGGCAAGTTTAGGTGGAAGATAGGTAACAGTGAAAATGTAAGTTGCGGAGAACATTGACTCTTTTGATGCAAAGAAATTTCGTCTTTCATCATCAATACCCTGCGCTACCTTTGATGTAAAGAATGACTTTGACGGATCAAAATAATTAGGCACAGGTCTTCTTATGGCATCGATATGACAGATCCACCCTGAGTCGAAGCTCTTAAAAATATTGTTTAACTGCTCTGAGATCATATTACGATGCAGGTTATCAAGCGTTGATTCATCAGGACCTGTATACATAAAAGAGCGCATCAGACCTCCGTTTTTTAGAAGAATGATGCCATCTTCAACCTCAACATTGTAATTAAGCAAATCAGCCATAGATGCAGATTTACTCTGATATTTTGACAAAGACTGCTTTTTGATAATCTTTACAAGAACTGCTGCAATTACGCCAATCAGACATAAACACAGAAAGCAGGTTACATAGAGAATGATCTCTACCTGTTCAGTAGCTTCAACAAGTGCAATATCATTATTCATATTTTTTACTTATAAGTTTTGTTGCAAACACCAAAATGAGTTGCATGAGCTGGATAATATTTTTTAAATTTAATGTGCTTAATGTAAACTTCACTGATCCTAGGATCAGCTTTTGCCACCTGTCTTAATAAAGACAGACAAACTAAAAAGATAACTATCGCAATCACACATCCAATAATGCTTTGTAAAGCAAAAGCACATACACCACATAAAGTAAAAAGTAAGATAAGAAGACTTCTGTCACAGCCCATAATTAAAGCCGTTCGAGTACCAATCTTGTATACGTAATTAACGTTTAATTCTGTATCTTCCATGATAATGTCTTCCAATCTTTTAAATTTTGCTTTAATACTTTAATAACAGTAGCTGTGATTAGAACCTAAAGTACACTGACTGAACTTGTCAAAATGATCACCACTATGCAATACATCAAGCACAGAAGTATTTTTTTCAACACTTAATGTAGAATTTACACTGTCAGCTGGTAACACGGCTCCTGAATCAGTGAAAGCTGATAACAGCTTATTGGCAAGAATAATGACACAGACAACAATTACTAAAACAATCATTGTTTTCATTACCTGATTCATTTCACCACCGAATGCAAGACCGCATCCGCATCCTACGATGCCTGCAAGAGCAATACCAGTTGCCACAGGTCCAGTGATAGATTTCTTTAATTTTTCAAGTCCACTCTCCCAGGGCATATCACCGCCAGATGTAGTACCACACCAACCTGCATTTACAAAACACATAAATGCGATTAAGGATAATAATATAAACATATTCTTATACGTAAATAGAGATTTTATTGATTCCATAATAAACAATAATCCTTAAATAAAAAAACACAAAAATCGTTAATATAGCCGTGGCTACACCAAAATTTATTCAACACGGTGATAGACATACTTACGTGTTGAAACATCGTAATATTCAATTTCGATAATATCTTTTAGTTTTCGTCCTCCTGGAACTCTGGCAATATGAATAATGTAGTTAACAGTTTCCCCAATAATCTTATCTATATCATCTGGATGGTATTTGTTTCTTGTAACCAGACCTTTCAGTCTGTCTAAAGCTGAAATTGCCGTATTTGAATGAAGAGTGGCAAGACCACCTGAGTGTCCTGTATTCCATGCATCTAAAAGATCGAGAGCTTCAGGTCCACGCACCTCACCTACAAGTATGCGATCAGGGCGATAACGTAAAGCCACTTTTAATAAATCAGTCATGTAGATATGACTTAAAGGCGCAGTATGCAGCTGAATCTTATTTTTAGCTGCACACTGAATTTCGCCTGTATCCTCAATGATTAGAACACGATCAGCTGGACACAGCTCTTCCATTTCTTTTATCACAGCATTGATTAAGGTTGTCTTACCTGAACCAGTACCGCCCACAATCAGAAGATTCTTTTTATTTACGACAGCTTTAGAAATGATTTCTCGCTGATGTGGAGTAATGGTTCCGCATTTAACGTAATCATCAAGAGTGAAAATTTTAGTGGCTTTTTTACGCAAAACAAAGGAAGGAATTGAAACAATCGGAGGAAGACAGCCCTCAAAACGGCTGCCGTCAACAGGAAATTCACCTTCACAGACTGGATGTTCCTCATTACAAATAGAATCATGAAAACCAGCCACATTTGAAATAATCGAACGGACAATTCTACCGTCAACCTCACCTACGTAATACATACCTAAAGAAAGTTTATCAACATAAACTTTACCGTCAGCATTACACATTAAATCAGTAGTTAAAGGATCAGAAAAAAGATCATATAGAGTTATGACTTTCCCCTGATCACTGAGTTTTGACTGCTGCATTAAACCAACAATTTGATTTATAGATCTCTGTTTTTGTACGTTTTCCTGTATCATGATCTCTATATAATAAAAAGAACTTTTCAAGTATTCTTTGTTAATGATAGTATTTTATATTATAAATTACAATATATCATATTTAATTATTGCTAAAAATTAAATTAAGAATCTTCACAGGAGAAAATATGTACATCGTAGGATTGGATAGAGCTAATTTGAGTTCAGAACTGCCATCTTATAAAATCTGCATTGCCAATACTCATGGAGGTATAGTCAAGACTTTTGCCTGCGCCTCAAGAGATCTATTAAAGCAAATCATCAATCATCCGAATCTAGAACAGCCAGCTGTGTGGTCTGATAGAGAGTTTGATATGATCATAAATCTCACTGGAAGGCGGATCAAGATATTGCAGGACATCTTTATAGAACAGAACGCAATCGTTAGACCTAAAAGCGAGGTCACACCGATATTTGCATTTAACAGAGCATCAAGATGCTTAAGATTTATGCCAAGAATTTCTGAAGACGACATCTTCAGATATGAGAAACCTGAGTTTAAAGTTTATGAAAACGAGCATACACATAAACCAGATGTCTGGCTGTCAGCTTTATGCTATAACACTCTGCTTGTAAGTAAAATTAAATACAACATCCCTGATAATGGAAGAAGAAAGAGATAAAACAGCTTATAGCAAAATTATAAACCGTGCACAAGCACGGTTTTTTAATACAAAAACCTGAAAGACAAAGCATAAGATAAAGAAAACCTGCCTGAACAGTATCAGATAAAAACAGATTGTTAATAATCACATACTCACCTCAAAAAGATCATTCATAAAATTCAATTTTTCCTGAAGAATATTCAAGAGAAACCTTAAACCCTAAACACTCAGCAAATTTAATGATAGTACCGAGACTAATCATATCAGAGCGGTATTTTCCGTTAATAAAATTAGAGATATAAGCCTGCGTATAACCTGTCATTTTGGAATACTGCCTAAGTGGCAGTCCTGAGCGTTTAATTCTTTCAGCAAGAATGTTTATGATCTTGTCAGATGTTTTTAAAACGCTCTGCTCATATACAAGATGTTTCATTATTTAGAGAATTTATAATTTTTGAACTGATCTAAATTGTTCAGAATGTCATTTTTCTTATCATCATCAAAAAGAAAATCCTGATCAATCTTAAAGATAAGACGATTTAAACATTCAACTGAATAAACAATCCCCACTAAGCACAAAGCCACAGCAAGAGATAAAACAAGAACTATTTTCAACAGTAGAATATTGCAGAAACCAATCCCCATTAAGCAGAAAATAACGCTTAAAACCAGAGTAAAACGGCAGATATTACTAAAGTGTTCTAATAATAGATATTTAATTTCATTTGAAGAAGGCTTTAGTTCTTCAAAAAAATTGTCTCTTAATTTCTCTGGATATTTTTTACCATTTAGAAGATCAAAAAAGATCTGCAAATGTGAAATGAGATACCTGTCAGCATTGAGTTTCCATATAAGAAACAGCAGCAGTATAAAAGACAGCGCAAAGAAAAAGATTGAATACAGCTCTACAGCATAATTTTTGGAAAGCATCCAGCACAAAAAAAGAAAGCAGTTAAACATGCAGAAAAAAGATGCAAAACATAGATACTTTTTTACCTTAGATAAAATCAGACTGACATCATCAGACATAGAACACCTCAAATTATTTTATATATATTAGAGTATATCATAGCAGATTTAATTAAAAAGATAGCCGTGGCTAAAAAAATGGGGAGTAACTCCCCATATAACAGGTATTTCAGAAACTACATGCCTTTAGACATGGAGTTTATAGCCTTTTGTATATTCTCAAGATCTTTTTTCTTTTCCTCATTCTGCAATCTAACAAGATCGTCATGAGTCAGAGGTTTGCAAGCATCTGCATCATCAAGACTTTGATATATTTGACGATGACTTAACATATCAAGATCTGCCGACATCAGATATCTTTTAGCGATTTGCTGCATACCTGCAGCTTCATTCCAAATTCCAATAACTTTAAAAGAATTCCATAAATCCTCATGTTTGGAAGCATTAACAAGTAAGCTTTCTTTTTCATGTAGATTACAGAAAACCTGAGCATCAATACCATCAATACCAATAGGTTTTCCTTTTTTATTTCTATAAGGTACCTGAAGCATTTTTTTGCGATTCTGAATAATATCAGATGAGGAAAATACAGCTTGATCCATATGTTTGTTGTTATTAATAATGTCAAATTGTTTATCTGAATCTTGTGTATAAACCCAACTAGAGGTAAATTCATAACCGTTTGACCGCTTTATATTGAATTTTTTAATATTTTCGATAGCATCAACAAGTTCTTCTTTTACCCCAGTTGGAGAAGAATAAGCATTAGCACTATTCAAAATAAGATTAGTTGGTGTTCGATATGCAAATGTTAAATTTTTATCTGAAAGCATTTCAGTAAATCTCTCATTTTGATTTTGCATCATTTTCTCAACTTCCGATAAAGGTATTAAAACTGATTCTGCATTAGGAATTAAAAGGCATTTTTCATTATCAAATTTAAAATAATAGTACTGATCAAAAAATGATTCATACTTTAAAAGCGACTTGCTCTCAATCTCAAGACAATCCTCAGTAATTTTTTGATGGATAAGATTTTGAGCCTGCTGATAGATATTTAGATCTTTAACCTCAGCCTTTGAATTGTCTTCATACTCTTCAATTTCAGGTTCAGACTCTGTCATAGTATCACTATGATCATCTTCCTTTACCTCATAAGCTGAATTAGCAGATACCACAATCACATGCGGATCATTAAGCATACTCTTTCTCTCTTCAATCACACTCTGAGGTAATTCCTGAGTTTCATCATTCTCATAATCATGATCCTGAGACTGTAAATCATCCTGTTCATCAGCTGGTAATTCCTCAATTACTTCAGCTTTAGCATCAATGATTTTAGATGCCTCAATATTAAGTTCTTTTAATAGCTGCTGATGTTTAGCTTCAACCTCCTCATATTCAGCCTGACCATCCCAGACATTATGATTTTCAACAATATCACGAGCAACATCAAGTTTACTTTGAAGAGTCTGAGCTTCCTTAACCACATCATCAAGTTTCTTATTAGCCATATTTAAGGTGTTATTCATACGAGTGATATTACCGACAGCATCTGGACCAATGATCAAATCTGATGAAGATAAAGATGGTCCGATCAACTGCATGTAATTGATATATCCAGTAGGATTATCTTTAGTAGACACACCTTTTTTCTTTGAAACTAAGATCTTAAAGTCGCAGTAAGAACCAAGTTCAATAGTTCCTGCACTAATATCCAAAGCAGCTACTGCACTCAAAATAGCTTTACCAGCTAAAGCTTTATCAGTGTAGATTTTGTTGTTTATAGTTATTACAAAAGACTTAGGATCAAGTCTAACCTGCTTATTTTTGTCTAAAGCAGTAAGATCTTTTTTATAACCTTCAGCCTGAGACTTTAGTTTAGAAATTTGAGCTGGAAGATTTACATTAAGATCAGATTTAGCCTGCATAAGATTCTTTTCAAAGATCTTTTTTTCAAGCTTAAGCTCTTCAAGTTTGCTTTCAAGTTCAATCTTCTGCTTAATTCTCTCATCACCAACAGCAGCTGCCATGCATTCAGAATATGAGAATGTAGGCTCTTCATCGTCTAATGAGATATTTCTTTCAACATGATCCTGATTTTTCATGATCTTGCTGATAAAGTTTGCCTTAGTCATTACTGTCTGATACATAAAAGCATCAAAGGTACCCTTTGAGATGTAGTTATAGACATCAACCTCAGAATTCATATTACCCTGACGGATAATACGACCGTTTCTCTGCTCTAAATCAGATGGTTTCCAGTTAATATCCAGATGATGAACTGCTTTTAATCTGGTCTGCACATTAACACCAGTACCAAGTTTTGAGGTTGAACCTAAAAGGATACGGACTTTACCCTTTTTAACATTGTCAAAGAGTTCATCACGAGCATCTTCAGTTTCAAAGTCGTGGATAAAAGCGATTTCATCTTCTTTTACGCCTTTGTCTATGAGCTTCTGCTTAATATCATCATACAGACAGAATGTACCAGGATCTCTTGTCTTTGAAGGTGTTGACATATCACAGAATACAAGCTGAGTACCCTTGTTAGGAGTTTCCTTCTCATAAATATCAAAAACATTCTGCACGCACTTGTTGACCTTTGAATAAGGATCATCAGGAGCATCTGCATCAATGATACGAGGATCAAGTCCTAACTTTCGACCGTCAGATGAGATCTTCAGCATATTGTCTTCACTAGGTTTAACCTTATGTTCTTTTACAGCTCTTGCTCTAATTGCTATATCCTGAATATAGTCTTTCTGGAAATCTGAAGCAGGACATTCCTCATAATGAAAATGTGCTTTAGGTAAAGACAGCAGATCTTTAATATCATTCTGAGTCTTAATATCAGCACATTCACCAAAGATTTTCATGACATCAGGAATATTTCTGAAAGAACGCAGACGTTTTTTCATCACAAAATTCTGACCAGTTGCATCAAGCTCAGCCTTTGACTCAATAGTGCCAAATTGAGCAATGAAAGAATCAAGTGAATCTACGTCAGCAGCTTCAAGATTATGTTTATTTATATAAGTCTGCATGGTGTACAGATCAACCACTGAATTTGAGATAGCTGTACCAGTTGCAAAGACCACTGCTTTATTATCGAATTTATCATTAAGATACTGGCACTTCATCTGCATATCACGTGCTCTGTTTGAAGGTGAAGCAAGAGGCACATTTTTGATAAGTGTAAACACCTCAGCATTCTTATAGTTATGAGCTTCATCAACATAAAGTGCATCACACCCTAACTCTTCAAATGTAAGAGAGTAATCTTTAGAATTGTTGGATTCATTAAGCTTTTGCAGTTTATTTAAAAGAGTGGTTTTTCTCTGCTCACATTTTTTAGAAATCACGTTTAAACCAATATTTTTAGCTGTTCTAAAAGCTTCATCATTCTCTTCAATAAGATGATTGATAAAAGCTTCCTGATATTCAAAGCTCATAGGTATTTTTTCAAACTGCTCTTTTGACATCAGAATGATATTAGCATCACCGTAAGCTGCACGAGCAAGGAATTTAGCACGATTTTCCTTCTTAAAATCATTTTTAGTTGCAGTTAAAATATTGGCATTAGGATACAGTGTATAAAACTCTTTAGAGAACTGAGTTAATACTGGATTTGGAGTCACAATAACGCACTTGTGAGCTAAACCTAAGCGGATCTTTTCCATGGCAGAAGCGCACATCTCAAAGGTTTTACCTGCACCAACCTCATGAGCAAGCAGAGTGTTACCGCCCAATAGGGTACGTGCAATCGCATTTTTCTGATGTGGTCTTAACTGAATATTTGGATTGATACCGTCAAAGGAAAATAAATCACCATTATATTCACGAGGTTTAATAGCGTTATACAGACGGTTATATTTATTTACAAGATATTCCCTTCTTTCATCATTATCGAAGATCCACTCTTTAAATTTAGCCTGAATAAGCTTTACTTTTGCCTGATTTGCCTGTGTTTGTTCAGGATCAATTACAGAAATAGTGGTTAAATTGCCATTTTTATCAACTGAATCAACAGACTTTTTCACCTCAACAGATTCAAAGTTAAGCATCTTTTCAAAGATTTGAAGGGCATTAAGTGAATTGGTGCCATAGACTGAAGATATTTCAGAATTATAGACACCAGGATATTTGCTGTCTCCGTCAAAAGCAAACTGATGTAAGTGCTTGTTATAAACGAGTTTACGATTTATATCTGCTTTAATCAGATCATTAAAAAACTGAAGATAAATCTCAGGATCAACAAAACGAGCACCAATCTCAATTGAAATATCTGAAGAAGTCAGTTTAGGAGGAATTACTTTCTCTAAATCTGCAATCTGAGAATTAAAAAGTTCAGTATTAAACTTTTCATTAGCCTTTTTGGCATCTTCAATCTTTTGATAGATATTGCCTGAAAGATATTCATCAGTGGTTACATAACCTGAAAAAGGCACAACTTTACCATTTTCATCAAAAGTCATCTGAGAAGGATCACGATAAATCAGCTTCTGATTAAACAGCTGAGAAGTCAGATCTTTATAATCATTCTCTTTTAAGAGAGTTGCCATGAAGGGAATATCAACTCTTCCCTTTTCGTTGATAGACATGATAAGAGCATCCTGAGGATTGTCAGCATGATCTTTTCTCTCTCTGTAGTTTAAAACCCTCTTAGAGAATACATCAGCCTTACCAATAAGTACGCCTTCATTATTCACTTTTTCAAGTGCTAAAAGCGAATTAAATGAATTGTCAGAGCTTAAAAGCTTTTTAGTTGTTCTGTTTACAGAAACAAAATAATCAAGTACTGGTTTGTGCTGCCCCTGAAGCTCTGGAAGATACGATTTACTGTTGTCAGCTTCCTTAGCATAATTTTTATAAAAATCATCATAAAGAATATTCAGCTGATTTCTGACATTAGTAATTTCATCTTCTGTGCTGTCAGATAATTCAAGATCACGAAGCTCTCTATAAGTATCACGAAGCTGAATTAATTTCACAGCAATTTTTTGAGATTTACCTGTAAAATCAGTTTGAAGTACAGGCTCTGTATTCTTATCTGTCTTATAGTAGATATTATTGTTTCTATCTAAATAATATGAGAAAGGGCGTGCATTTACAAATTCAGCACCTAAAACATTGGTATTTACATCTTTTCTTTCAGTTATGACATTAGACTGATTTACAGGATGATACTCTAAAGACTGAGATGTAGTGATATTGTTTAAAGCTGCATCAAGGGCATTAGTAAATGTGGAATCAAAATTAAAATGCCTGTCCATACCATCTCTGTAATAACTATCAAAATCATCAATTATAGAGTTGCAGGCTTTAAAACCATAAGCTGTAGATTTAGCATACTGAGTGCCGATCACCTGCTCAGGATGTTCAATAAAGTAATTGTTAACTCGTACATTCTGATAAGCTTTTTCATTATCTTCATCTACTGCGTAGTTTCTAAGATACTGATCATTTGTACATACCCATGAAAATTCAGGTTGAGATAAATCAATATGATCTAACTCCTGCTCTCTTTTTTGCAGAAAGATCATATCGGTTACAACATCAGTACCTGTTGAACTGAATGCAGTATCTGGAAGTCTTACTGCACCTAAAAACTTAGCTTTTTTAGCAATTTCCTCACGCACTTTGGAACCAGTTGCATCAAGAGTGAATGAAGAGGTTAAAAATGCAACTACACCGTTAGGATGCACCTCATTTAAGCTCTTTAAAAAGAAGTAATTATGAATTGAATTGCCAGACAGACTCTTGTCATGAGGATCCTGCATGATGATCTGACCGAAAGGTACATTGCCAATGGCAACATCATAATAGTTTTCTGCAACAGTCTTTTCAAAACCAGTGTTTTTAACATGAGCTTCTGGATATAGCAGTGAAGCAATCTTTGCTGATAAAGGATCAATCTCAACTGCGGTTAGTTCTGAAGACTGCTGCATTTCTTTAGGTAATCTGCCTAAAAACTTACCTGTACCACAGGAAGGCTCAAGAATTTTACCGCCTTTAAAACCGAATGTATTTAGTTTTTCATACATCTTGTCAATCAAAACTGTATGAGTGAAATAGGCTGTATTTAAAGATGACAGGATGCCGTTATAATCCTTTTGAGTGATATGAGCCTCATTAAAAAGCCTGTCTTTAAACACTTCAAGATGTTGAGTATAAACTCCGCCCCAGCCTGAATACAAAGATAATATGTGCTGTTCATCAGGAGTGGCGAAATTTCTATTTTCAGATGTGATCTTATATAGAGTAGTTAAGGCTGCAAGATTATTTTCAGCTCTGTCATGAGAAACATAACGAGTATATTCATTGTAAATACTGTCATTTTGCAACTCATAATTAGATCCTTCAGATTTAACAAGAGTATCAGTATCAAATACTGAAGCTGAAGGATCATCAAGAACAACGCTTACTGTATCATCAGTTGAATTTACTGAAGAGTCCCCTCGTCCATGAGTCTCTGCAAGGTGAACATCCCCACTCTGAGAGTTATCAGTTGCTCTACCAGCCAACATGTCTCTGCCAGAGGAGCTGATGCTGTCTGCGTGAACTGTCTTAACTGCTTGGTCTTCTCGATTGTCAGATTCTTCTGCAAATATCCTGTCAGCAGCAGAATTTGCTGAAGTTGCTGATCGCTCAACGATATTTTCTGCCTTAATTCCTGTCTGGTCAGTTTCTGTGGAGGATAATGAAGAGCTGGCGACAGAGCTTTCTGCATCTGCTGAGAATACAGGCTGAGATCCTGACTGTTCAGAATTTGCATCAGATTTTCTGGAAGAGGAATTATCGTGTTCTCTAGAAATTCCATCTCCTGAGAATAATGGTTCTCCCTGTTCTCTATCAGATACATCTGCTGAATGATCTGAAGAGTTCTCTCTTCCGTATCGACTGTCTTCGACTCCGTCAGATAAACCTGATCTTCCATCAGCTGCTGTTCGTTCTGTGCTCCTAAAGTTTGCATCTGCACTGAGATTTTCTGAGCTGAAAGACTCTGATCTTTCTTTAAGTTCAGAAGTTTCTGATTGAGAAGCTCTCTCTCTTCTGAGATCATCTTCTCTTTCTCTATCATGTAAGTTAGAAGTTTCTTCTCTAAAGCCATTCTGATCACTGACAGAGGTCTCAACTCCTGAAGTTGCATCATGTGACTGAACAGCAGATTGTCCCATGAATTCTGTTCTTCCTGGCTGTGAGTTCTGTTCCACTCTTTCCTGAAGATTGTCTCCCAGTCTGGAAGAGACACTATGAATGGAAAGTTCATCTCCATTGTCTGATAATTCACTCTCTTGAGAGGAAGCTCCAAAAGATCTTCCATCACGATATTGAGATTCGTCCTCGTGTAAAACGGAATATCCTCCTCGATCGTCTCTCTGAATGGTGATGTGTTCAGAATTTCTCTGATTGTCAGAGCTTCTTTCATAGCTGTTTCTGATAGATTGATTGTTTTCATAATTTAAAATCCTTTTAGTAGTAAATAACCTGCTTTCAGTATAAACTATACTGCATGATAATCCCTTTTGCAAGTTTATTAAATTACTTTTTACAGAATTGATATTAAGATCACTTATAAAGTCATAAGAATTTTTACTGTCAATTCTTGAAGCTAAGATCTGAGCTATCAGTTTTACAGCTTCATCTTTTTTCTTTAAATAGAAATCATGTAATTCCTCATAATCTTTATTATTCGACTCACAGAAAAATTTAGCCAGATCTAAAAAGAACTGTCTGCTGTCTGAATAAGGAGTATCCAAAATTGCAGCTGACAAAGCTTTTAATTCATGTTCATTATCAGCACTTGCATTAAGTTCATCATACTTACGAGAATGAGACTTTTCCTGGCACTGTTCAGCATCATAATAAGAATTAAATATCAGTTTGGATTTCTGATCATTTGGATTTGAACTTTGAGCCAGAATTAAAGGTTTTGTTGCATTACCAGGCTCTCTGTTATATTCCATCCCTAAAATTTGTTCAGAAGAAACATTCTTTGCATCAGGTGCCTGTAGATATATCATTACCTGACTTCCAAATTTAAAATCTGGATTGTTAGCTATAACTTTAAGAAAAGTTTTAAACTTATCGTGATCATCGCAGATCTCGTTATAAATATTTTTAATTTCTTTTTTGATTTCAGTATCAGTATTAAGATTTAAAAGAGTTGAAATATCCATTTTAAAGTTTCCTTCATGCAAAAAACTTATAGCCGTGGCTACATTACATAAATTTCAAATAAAAAAAATCTATTAGGATATAAAAGAATTACATCCTAATAGACTTAAATAATCTGAAACAAATTTTTTCATCTTTATCTTTAAATAAGGAGATAAAAGTTACTAACACTACTATTATAATAGAATTTTTCTGTAATTAACATAATATTTTATAAATTTTCATAGCAGAGATTTTTTTCAACCATTAAAGAGATCTTGCAGACGGTTTCTACTGGAGTTAATTCTTTAAGCTCAACCTCACTAATCACCTGACAAATTCTGGATAATATCAGAACTTTACGGTGTTTTCTGTCTAAGTTTAAATGCAGATCACCATCTGATGCAAACAGAATAACCTCATTAAATTTTTCAATCACTTCAGCAAGAAAACGGTCATCGTTCTGAGATTGACCGTTACTGATAAATTCATTTACTTTCACTACCTAAATTAGATCTTCAGCCCTGTATTTTTTGAATTATCTTTCGCTTTAAATTTTTTAAAGAATTTACTGCAAAACTCTTGAAAAATTGTTTCTGACTGTTTCCATATAAAGTGGACATCATTATTTTTAAAGTCTTTTGCTAAATCAAGTATTGGTTCAGCGTTAATTCTTAAATTTTGAGCTAAAAATTTGACCAAATATTGAGAAAACAACTTTTCATTTTTTAGTTCAGCAAAAGAAATGATACCAGTTACTACACCACCAAACTCTTTGATAGGATAAGCATTGTGATCATCATACACTGAAACATAGGTTTTGCAGATAAGTTGTGACTGCTGAGTATTCTCAGGCTCTTCATAAGTAAATGCAATCTTAAGATTTAAAAATTCATTTTCAGCTATCTCATGATTAAGAGTTTGGGCAAGTTCTTTTGAATCAGATAAAACAGTAACTGAAGCCCATTCTGAACCTCTAGTTTGCAATAATTTAATAAATTTTTCTTGAGTTTTGGATTTTTTAATCCATGAATCCAGCTCTGGGATTTGATAATACTCGCAGAAACTTGTATTTTCTAAAGACAATCCAGCCATTTTTGCCTCTGAACTAAATCATAAGTGTATTAAACAGAAACGGTCATCTGTAAAATATGACCGTTATAAAATCTTTTCTTAGTGTAACATTATAAACCAGATTTTATTACTTATTACATAGGCTATTCATCCAATGATAAATTATAAAGGTCTTCCTTAGAATAATTTTCCATTTTTTACTCCGTAGCCGTGGCTAAAATCATCTATGATAACTTGTCTTATTGGCAGATTTCTGATCATTCAACTCATCAAGTCTCTTTCTTAGTTTTTGTTTTACTAAAAGCTTTTCTTTAAATTCTTTAAACGAAAGGTTCTGACAATAATCTACATTGAATTTCTTTTCAAAGAAATTCCTGCAAAAACTTTGAGTTTTACTGAATAAAGAAGAAGACCTGAAATTTTTTAGTTCTGAAAAATCAATTATCTGATTAGAATTCTGTTTATCTTCTGATTGAGGATAAGGAATATCAACCATGAAAGACGGATAATTTCTGTTTACATGATCAGAAAGACAGCACTTACTGATAGAGGTCTCACAGATAAGTTTAGGATGTTCTTTTAAAGTTGGATCTTCATGAGTAAATGATAAAGAGAAATTTAAAAACTCATTATCATGAAGTTCCTGATTAAGAGTTTTGGCAAGTTCTTTTGAATCAGAAACGATCTCAACATGTGCCCATTCTGTCTGCTTTGAATTATAATTCCGTCTTTTTAAAGCGTTTATAAAATCCTCAGCAGTTTCTGAATTACGAATGAGAGTATCTAAATTTTTAAATTCAGAATAATCAAAAATACCGTCTGTATCAGTAAGCTGATTTTCAATGACTTCTTTTTCTACGACTTCTGGAATTAAATGATCTAAGAAATCAAGAAATTCCTCCTGCTGACAGGAATCAGTTTCATTGTGAAAATTCAAAAAGTCTATGATTTGATTTTTAACAATATCTTTAAAATCTTTTTCGTTAAACTGAAAATATCCTTTAGAAAAATTAGCATCATGAAATTCATAGTTTTCATCATCTACATGTTTATCAGAATCATCAGCATTAAGAATTTTATCTGCATCAGTAGTATAAAGCATTTCTTCAAGATTAAAATACTCTGCATCAAGCAAATAGGTATTATTCTCATAAGCTTCAGCTATATATTCGTTATAACCAGATGCTTTAGAGTCTAAAGCATACTGATTCATAATGTCACAGAGCTTATTTGCTGAGGTGTTATTTACGAAATTATCAACATTAAAAATCACCTTACCATCTCTTGTAACATTTTCACTCTTTTCATCAAAACTGAAAATTGCCATTTTGCACCTCAGAATTAAAAGAAAGTTGTTTCAATTTTATGAAAATCAAAAATATTCTGGCAGCAGTATTTAACTCTGTAGTTTTTAGTACCTAAAGAATAAGTATTTCCTAAGGCATCATTTACAGAGATCAGACCATGATCAAAATCGACTTTAATATTTAATTTTTTAAGCCATTCAGGATCTAAAGTAGATAAGGCTAAACAAATAGACTGCTCAAATACGTTTGTATAATAGGTATCTAAATAAGCTCGATCAGCAAAAATTATTCTGTCTTTTAAACCATGATCTTCTAAAGATGATTTATAAATATGAGGATAACCAACGCCTTGACCAAAATCACCATTTTCTTGAATGACAGTACCAGTGATCTCCCCTAAGAGCTTAAGAGCCTGTGGAGAAAAACGGGCAATTACATTTGAATGATCTGAATTTGGAACATAAAAATCATCCTGCTGACTTAAAGGAATGAAAACAACAGAGTTTTCCAAGAGCTTATTAAAACAGTGTAAAGTAGCTCTGCAATCTTCAAGTGAATCATGATAATTATGTTGAGGCTCAGGAACATAGTTAAAAAATTCAGCACAATCTTTTAAAGGATGGGGAATTAAAGCATTGGTAACAGCTATTCTGTCATTTTTAACTATTGAGAAGGCATCCATAACATCGAGAGCTTTGTCATACACATAGTTAGGAATATCAAGAGCTTGTGCAAGCATTTTTAAATCGAAAGCAATATTGTAACCTACGATATATTTAGCCTGGAATAGCTGACCTAGAATAAACAGCTGATAGCTCTTTAAAGTATTTTTGTCTGCAACCATTTCTGGAGTTATATGATTGATTTTTTCTGCCTCTTCCCATTTTTTATTGAAAACAGGTTTTACGTATTCATTAAAAATCTTTTCGCCTGCACCATTGATAATAGAAAGCTGTAAAACCTCATCTTTATAAGAAAGACCTGTAGTTTCGGTATCTAAGATTAAAACATCTTCAGGAGCAACCTGAACATCATTGATTAACATATAAACTCCTATAAATGGAATGAACAATCTTGAGTCTGACTTTGAGTATTCTGTTTTGCCTGATCAATAATAAGTTTAAACAGCTCATTTTTAGACATTCTAGAGCAAGCTTCAACATCATCTAAACTGCGATAACAAATCTTATCAAGCATAGAAGGTTCTCTAACAGAATTTAATTCTGATAAAGGAACTTTCCAAACTCCATAGTCATCAATATATTCACCATTATACTGTATAAAATCGGTATTGTATTTAGCCCCCTCAAAATAAACAGATTTTGGATCAGAAACAGGATTTACATAACTTTCATCTATAGATTCAGAATCACCAGAAGTCTGATTTTCTAAAGATTTGACAAACTCCTCACCATATAATGGTGTTAAAAGACTTTCATGAGACTGAGAGTCAGACTGAGATATGTCTATATTTTTGTTTTCAAAAAGTTCTCTGCAGCATTTGTCATAATTGGTAAGGTTATGTAATTGATAGCGAGAATCAATGCCAGGAGTATCAGGAAAACGTCTGTCTAAAAAGTTTGCAGGTATTCTCTGTGAATAATCGTTTAAATTAAAGTTTTGTTTTAATGTTTCTTTTAGATTAGAACGTAAAAAGTCCTCAAGATCGTCTTTTTTCAAAAAGTCAGTTGTTTTTATTGATAAAAAAGAAGAAAAATCAGAGTCACATAAAGTGCCAGCCAAAAAATCCAAATAGATTTCATTATCTTCAAAATAAGCAGATTCAGCATCGAAATTTACTAAAATAACTGGCTGATTAATGTTGAAAACATGACCATTAGTTAATAATTCTTTTTCAAGGTAATGTGTATCAGGAAGTATTTCTAAATTAAATTGTTCAGCATGATCAAATATATAACTTGGATCATTAAAGTTTACTGACATTTCAATAGGTTTATCAAAATCAACATTACCGTCTTCTGTGGTTGAACAGGCAAAGCTCAGAGAATAGGCATCAGGAGGCAGATCTTCAACGTATTTCTTGCCAGGCATTGGACATTCAGTAAAAATCTGCTGCTCTGGTGTTATGAAATGGAAATTCTCAGTAATGTAATGATTTAAATCAGCTCCAGTCAGCTCTTGATTATATGACTGAATACTCTTTAACTGCCTTTCAAAAATTGACGGAGTGTAGCTATCCTTTAAGACGTTATAACCATCAGATAAAACACTTTTAATTTTATTCTGAGAATCGTTAAAATTATCAAGCAAAATGTTACACAACTTATTGCATTGATCTTGACTTAACTTAAAGATTTCTGAATCTGATTCTATCTCAGCTGTAGCATCAGACCAGCCATTATCAGCAATTTCTAAGAACTTATTGACTTGTTCAGGTAAGAGGAACTTAGAAAGATCATGATCATCAATAAGATCAGTCCACATAAAACAGTTTGCTTTGATATTAAAAGAAGAATTATCAGAACGGTGAGAAAAACCAAAAGGTAAAAAATCAGATTTGTCTGAAAAATTTTCCCATTTAATATTATTAGTATCTAAAGCAGCTCCATTTGCACATATATAATCAGAATCAGTAAACAGCATTACATAGTTAATAAGTTTAACCTTATTATCCAATGATAAGTTAAAAAGATCTTCCTTAGTGTAATTTTCCATTTTTTACTCCAGAATATAAAAAAACATACTTAACGTTTTAACTCAATTTTTGAAATGCAAAAGTTGAGTTACTAAAGGAAACTACTTTTAGTTTTGGAATATTTCTTGCGGAGGGCTTATTTGTCGATGCTAAATGATGAAATGCTCCCTGAAGTCTTAATAGGTTGTTCATTTTTACTCCCCATTTAACTTTTTAAGTTGTCTAGATAAAGTACTTTTTGAAATTCCTGTTAATAACTCAATTTCTCTTAATGAGAATCCCTGCTGATTTAAAGATTCTGGAGAGATATTCTTATCAACTAATGCTTTATAAATACGAATCAAATGATCTTGAATAGAATTTGGATCACTAAATGCTATTGACGCTTTGATAATATTTTTTAAGTCTCCAGGATAAGGTAGCTTATTTGACAAAGTTACTATCTTCTTGAACAACCGTACATCTCTTAACTTTAGCTTAAATTTGTCTGAAAATGACAAATACAGCTTTAACGCAATTTCTTTTAAATCATCTTCACTATATCTAGAAAAGTCGATCACAGCGTCAAAACGTCTGATTAGAGCTTCATCAAAGTGGCTAAATAGATTAGTAGTTGCTATTAAGGTGATTCTGCAATCTAATTCATCTAAAGACTTAAAGAATTCAGTTGTTGCTCTTCCCATTTCTCTAATATCATTTTGATCAGTCCTATCAAGACACAAGGCATCCAATTCATCAAAAAGGATAATTACTTTTTCAGGATGAGCAAATTTTCTGATTTCATCAAACATCAAGCTAATGTTTTTTGATGTTTGTCCTAACTTACTATCAACAAGAGCAGATATCTTTGCTAGAAAAAGCTCTTTTTCCATGATTCTCGCAACTTGCTTCACTGATTCTGTTTTTCCTGTACCAGGAGGTCCCTGAAAAAGAAATTTATTCATGCCTAAATTTCTTTTTAATGCCATCATAATACCTTTTAAATCTTCACTGATAACATTTGGAATAGGCAGTTGTTCCGCATTACAGACCACTTTTTGTAAAAAATCGCTATCACAATTAACAGATTGAAATGAAAAATACTCCTGTGAAGACAACAAAGAGCATATATAGTTTGACAAAACCTTATCACCAATAGAATCAAACTCTTTTGCAATATTTAAAGCTTCATTGATAAAACCTGCATTATTGTTGTCTACGTGATATTTAATTAAATTTATAATTTGCTGCTTTTTCATGATATAAAATAATTCTTAAAAATAACTCGAACATTAAGATTCAACAATAAGGATCATTCTTAATAGGGATGTCAATACTACCTTCAGAAAATAAAAGTCAACAATTTTATCAACCAGTATCTCTGGCATTTCAGAAAAATTCCAAAGTCTGTTTAGAATAGTAACTCATATTTTTATTCTTTAAATTAGTAGCCGTGGCTAAAATCATCTGTGATAAACTGTCTTATTGACAGACTTCTGATTTTGAACTTTATTTTCCACGATAATATTTTCAGTTTTATCAAGATTAGGAATATAGTTCTCTTTAAGACTCTGATAAACCAGATGTTCAAAAGAGATAGCATTGTCATTTCCTTCAAAGTAATCAGCAATCTGAGAATTTAACCATTCATCTACTTTTTTGGCATGAAAAGGTATATCTAATTCAGTTAGACTTGATACATTAGAACCATCAGTACAAGGCATTCCCACAAAAGGTACGCCACGACAACCTTTAGATTTTTCAATTTTGTCGTGAAACTCCATTTTTTGTAAATCTGAGAGCTGATTAAATTTGTCGATAAAAAGCTCAGGATCTTCAAGATAGCTTCTAATTGAATTTTCAAAATTTTTTTTCTTTGAACTATCAATGTAATCAATCTTTTTACCATAATAAAATTTCAAAGCCTGATTTACAGGATCAGGAATTTCCATGCGAGAAAATTCGCTAGCATTTTTAATCAGGCGATTAATTAGTTCATAGCCAGCATCATTACACGTACCGCCCATAACCTGCAATTTATGCAAAACTTGCTTTGACTGCTGCTCTGGTATTTTTTGATCTAACAGAAAGTCATAAATAGGTTTAAATACTTTTTCCAGATATTCTCTGTGAGAAACAATATTTTGAAGCACATTCTTAAGATAGTCTTTTGCTTCATCAACGGATTGTACTTCAGAAGACATATGCCAGGCATAATCCTGATTGTAAACAAAAAATGCTTTTGCAAAATCATTTAATTCTTTAGGTGAATTCAGGATCTCTTCAGGCTCTTTAAAAAGATGAAAATCTAAAAGAGAATCTAAATCTTCATCTACACAAAATTCTGAATCGTCTAGATTTTTATAATAAAAATCTTTTAAACGATCTAAGGATTTTAGGCATTCATTATATTCATGAATAATATTAACAAATGGAAGCTTAGGATCTAAAGATAATTTATCAATGATCTCATCTGGAGAAATATTGTATTCATCCTCAGAACATAATATTTTTACCTTGTGAGCAAATAATTTTCTATCTTTAAGATCATTTTCATTAAAACTTTGATTAAAGCCGAAGGAAGCGAAAAGTGAATTGATTTCATTGAGTTTTTCATCACAATGATTAACTAAATACATTTCTAGTGATTGCAGAAATACACTTTGAACTTCATTACTCATAAACATTACCTCTTTTCATACTTTTATCTTCCATGACTCTTTGAAGTCTTAACCTCGTTTTTAACAGAATTATCTTTTTTGAGAATTTCATTATTTCTTGAATTTACATATTTTTTAAAAGCTTTATACATGTTTTGCATATATGAAGAATTAGGATTAATTAAAGATTTTTCTGAATCCTTATAATATACTTGATTTAATGAGTAATTTAATGCAGCTTCTTGTTTGTCACTAGCTTTTTCTAAGAAATTATTAGGATTTTTTTCTAACATAACAAAAGCTCTTTCAAAAATATTTTCATTGTTATTATCCATGAAAGGATTTGTAAAATTTATTGTTCCCCAAGTCTTAGAAGAAGAGTCGATAACTTTAAATTGTAAATGCCACCAGCCTCCACCGCTATGAATAGCATTACTTAGAGATATTGGTTTATCGTCTATTGAGGCTAATGGATTATGAACTTTTAATGATTTATTTTTATTAAGGAAGTCTTTGTAATCATCCTCATTTATGACTACAAATGAAGTATTTAAAATATCTGGTTCATTCTTGATTTTTTCTTTAATTAAAGGATCGTTATAATTAGTTAAATCATAACGATCTTTTGAAACATTAAAAAATTCGATTCCAGGAAAATTTGGAGCTTTTCTTTTGAGTTCATTAAATGTTTGTGTTGGCATCTGAAGATAAATTAAATTTGAATTTCCAACTTTATCTTGCCAATGAGGAATTTCAGTAGAACGAGTAATTTCTTCGAATTTGTTCACTGAATCATTAGTTCCTCCATCTTTTAAATAAGAAGAAATAGCTTTATTCATTCTTTCAGCAAAAGCCTTAGCCACAGCATGGTTTTTAGAAAGTTTTGAAGTCTCACGCACCATGTGGACAGGATCAACCTTATTAAATGACTCATCAGCAAACTTAGGCTTACTGTCTTTAAGACCTGAATGTAAATCATTCTTAAAGTTCTTGTTATCAGCCATAAAATGATCCATCTGACAAACATTAGGCATAGGTGGAACAGGCTGATTATAGGCATCAGTTCCAGACATAAAATAGTTTGCATACTTTAAATCACGCCAGCCCTCATCAAAGGTAAAATTCATATTGAAATTCTTGGCATCTTTTAAGAAATCGTTAGCTGACTTGACATTGGAGAAATCAAGATCTTCACCGTTCTTAAGCTCTTTCTTTTTAGTTCCTTTAAGAACACCATCCAAATTATGGACAGCAGAAGTATCCATGTTTGCAAAATCTTCGATACGTTCGAACATTTCTTTAACATCACTGTCGGTGTGAGGAACAACAAGTTTCTTGTAGTCCTTAGGACGAGGAATAGGCAGCTTAGAAAATCTCTCTTCTGGAGGAATATTCTGTTTACCTAGTTCAACATAGGCATCAATTACACGCTGAGTCATCTTATCAGCATTTTTGAACATATTAGAAAGAAACTGACCATTTAGATGACCTTTCATGCCAGACATATCCCAACTATGAAGATCCTGAGAGAATTCCTTACAGTTATAGAACATCTGAGCCATAGCAGAGACATTGGACACATTCCAATTACTTATGTCTGCATTAAAGTTTTTGCAGTTATAAAACATTTGTCTCATGTTTGTTACATGAGAGACATCCCATTTTTCGATACCAGAAAAGTCAGTTCTAGTATAATTTTTAAAAAGTCCTTCAAAAGATTCAACTTTAGAAACATCAATCTTGGAGAGTTTAACTCTTGGATCTTCAACCAGAGCTTTTAATTCCTCAAGAGAAGATGGATGATGAGTTTTCATTTTAAATTTAAAATCTTTATATTTATTTGCAATACTTTGAAAAATAGCCATTTTAATGATCCTTTCAGTATAGTTTACTGATTAAAACATAATTTGAACTTACCATTAAAGATAAAGTCAAGGATAAAGTTATTGTTACCTGCGGTAAGCAAATCCCCTGTTCTGGCTCTGTTCTTGTGACTGTTGCTGATCCTGTTTTCTGCTAACAGCATTTTTGAAAGTCTCAGCAGCACTCATATTCTGAATTTGATCGCCCACGTGTTCTACAAAGGCAAAGAATGACTCTTTCATAAAAGGCTCATAATCATTTACCATTTCAGATACTTTTAAGCCAGCATCATTTTTTAGAGCCTTAACTACATAATGATCTTTCTGCTTGTAAAGCTCTCTGACTTTATCCATCATAAAAGGATTTTCCTGTACTAAAGGCAGGCAGGCTTCAGTGTTATAAAAGGTTACCTTATTCTTGGCGATATAAGGAAGACGGAAATCATTTGAAACATTGTACTTAATATTATTAGAAAGAGTAAGGAATGACTCCATATCTCCAGGCTCTGGAAGAGTAACCACATTAAAGAATGTCTTATAGGTTTGATCACCTAAATACTCCTTCATATTTTCTTTAACCTGATTAAAATCGATAGAATCCCCTTTCTGAGGATCCATATCTAAAGCATCATAAACAGCATCTTCGGTTGTTAAGTTATTTAATGATATATTCATTTAAAACTCCAAAAACAAAAAAATCCAAGCTCTGAGAAAACTCAAAACCTAGATTAAAAGAGGTGAAATAAACAATTTGTAATCATCTTTTCTTTTACAGAAAAAAATATTTATAGATAAAGTATAAAATACAGCATAAAAAAAAGCAAATACATACCATAGTTTTTTATATTAAATCACAAAAAATAGCCACGGCTACAGAAATCACTTGTCACAGTAACAAATAAAATATATAATTTAGTATAGAATATACTTATATAAATAGGTGAATTATGGACAAAGATGTAGTTTACACAAAAAAGATACAGGATCAGGGAATAACAGTTAAGACTGAATATTCACTAATACCTGTTGAAAACAACCGACAGGAATATCAGTTAAAAGCATACGCCAAAACTAACGAGGATGCTGATTTCAAGCCTTTTATGCAAAGAAAAATGAACTTTTTGAGGTTAGAGGAATTCATAGAGTTAACCAAGATGATCTTCAATCAGATCAAGACAGTATTCAAAAAGGCTCTGAGTCATTTTTATAGAAGGTAGATAGCAAAATGCCTTAAACAAAGTCACCACACTTTTTAAGGCATTCTGTATACACAAAAAAGTATTCAACTTTTGCTTAAGGCAAAAAAAATTAAGGGCTTCAAATTTTGAAGATGTTTCTACTATATTTTACTTTCAGATAAAAGTCAACGAAAACACAGAGTTAAAGTTAAAAATGGCAATTATAGTAAACACTGGTGAATAAATCGTCATCGGCTGCCACGTCCTTGTAAAACTAGCGAATAATATAATAAAATACATTTATAAATGTATAAAGTATTACAATTCTTAAGTTTTGGAGTATATTTTATACCATACTTTAATCACTTAATTTTGACTTTCATAATTAAAGGGAGCCTCAGCTCCCCTTTTTGATTAACCTTTAATTTAGATATTGTTTAAATTCTTAAACGTATCTTCTATCTTTCTGAGTTTCTCTTCCATGCTGTCTTTCTCATGGCAGGCTGTATAACGATCCTGTTCAAGCTTAAAGATATACTGTCTTAACTCTTTGACAAACATCGTAGTAAGTTGAGTTCTTACTGTACCAGTAGTCTTATGAGCTACCTGATTTAACTGATTGAACATCTCAATCATAGTATGAGCAAGAGCCTTGTCTGTGACCTCGCCATTAAAGATTGCCTTCATAAAGAAAAAGAAAGTCTCATTCATAATTTTCTTTACATCTTTAGTGGTCTTGGCTCTTAAAAAGAAATCATCTGCCAGGAATAAAGGAATAGACTGTGACTGATACCTTTCCTTTCCATAAGAGATTAAACCATCAGGATCATACCTTCCGTATTTTCTGATTGCTGGTAGTACATCTGAGGTTACCCATTTAGTAAACTCTTTAGCAGCACTCAAGCGTGAGCTGAAGATCAGACAGTACAATCCAGACTCATTGATGATGTTAACCTTTTGTTTTCTTTTAAGTTTATCGATGACCTCCGTTTTACTGAGGTCACCCTTTTCAACATTATCTTTAAGGGCTTGCCAAGGATTTTTATAACCGAGAGTAGTACAAACGTCATTTGCAAAGAACCAAGGTTCACCATTGATTAAAATGCATCGAATAGAGTTATTATGAAATGAGAATGTAGAAATGACCTGCTCTGCAGGTAAGTTTGAATTACCGATCATGATTGATCTCCTGTGTTTTATTTAAACATTCCAAAGCTATTTTCAGTAGCATTGGAAGCCGAGAGCTGAAAACTACGAACACAGACGTAGCGGACATATTCCCCCTTTCAGGTATTGTATTAGTCGCACTCTCGACATACAGAGATCACATGAGTGACAAGTTGAGAATGTACTATTGTCGTAAGCACAACGCTGTTTGGAAGTAAGAAAAAGTGTTTTGAGCACTTACAGACAATATAGAAACAATCTCAAAAGATTTCAATAACTATTTGAATTATTTATTAAAATCTCAATATATCTTAATACTTATTACAATATACTACAATGTTTGTATATAAATATAGGGGTTTATATAAAAATCTGATAATTCCAAAAAAAATTGAGTTAGAAATACAGAGAAGTCTTTAAACAAGAGATTTTGCTAAATTTTCAGCAATTCTCTTGATAACCGATACACAAACAGAGTTTCCTGCTTGCTTGTATAAACGAGAAGGTGCCATATCTTCAGGTAATTTATAATCTTTAGGGAAACCTTGAGTATTAAAGCATTCGTGTGGGGTCATTTTTCTAATACCATGACTTGTTTTAATTAAACAGACGTTATGACCACCTTCTCCCTGATTAGCTGTTAAAGTGGGAACGACTCCACTCTTATTCTTTCTTACGTATTTTCTTCTCCACTGATATATAGCATTTGGATCATTCATAGCTTCAACTAACTTCTCATATATATCGCCAGAGTATTTTCCTTCCGTATAATAATACTTATCGTCTATTTTTGATTCAAAATCAATTATGTCTGAAAGTTGTGTTGTTAGCGGAATAGGCATAGGAAAATCAAATAAAAGACGATCTGTTTCATTTCTAAAGGCAACAATATATATACGTTCTCTGTTTTGAGGAATATTTCCGTATTGCATTGCATTTAAAACCTGAAACTTTGGATTTGCGTAGCTTCTTTTTTGAACCAGAAGAAAAGTCTTCCTTTTGAGCAAAGGCTTCAGATAGACTTGCATAAGCAAGAATCAATCTTTTATATATTTCCTTATCATTATCATCAAGTTCCGACCACATATTCTTAACCTCCTTACCTTTATGAATAAAGGTCTCAAAAGAATCAAAAAACTTTGAGATAAATTATTTATGTATACTATATGACTTCTATCTAACTTTTATTTATTCTGATAAAAGAATATAAGTGACAGAGTATTGTTGACTTAAATATAATAATCTATAGCCGTGACAAAAATACATAAAAGAGCACACCAAGACTGGAAATTAAATATTTTGTGACAAAACGCAAAAATAATTTACAAAACTACTTGCAAAAGATACAAATTAAGTATAATATATACCCATACAAACACCTTAAAGAGGCTTTATTTATGAAACATTCAAAACTTATTTTAATTGTAGCTGCTGTTATCGGTTTATCTTCTTTTTCAGCAAATGCAGTTGGTTTAAACGCAAAATTAATCTTTGAAAATGATGGATCTCCTGAATCAATTGCTCTGGCTAAGAAATGTCAGACTCTAGAAGATAAGGCTTATGAGCTTATACTTAAAGCGGATAAAATCAGAACATCAAATGAATATCATTCTGAAACAGATGAGTCAAAATCTATAAAACAAGAAGGACTAAAACTAAGAAGAAGTGCAATGAAAATGTGTAACAATAAATTTCAGTGGAGCAACTAAAAAAAATCATCTGTAAATATTTATGTTTATTCCTCTTTTGTAAGTAAAATTAGGCAGAGTTTATACCCTGCCTTTTTATACTTCTTACTTATCCACTCCCATCTTTTCACCCATTTTCTTTACTGTATCAGCCATATCAGACATAGCACTGTTACCTGCTCTCTGTGCCGTAACTCCTGCTCCTCCTGGAGTAAAGGAATTTCTCAAAGATTGAGCCATTGCCTTTCCTGCGGCTGACATAGCTTTTCCTGCCGCACCTGCTGTAGCAGTAAAAGCTTTTGCTTCCGCTGTTTGAGAGAGAGCTGAATTTTTATAGCCCTGAGCAATAGAATTTCCTGCTGATTTAATTGCTGCTCCTAACTTTTGACCCGTACCAGACTTTGCAATTCCACCACCTATAGATTTTGCTAAGCTCATAGCACCAGCTCCACCTGCTGCTGCAAGCATCTTGCCTGCAACACCTCCAGCTGCACCTGCTGCTGCGCCAGTAACTCTTCCTGCAATGCCACCTGCATCATAGCCACCTGATGATCCACCTCCAAATAGGGCTGACAATCCTTGAGGGACAGAACTCTGGATCTTTATTACAACCAAGAAGACCGCTAATACATTTAACTCAGCCAAGATAGTACCAGACACATCGTGTGCTGCTGTCAGTTTCTCAATTTCTTTTGAGTAATTAGTCATTACATTAAAGGCAATACCTGCTAATAAACAAGTTGAAAAATACTGCACAGAAATACCGATCAGTTTCTTTAAATAAGCAATGGCAATATCACGAGTCCAATTTGAGCCAGACAATCCCAGTACGAAGATACCTATATAACAGAAAATATAAAATTCAATTTCCTGAATAATAATGTTGACCGCCAGAAGCACACTGCTGATAAAGATAAATATTCCAAATAGTAAACCACAGACACTGGAGACCCACACAGCCATATCAAAGACACCACCTTTGACCACTAGAAGATCAGATGCCGTGCTGGCTCCTGCTGTAATTAAATCAACAGGAGATTTAATCGAAAATTGAGAAGCATCACCACCCCAGTGACCAAATTTTGAAAATATAGAAAACAGCACATCAGAGCACTGTGTGATGAGCCACCAGAAAAAGCCTACTGTCATACAGGTTTTAACCAGTTCAAAAATGACGTTATTAAGTTCACCGCCTTTTAAAGCCATCTGACCAAATGACCATACTAGAGCTATGATAGCCAGACCTAAGAACAAATTTCTTGCTCCGTCTTCAAAATAAGACATCAAAGTCTCTAAGATAGTTTTAAAGTGCTCAGATACATCATTGATACCTTGGGCAGGTGAAACAGCAACTTTAGCGTAAGCTGATGAGTTACAACAGAAGAGCAGGAAGATCAGTAATGATAAGAGAAGTAAATTCTTATACGAAAAGTTTAGTTTAGAAATAATCATAATGTCATAGCTACCATACTAAGGAGTTCATCTTCTGAGGAGCAGAGTTTTTAATCTCAGCCTTAATTTTTTCTCTGTTCTGCTCATATTCTTTATCAATAGACTGATGATATTTATTTTCCAAAGCAGCCTGTTCATTAAGAGCAGAAAGACTCTTTAAAACGGCAGACTGATAGAGACCATCCTGCTTGTACTGAGCAATATTGATAGCACCGACATTTTCCATGACCGCTCTCTGACCTTGAGATGACTTAAGATTAGTTTCCATCGTGGTTGCAGTAGATTCCACAGTAGAATGGATACTGTCACCAAGCTCTGCGGCGACAGAAGCAGCACCGTCAGACAATCCACCTAAGCGTTTATATGCATCAAAAGCCTTATCAACAGGATTACACGTTGGAGACAACGCACACTGCTCCCACTCTTCATATGAGCCTGAGGAGTTTTTGATAAAGCTCTGAACATCCTGAAAATTGCCGTACAGGCTGTTTACATAGTTGTAGGCATTAAGACCAGAACCGATGATCTTGTTGGCATCATCAAACGCTGTTTTGAAAGGTTTGGCAGCATCCATCATCTGCTGTTCGTACTGTTTTTTCATCTGCTCAAGATGGTCAAGCTGAGTGGCATAGTCAGACATCTGCTGAATGTATTCCTGTAATGCCTGAGTTAAACCAGCAATATCAACCACAGGAAAACCTGATGCATGTGCTGGTGTTGAGACACCAAAAGAAAGGCTTGTACACAATGCCATTGTTGAAATTAACTTTTTCATAGTTACTACCTTTAGTGTATTAAATGACCTAATACAAAGCCCAGAACTAAAAAACCAGTTGCAGTACCAGCAAGTGCAAGCCCTGAAATGATCTTAATGTTATGAATAAGATCTTTAATTTTCTTTTCAAATTCATCGTGTAAAGATGTCTGAACTTTCTTAAAGCATTCTGAAATAGCGTTAGAGAACTCCCCTTTAATCAGTAAATCGACTTTATCACAGGTTGTTTTTACCTGACTGTCAATTTTTTTAAGGCTCTCATCTTCACGTTTATCCCATAATTCAGCAAGAGAGGTTAGCTTTTCAGTTGACATTGCAAAGAACTCAGCCAGTCGTTTAGACAGCTCCTGCGTAAACAGCTCCTGCATCAAAAACTGAAGTACTAAAGGATCTTTGTCTGATAGTTTCTTACCGTACTTCAGGAACACCATATCTTTGAACTTGTTATAAAGCTCTTCAAAATCTACAGAATTTGCTGCCATAAACCTATCCTTTATCTACTCTCTAAATAGCCAGTTTCAAATGATTAACAGTATTTTTAACTGAATACTCAGCCGCTGTTTTCACAGCAGCCCCCAGACCACAGATCAATGCTGCAATACCGTCACTTTCATGAGCCTGCTGTTCCTTTTCTTTCTGGATTTCGTTTACATCTTTCTGAAGTTTCTCAATATGTTGTTCATTGAATTTAACCGCCTGATAATCTGAGGAGATCAGGCATCCGTTGATAATGAGTTCACCTAGTTTTGCATTAAGATTTCTTTTCATACAGTCTTCATTAAAAAATTCTTCCTTAAGATAGGTTAAGGCATAAAAGATACTTCTTTCACCAGGAGAGAGTTTATGCAGAAAATCATACTGCTGATATTTTGAGCTTTCAAAATACTTGTGTAGCTTTTGTGTAGTATAGTTTAAAGCTGAATTAACATCAAATTCAGGATCTTTCTTGCATTCATCATCGATAAGTTTCATTGCAAGAATTGAGATGCAGTAGGAGTCAGGCTGAAAATCTTTCATTTCAAGCATAAATTTAAGCTCTTCCTGAGCACCACTTTCTGGAATATAGTCAAGTGACTCCTGCTTCCAGCCCTTATTTGAAGGTTTAAAGAACAGTTGCTGATTATGCAACAGTTTAATAATTTCTTTATTTTTCATAATCAATCCATAAAATCATGTTTACATACATTTACTATAATATAGTATATTTTTAATAAAAAGGCATTCACAATATGCTTAAATAAGGGACTTTTGACAGTCCCTATATAAATTTAAGCTGACATCACCTCATCCATCTTATCGCTGATAAGACACTCATCTAAAAACTTTCTGTAATCCATATTCAATATTCCATATATGCACTCATCAGCAAGCCATGACATACAGAAAAGTTTTTTACTTCTTTCTGATAATCTGTTTACATTAAAAATACATGAACAGGCAGGTTCTATAAAGTAACCTTCTTTAGTTGTTTCATAGATTTTGTTTTTAAATCTATTGTCTATATACTTTAAAAGTTCTGGATATTGTTCAATCAATGGTTCTACATCTCTTGAACTTGTAGAAAAATCTTCGAAGGATAAATCAAAGATTTTTTGAATAAACAAAGCTAGATCTTCAGAATTTTTAGGATAGTCCATTTTCATAATTTTTAGAAATAATGGCAGATTAGGTAATTTTTCATTAAGATATTTTTCTACCTTTTCAAAATCGAAAACAAACTGGAATTTTTTATAATATTCAATAAGCTCCTGCGTATTTTTAAAAGCTCTATAAAACATCACAACAGTATGAACATAATGAAATTTGCTTAAATCAAAATTTTGCATAATCTACCTCTTAAGAGCAGGAATAATATTTTTTGAATTATCTAATTGTACATCAGGATGATTATTTTTATGATTATCCGATATGGTTAAGAGTCCTTTTTTATATAAATCATTTCCTAAAATAAACATGTCTCTAGCATCTTTTGTTGGAATGGTATTATTGCTGGTAATACTTTCACATAACGCTTCATAATTAGTATGATTATTCCTGTACATTTCATTTGGATTGGTTATAAACAAAAGTTGCAGTGATGTAAATTTAACATTTTCATCTATCTGATACCCTTTTAAAGTTACATAATCACTTAGTTCCATTGAAGTAAAAGTTTTAAAGAATTCTTTGTCGGATCTATATTTTTCCTTAATTTGTTTTAATGTACTTTTACTTATTGCAAAACTTTTAAATAAATGATTTTCACCGACTAAAGGAGCAAGTTCAGATAAATGTAAATTCTTATCACTTTTAATTGGAATAGGAAGATTTTCAAGTTCGGAATCTTTAAGTAGAACTAATACCATTTTATTTTCTAAAGGAGTATTAAATGAGTAATTATTTATTAAAGATTCATAATCTTCTTTATACTGTTCTTTGTTTAAACAGAATGGTCTTTTATCAAGTTCAATATTGAGCACTGTTGAAGCTAATGATAAAGCTATATTTGAAGGTAACTTATTAAATAGAGGAATATTTTTAGCATCAAAACTAGAGCATCCAACTAAAAGATCAGTGCAGTCTGCTGAAATTTTATAAAATAAAAAACAATCTAAAGAAGAATTAAATTTTTTACAGTTTTTAAGCATTCCAACACATGAATTTAAATTTGTAGAAAATTTTTGTTTCTCAGAAAAATTCTGATTGTAATCTGTATTGGCAAGAAAATTATCAGCATACTTACAATTAAAAAAACAAAAATTCTTTAATTCTGGATTAAAATTTTTTGCTCCATTTGCAAAATCTGTAAAGTCAATTGCACTGCTTGTCACCCAGTTTTCTATACCATCATAATTAGATCTTTCTGAATTTTTAAGAACTTTAGAAAAGTTTTTGCACATAGAAACATCAATGGTATCAAGACGTTGATCATCATCTAAACTATTAACAAACTCATTAATTTCATCATTCCTGGTACAGTTAAGACAGGCATATTCAGCTTTTATAGGAAGTTTAAAACCTTGCTTTTTAAGATTTATAATTCGTTTTTCTTTTTCAGAAACTATATTACGCACAGTGAGTTGATAATAATCATAAACAGGAGTATCAATACAGATATTTTTTATAAAACTGTTAAAAGACTTATTTTGTAAAGGAACAGAATCTAATTGCCAGTTTGAAATGTCATGGCTAAAAAATTGAGCATTGGCAAACATTCCATCTATGCTCGATACATTTCTCATATCCCACTTTTCTATGCCAGAAAAGTCCATTCTCAAACTGTCTTCAAAAAGAAAAGACATATCTGTAATTGCAGACACATCAAGATCACCTAAATAAACATTAGGATCATCCACCAGTGTTTTAAGTTCTTTATAATCATTAACCTTAATCATATAAATCACCTATGAAAAGTTGCTGTTTTCTGTTTATCGATTACATATTTATTAAATCTTTATTCCTTTACTTACGGACTGTTTTTTTACTTGATTAATAAGTTCCTGTTGTGCGAACTTTTTTGTATTATTTATGGTTGTTAAATCAATTGTTGTGATATAGCTAGACTGCTGAACATATGTAAACAAAGCCATAGAAAAATCTTCAAACTTTTTCTTGTCAGCCAAAATTCCAGAAGGCTCGATTATAGGATCAGCCTTTATCCATTTACATAGATCATTAAAGTTTTCGTCCTTAATGAATCTAGATAATGATATAAGTTCGTAGTAAGGTTTAAAATAAGGATGTAATTTTGGATCTGAATATTTGAATTCACATATGCAATCGTAAAGATCATCATAACTTTTTACAAAATCAAGATTTGGATCTAAAGGTAACAATTCAACAAGATCACAAGGTAAAAATTTGAATTCATTTTTTGAGCATTGCTTTACTACATCATCAGCAAATTTACCTCTGAATTTCAGCGCATTCTCATTATAAGTGCTGATATGCCCACAAGAGGTAAAAAGGGAGTTAATATCATCAATTTTTTCTTCAGCATGTTGGATCAGCCATTGATAAAAAGAAAAATAAAAATTTTTAGAAGCTGTCTCTTCAATGGTATTTACCATTTTTTCATAATTAGAAAGATATTCCAAAATAATTACCTCTTTTTATTAACCAATGGCTCAGGCATTTTAGAAAAATCCAAAGTCTGTTTAGCGTAATAACTCATATTTTTATCCTCAAAAACCGTAGCCATGGCTACAGATTTAGTTTAATAGCAATACTGATATTATAACAGATTTAGTATATTATATTTTATTCAATCTCAATAAGAGATCACATCTTCAATCATCAATAGTTTAAGATTTTTACAAACAAAATAAGACCAGTTTGCATTCCCATTGCAAAGATAAAACCTGCAAGGAATACAGCTACCGTTAGATAAAAAAATTTCTTAAGTTTTTTCTTACGTTCTATTTTTTTATTTTCCTTTTCTGAAGCTAATTCTTTTTTCTTTGTTTCTTGTAAATACTTAAGTTCAGTTAAATAGGTTAAAACATCTTTATAGTCTCTGCTGTTTAAATTAAACTCTCCTTCTAATTCAAAGAAAAAAATGGTTGGATCTGTTAAATGAAGAATTTTATTTTTAACAAGGTTAATTATTTCATCAAGGCTTCTCATCTTAATCGTGTTAGGTTTTCTCATTTACTGGTCCTTTACTATTTATGACATGATTGATTATTAAGACTTACAGCATTTTTAATCTTCTGTTCAAATGGTTTTATAAGATGCAGCATCTTAAATCTCACCTCATCATCAATCACCACAGACGGTGCCCTACTGTCTTTTTTATCTTTTAAGATAACAGGTGAATTTAACTCTTTGATGTGACATTGATATAACAGTTCCTGCAAAGCCTTAAGTGAGCTGATTTCCTGAAGCTTATTTTTATCATTTAAGCTGTATATATATCTTCCTTTAAGACTCTTTGTGATCTCTTTAAGATTGTTCTCTGTAATGGCATTAAACCGCTGATTATAAAGATCGGCAGGTTCATGCTTTAAGTTGTAAATCTGTCTTTCAAGCTGCTTCAGTATGTACAGATACTCCGTCTTTAGAAGTAACTCTTTGTTGATTTTGTACAGTTCAGATATACCTTCATCAGAGGTCACACAATCCTGGCTGCTCAAATCAAAACAGGGGCTGTTCTTTAGGTATAAATCTATGTTTGAAGTAAGAAAATGTCTGAAAGGATCTAACAGAAGTCCCAACGAATCAAAGCTGTTTTCTTTAGGTTCAATATGAAATTCTGTAATGTAAGGATCATGTTTTTTATTAAATTTTGAATACAGATTATCATAAGTCTGAATCGAATTTTTGTAATCATCCTCATAGCTTGCTGTAAGAAAAAGAGCGTTACATGCAGTTATATCATTTGCAATAAAGGTCTCTTTAATGCCTGCATTTACTGCATTAATAATCTGTAATATTTTGTGCGGTTCTAAAATATCTTTGCAGGATTTAATTTCTCTTTTTAAAGCAAATAAAGCTTTTTTATTATCGAATTCATTGAATATGCAATCCACAAAATCGCTACAGGATAAACGGATCTTTTTTAATTGAGCATCAAAATTCATCAGGATATACCTCTTTAGCTTTGCTTAAATTAAATTCCCATACAGATTTTAAGCCATCAGTTCTTTTTAAACTTAGAGCATAACCTGGTACAAAAGGTAGTTTTTGAAGTATTGAAAAATATTCATCAAAATCATTTTTGTTAAAAGCATTATCTAAATCATTTCTTAATTTTTTTATCTCTTCGGGTGAATACTCCACATCATATTTTTCTCTGCATTCAAAGTAGTGTTTCCATTCCTCTCTGGTCATTCTGTTCTCTGGAAGATCATAACCTTTAGGTAAGTGATTGATGTCAGTCATAATTGTTTCCTCTTTAAAATTACTTTTTACCTATTCTACTCTAATTATAGAACATTCGCCTATCATTTCAAGTATATTTTATACCACACTTAAACACTTAATTTTGACTTTCAAAATAAAAGGGAGCCTCAGCTCCCCTTTTCGATTAACCTTGAATTTAGATATTGTTTAAATTCTTAAACGTATCTTCAATCTTTCTAAGTTTCTCTTCCATGCTGTCTTTCTCATGACAGGCTGTATAGCGATCCTGCTCAATCTTAAAGATATACTGCCTTAACTCTTTGACAAACATCGTAGTAAGTTGAGTTCTTACAGTACCAGTAGTCTTATGAGCTACTAAGTTTAACTGATTGAACATCTCAATCATAGTATGTGCAAGAGACTTGTCTGTGACCTCTCCATTAAAGATTGCCTTCATAAAGAAAAAGAAAGTCTCATTCATAATTTTCTTTACATCTTTAGTGGTCTTGGCTCTTAAAAAGAAATCATCTGCCAGGAATAAAGGAATAGACTGTGACTGATACCTTTCCTTTCCATAAGAGATTAAACCATCAGGATCATACCTTCCGTATTTTCTGATTGCTGGTAGTACATCTGAGGTTACCCATTTAGTAAACTCTTTAGCAGCACTCAAGCGTGAGCTGAAGATCAGACAGTACAATCCAGACTCATTGATGATGTTAACCTTTTGTTTTCTTTTAAGTTTATCGATGACCTCCGTTTTACTGAGGTCACCCTTTTCAACATTATCTTTAAGGGCTTGCCAAGGATTTTTATAACCGAGAGTAGTACAAACGTCATTTGCAAAGAACCAAGGTTCACCATTGATTAAAATGCATCGAATAGAGTTATTATGAAATGAGAATGTAGAAATGACCTGCTCTGCAGGTAAGTTTGAATTACCGATCATGATTGATCTCCTGTGTTTTATTTAAACATTCCAAAGCTATTTTCAGTAGCATTGGAAGCCGAGAGCTGAAAACTACGAACACAGACGTAGCGGACATATTCCCCCTTTCAGGTATTGTATTAGTCGCACTCTCGACATACAGAGATCACATGAGTGACAAGTTGAGAATGTACTATTGTCGTAAGCACAACGCTGTTTGGAAGTAAGAAAAAGTGTTTTGAGCACTTACAGACAATATAGAAACAATCTCAAAAGATTTCAATAACTATTTGAATTATTTATTAAAATCTCAATACATCTTAATATTTATTACTGTATAATGCAATCAATAAATATAAATATATATGTAGCCATGGCTACCTTAACCATTTTTTTATAAGTTTGATAAATTCTTTTTGAGAATAAATACCTTCAAAAGTTTTTTTATCACACATTTTGTCTTTATATTCATAATCAGGTGTATATGAATATAACTGAAGAGTTGTTTGATTCCAAACGAAACAAGGGTAACAATCAAATTCTAATAGATTGATAATTACTTTATAACCATCTTTAACCTCAAAACAAAAATCAGTCTTTTTTAAAAATTTGAATTTTTTATACATAAGTTTAAATAAAAGACTGGATTTATCTTTATTTAGGACTTTAATGCCAGAATAAAAATATTTTCCTTTTTTATTGCAATACATTTATAACCACTCACAAATAATAAAAATTTACGACTTAACTTAACCGAAGTTTTATGATTTCAGTTTTTGAATTTTCAAATTTTTTCACCACATTTGACATAAAGTTTTCTAAGTGTTCGTTGATTTTGTCAAAACACACATCATTATGATCAATGGAAAGTTCATAGATACGATTATGCTCTTAAAATTTGATTCATAATCATTATAGACATCATGCATAATAAATAGATCCTGAAAGTATGTTATTTTTTTAAAGAAAATGATTTTGAATATGAATTGTAAAATTGAGGTTTTACAGCCAGATTCAAAACATTTTTAATATAGTTAAGGGTAGGATTAAGGAGTTTTTCAGGAATTTCCTTAAAGTCTTTAGCAGTAGAAAGGATCGGTTGCTCAGAAATAAAAATATTTAAAGCTCTTTCAGATAAAAAAAGTGAATGTGTATTTATAAAGTGAGAAAAAACAACATTACTTAAAATAGTAAAAGCATAATGATTATCTTTAAGACATTCTAAAGCGATTTTTGGTTTCAAAAATTCTGAAAAGGAAAGATTTTTATCATTTTTTACATTTTTCTTCTTTAAAGAAGAATCTGAAAGTTTATGTGATATTTCAATACAGAAATCAATTAAATTTTCGGACTGTTCTGTCTTTTTTAAAGCTGGAAAATAATCAGTTAAATTATGCTCTTTATAAAAATCTTTAAAAAAGAGTGAATTTATATCATAGAAGTGATCATTGCCAATAGTGCAGATACAGGCATTAAAAAGAAGAATTCTCTGATTTAGACGAGCAAGATTTAACTCTCTTAAAGTCAGTTTTTCTGGAAGCAGGTTTTCAAATTCAGATAGTTTTGAATCAAAATCACCATGATTTGTAAAAGCTAAAAAATCAGCAAACTTATCAAGCAAATTTTGCTCATCAGCTGTTACCTCAACATTATTTATAAAATCTGATTTATAGGGTGCATATAACAAACAGTCTTTAGACACGCACTGTTTTTTAACTGATAACAAAAGAGAGCCTGAATAATCTTTAACTAAATCTGTATTATTAACCCTAAAAGGAAAGAAATCAGCTGAAGCTAAAGCCTGCTGATAATTATTCGGATCATTGAGCGTATCATAAATAAACATTAGAGCTTTTGTTTTTAGCTCTTCAGCATGATCAGTCTCTGCAATGCCAGTTGGACAGGAATCACAGTCATTTAAAATTAAATCACTGTAATATCCGTCCTCTAGTAAATCAAAATGAATGTTGCGTTTTAAATTTTCGTTGTAAATAGCAAATGTTTCAACTGACATACTTATAAAGATCTTCCATTTTTTCTGTTTTGAGTTTTCTTAAGTTCCTGTTTTTTCTTTTCAGCCTGTTTTTTAAGATTTGCAGCACGTCTTTTTGGAAGATCTTTTTCCTGCTTCTGTTTGATAGTTTTATTATCAACTTTAGAGCTTATATCATTATCAAGATCAGCACTTACCCTGACACCTGTAGCTTCATTCTGATTTTTTTTAGCAATCACTGAAGCTGCCTCATCTGGAACTTCAGTTACATATTTTTCGGAGCCATAAATACCATCTAATTTTTGAGATTTATAGCTGTAATTGCTGTTCTCATAATCATTAGAAAACGAATAAGACCCATCTTCGTTTTTATTAACCCCTAAAGGCTCATCTGAAACCAGAAACTTATGACCAGGCTTAGGCTTGGTAGCCTCTTGTGTAGCTTTAATGTATTCTTTATCAACGTTCCCTGCTGAGCGTACAGCTTCAGCTTTAAGACCTGTTTCAGCCTTTTCTGGATTTATAGGTGGATAATCTGGAGTGACTTTCTGTGAACTCTCAAGTGAGACATTTGGAGTTGCCTCATTATCAAGATTTTTTTTAATTTTTGAATCTTTAAATTCAGCATCTTCATTGCCAGTTTTAATATCTTTACTATGAGTAACATAAAGATCACGATCATCACTTGGCAATAATGCACCGACTTTCAAGCCTTCTAACAGACGTTTAAGCCAGACATTAAGTACACCGATAACAAGACTTTGTGCACCATGAGATGCATCCTGATCAACATGAGCAAAAGCATCACGCTGATTGTCACGTCTTTCTTTTTCTTTTCTGGCATCATCGTCTATAAACTGTTTTTTCTTACCAACAGTTGATCTTTCACCATTAGCGTAACGCTGTTTTGAAATATTAAGATCTTTTTTAGCAGCATTTTCAAAGTTGGAAAGATCCTGCTGTTGCTGAGTAGATAAATTCTCTGCCATTTATAAAGTCCTCCTAGAACCAGAAACTTTGCTTTCCTGCTTTGATGTGCTTTGACTGTTTATTTTTTCAGATGCTTTGTTTTCAGTTTTAGTTTTAGCAGGCTTGACTGTATTTTCGTTTTTAACAGTATCAGTAATTTCAATACTCTGATTTTTACCATTAACTTCATGATCCAATGAAGCTGCATCCTTGTTAATTCTCTTAAGGTATTCTTTAAGAGTCTTAGCTTCTTTCTGCTCAAAGTCTCTTGTAGATTTAGCGATAATGTGATTGTCAGCAGTTTCAATGCAGATAGCAGTGATCTGTTCTTTTACTTTTTCAGGACATACTTTGAAGGCATCAGCATAGGTTACTGCACCGCTTGCAAGTTCTGAGGTTGAGAAAGGTGGAGTATAGGCTCTGGCTAGCGGTCTCAAATCTCTTAAGACAACACGAGCTGTATGTTCAGCCTCATGTACAGAACGGTTAACTCCGCTCTGAGCTGCTTCCATAGCATTGTTATCGCTCAAAATGGCAATACCAGCCTGAGGACACTGCTTAGCAAGCTTTTCAGCAACATACTTGACGTTATCAAGAGTATTTGCAGAGACAACTACAGTGTTTTCTGTTGCATACTTTGAAATTAAAGCAGCAGATTTTGGATCTTTAACCACTAAAATTGCAGTTGCTTGAGAAAGACTGTTGGCAAATGCTTTAGGATTTGATTTCATATATCTTGCAGGAACAGAGAAAGTACCTTTTAAAGGAGCACCGCCTATAAATTCCTCTTTACCGTTATCTGAAATAGCCATGGCATTGATAATTTTTCCAGCAGAATTGTACATAGGCATAAAGATAGTGGTCTTAGTCTGTGTAGCTTCCTTATTGTTGACAAAAGCGTAACCGTCAAAGGCTCCGTAATTATCCACATAACCGCCAAAATCACGTGCTGAAATACCAGTATGCTTAAGATAAGGAAAATCAAGATTAGTCTGAGCGATATGCTTCATATTGTCTGATGTGAACATCTCATTGATATTCTTGGCAACATCTGCACGTTTCTGCATTTCCTTGGCACTCTGACTGTTCATTGCCTTTGCGAAGTCACGTTTAAAGTTTTCAGCTTTTAGATTGCTTTCATTACCAAGTTCAAATTCTTTCTGTTCATTGGTGTTTTTGTCGAATATTACAATTTTAGGAACATTCTCATAAATTGTAAGTTTATAGCTGATATTCTCAATATTATGACGTTCAGTATCGATTTTAATCTGATCCTGCTGAACATCTACACCAGCCTCTGACAGATATTTGCAGATATCCTTTTTCAGAGTCTTGGCATAATCTACCATCTTCTGAATATCCTCATCTTTAGGGAGATATTGAGCAAATTTCTGTCTGTTTTCAGGAGTATCAGCCACACATAAAGCACCATTATAAGGATCAGTATGGAGAACACGCTTTAAGCCTGGACTTAAATTCTTACGCTCATCGTAAGACATAACAATATATAAAGGCTCTGCATTTTTAGGTAAATCAACACGTGTGTTGGTTTTGAACTCACGAACTCCCATAGTGCGAGACTTTGAAAGACCGTTTTTAACAAAAGCATTAAGTAATGATTCAGCCTCAGCGTTGTTAATGTCAAATTCATTCTGTAATTTTTCTAATTTAAGATCTTTGTTCTCATTGTCTTTAACGAATTTATCTGTTCTGACAGCAATTACATTTGCATTTTTATCTGTCATAGCTTTCATAGTTCTGATTTGACTGGAGAGTTCTGCGAACTTTTTAAGTTTTTCCTGATCATTTAAATCAGTTTTTTCTTTCAGACCTTTAATTAAATTATCTACATTCTGATAAAAAAACTGCTGATACTGTTTAAAGGTTACATCACCGTTAGTTCCAGCACAGATTTGAGCATTACAGTTGGCAGCTACACCGTGAACATAATCAGAGAATAGTTTATTAACATTCTGGATTACAAAATCATGCCCCTGATTGGTAACTCTTACAAGATTTCTAACATTACCCTCAATGGCATTCTGAATATTGTGAGCTGCTTCCTGATAGCAGTTGGCAAGACATTTCTTTTCGATAATTTCAGACTGTCTTAAAAGATCCTCATCTTTTAGATTCTTTATGCTTTTCATTTCTTTTAAAGCAGAAATGAAGCTGTCAGCCCTTTCAAAGTTTTCTTTAAAGCCAAGTTTCAATCCTGCATTGTCAAAAGCATCAAAGATCTGACCATATCCAGTAACGGCACCTTCAATCCCCAAAGCCTTTTCTTTAGCGCATTGCACCAAAGCCCTGGCAATAAATATCTGACGTTTAGCATAATCTTTCTCGTTTAAAGCTACAGCCAGCATTGATTTACCAAGCGTAGGTTTATCGTTGTTAATATCAAGACCTGTAAGATAATGAGGTCTCTGCATATCTAAGATACGATTCTTGTATCTTCCAAGTCTGGCAATCTGAGTTGATGTGTAATACTGATTAGCTATAGGATCGTAATTAAAACCGTTATCAGGATTTGCAACCCAGTTAGCATACTTAGGAGGAACGAAATCGAGGTAAACACGATCATTCATTTCCTGCTGATCTTCATCAGTGTATTGCATACCTTCAGTTGCAAGTCTGATTTTGTCAGCTCTCTGTCTTGCCTGATCAAGAGTGTACTGTTTTAACTGTTTTAATTCTGGATAGAGTTTAAATTGATCTTCAGGAATTTCATAAAGATCATACTCTTCTCTCCAGATTGCTCCTGAGAGATTGTAAAGCACATTTTTAGCTTCACGATCTGAATTGTTAAGCTCAAGAAATATGTTCATTTTTACAATCCTTACTTAATATTTAACAATTAAAGAAACTGCATTTATTTACGTAAGCAACATTTTCAGCCTGTAATACTTTTGAATCTGCTTTCAGCTTATAGGTATTATCATTTAAACTGTCGCTTAATTTATTGTAATTACTCAACATTAAGTCTTTTAAACTGTAACAGCAGTTAAATTTTCTTAAAAAATTATAATCGAGTCCAAACTCTTCCTGTAAGATTTGAAAAAGAATTCCTCTTGAAAAATAATCTGGTAAAGTAGCGTAAAGAGCAGCTTTGTTTCCATCTTCAACTTTGGAACAGTAAAGTTCGTTAAGAGCCAGATCGACTTTTGTCAGAAGATTCTGATAACCTTTTGAAGTTAGATTTTTCTCATCAGTACAGTCAAAGATAAAATAAGCATAGGGAGATTTAAAAACGTTTAAATCAAACTCTCTATGCTCCTGTTCTAGCAGAGCATACAGTTCAGCTTCATTAAAGGCAGAAGCTTTCTGATTAAGTTTACCTTCAAGCCCTACTCTTTTATTAAAATCAAAGCCATGTGAATAAAACTCATCTGTTCCTAAAAAAAGCTTATATGAGAAGATCTGATCTTGTACAGATAACTCAAAAGACTGATATTTCTTTAAATTAAGTAAAGAGCAGGTGTGATCTGCAATACGCAGTTTTTCTAAAACACAAAATGCCTGACGGTTAGAAAAAGTATCAGACATTTTCAAGCCCTGCTCAAAAGGAAACAGTAGCTCATTATTTGAAGTGACGTTTAATTCACATGACAGCATTTTTTAAATCTCAAATTTTATAAAAAGCCAAAGAACTTTTTAGTTGCTTTTGCAATTTCTTTTTTTGAAGGTTGAGGACAGTTTTTAATAAATTTTGGTAATTCAGGATCTTTAAAGCTGACCTTTTCTAGATCTGGATATTCATTCATAGCTTGTTTGTAAGCAATGCAGTAGCAGAGATTTAACTCAGCGGCAATTACGCATAAGGTAGCATGAATTTTCACATCCTTATTCTGAGGATCATGAAGCAGCATTAAAGTTGTATCTTTATTTTCGTATGAAGTCAGACGATTACTTAAATACTCATTCAGATTATCAACATTGGCATGTCTTATCATTTCTTTTAACAGACTGAAGATAGTATCATTGTGCTGGTCAAAATAATCAGCGACAGCATCTTTATCAGCAAATTTTCTTCTGCTCATAAACTCTTTTCTCAGTATTGGTATTCTGCTGAGACTTCTTCTCTTTATAAGCAGTTAACATTTCCTGACCTAACTTATCATCATACTGAGTACCGATGGTCTCTCGTAAAGCAGAGCTGATTTGTGCACCGCCCTTTGTAAATACATTAGATAAGGAGTCATAAACAGAAGCCTGCTTTAACATAGGATGAGCTTTTGCAAGATCAGTTAATGGTAAAAACCACAACTTGGTTGACATAGAAAAACGAATGCCAGGAGTCATATGCAGTGTTTCGTTAAGCTCTTTTGAACCTCTGATAAATGCCAGCGGAACATGATTTTTCTTAACTTCCTCATTAACTTCTTTTTCATTCTGAGTAGTAGCCTGCTCCTTCTGTTCAACAGTTTTGTTTTTAGCGTTATTTACTCGGTCTAAAAACTCCTTATAAGTCTGTTCACCCATTTCCTGAGAAAACACCTGACCAATAGAACTACGAAGAGTAGAGTCTATCTGCTTACCCTGAAAATCCTTAACTAACAGCTCCTTATAAGACTCAGTAATAAAACCAGCCTTAATACCTGGATGAGCAGCTGGTAACTCATTCTTAGGTATCATATAGGCTCCTGCCTTATATGAGAAAAACATATTAGGAGTATGCAAACAGGCATCCTTTACAGCAGGATTACCCATAGGACGAACATAAACCCAGTTCTTATTAGCATTATCAGACTTATTTTTCATAATAAAATCTCCATTACAAAATAAAAAAATCTAAGCCCTAATAAAAAATCAGGACTTAGATTTCTTTTGATAAGCTTAAATTTTTCATCTTTAGTTCCAGAATTTTGTTCTTGGTTCTAAATAAAGTGGGATAGGAAAAATTCCTTTGAGTATAATTTATGTCCAGTAAGAAAAGGAACTTAACCTATCCCTCCAGTCTTTTTGCAATTCTATTATAGTTTAAGCATATCTATAATGCAATAGAATATTTTAATATTTATGTATTATTTACAAAAAAAGCTACCCCCCCCAAAAAAAAAGCGGCACTTTTTACTTATCTAAAAAGAAAGAAATTTTTAAATTCAGCAATCAGCTCAAGAACCAACTCAGGAATCTGAGTTAAGCAAGTTAAACTCGAATGTAACAGCTGCTCTGAATGTTACAGTTAGCAATAGCAGTAAAACTGCAGAATACACAGATCATAAAAGTATTGCATTTAAAAATAGTGCTTCTTTTTGTTTATTGATGATCTACATTATGAAAATTTTGCACTGATAAAAAGATAAAGCAGAGATCATAACGATAAGACTTTGAGTTGTTGTTTTCTAATATGTATATGTTGGTTACCTCTTATATATATACTCTTAAATAAAGATCTTAAGATCTCTTAAGAGAATAAAATCAAAATTATCTATCTGAAATTTCGATACTTTTTCAAATTTTTCTTTAAAAAAACAATTTTAAATAAAGTTATCGGATTTCAAATAAAAATAGCCCATCCCAAATAAAGATATCCACAGGTTGGAAGATCCTAAATAAAGATAACCACAGAATCATGATTTTTTTAAATACTAGTAATTACTGATAAGCAATTCTTATCGGTCACAAAGATGGAGTAACTTCCGCAATTTGGTAAAAGTTAGATGAAAGGTACGCCAAAAACTTACTAAAAATGGTTTAGTGCAGAGGAACACTTAATAAATGAGAAAAAGTAGGCATTAGCTAACCAGCCTACTCTGTAAACAGATAAGAATTTTGATCCTGACTAGGAAAATAGTGAGTGCAGACTTTGAGAAAATTGCTTGCGCTCTGTTTCTGTAGCTCCTATAACTTTCGGCTCTGCTTGAATAGGAGGGGGAGCTGCTGAATAATTGTGCTGTTGTTGAGGAGAAGAGTTTTCTTGAGCGATAAACTTATTCTTTTTTGCCTTATGGATAGCTTTCAGATAAGCTGTAGAAGCTGCTATCAGACTAGAACGAACAGATTGAATAAATCCAGATATACAGGCTGATTGTGTCAGTTTTAGTTTTTTAGTAAAACAAATATGAGTAGCCGTGGCTAATTCAACAAATATTTTTTTGATTTTATCTATACTACGATAGACGTATGCCATTATATTGTTAATTTGTATAGATAATTTTTGAAAAAACTTTTTAAGCTCTTCCTGATTTGGCTCTACAAATTCACCAATTAGATATGAGATCTGCTGTTCTATCAAAATACGATCTGGTATTTGACTGCATTTTGCAAAACGCTCCTGAAACTTTTTTAAAGTGTTTTTTCTACTATTGTAGACTGAAAAAAGCATGCCTAAAAGGAGACTGGAGCAGTCAGCTGCAATCACAATCTTTGCAAGATCACCTTCTACCGAAAAGAAATTTTTAAATGCCTCCTGTTGTATCAGTTGCAGGTATGGTAAAGAAAATCTGACAGTAAAGTTTGACTTGTCTATATGATGCACACTGATTAGTTTAACCTTTTCTAAAAGCTTACAGGTATTCTGAATTCTTTTCCTTCTGGTATTTGCATCAATGACATCATCATTAAACAGCATCAGACCTAGATCTTCGTAATTTGTCTGAAAATCCACGTCTGATACAGCTTTAAGAGTTTCATTAGAGCTGTTGACAGTCAGTTTTATTTTATAAGGTACTTTTACATTTTTAAGTACATAATTATTGAGAAGATTTGCATATACCAGCAGGCTCCGTGAATAATTTGTTTTTTCACTGTGAGTTAAATCGGATGAATTTTGAATATAAGAATTTAAAGCTATGAGGAAATCATTACTGAATTGAAGTTTCGGAAAATGAACTTTCTTTAAAATAATGCAGGTAGTCATAAAATATACTCAATCACAAAAAGATACTGGACATTAATTTACATTACATATACCAATATAACAGATCAATTTTAAATCAGTCAAGTTATACCGTGATTAATCTCACGGCATAACTTGGATTTTAAGCCTTTCTATTTGAAATTAAAGCTCATTAATTTTAGCTCTGATAAAGGCAACTGCTTTTCCTGACCATCTGCACCGATTACAGTTACTTCTGTATTTGAAGAGAAATCTCCATGAAGTTTTAAGGTATAGCTCTGCACATTACCATTCTCATCAGTGTATTGACAGTTAATAGAGTCTAAGAATACCTCATCAGCATCATAATGTTCACTCTCACCAGAATACTTTTCTCTTTCTTCTTCTCTTTCAAGACCATCAGAAAGATCATGAGCAACCCTGGTGTCACGATCAGTATATGAAGATGTAGCATTGATACCTGCTGTTGGAGCCTCATTTTCCTGATTTTTAGAAAACATTTTAGGCTCAGCTGAACGTTCACGTTCGTGAAGCTCAGAATATTCATTCTCACTGTTCTCAGAAATCTCTGTATCATTCTGCTGATTTTCAGTGTCATTAACTTCAACGGCAGGATGATCTGTTGAAGCTAATACAAGTCCTGGCTGATTAGAGCTGGTATCCTCTTTAATCTGAGGCTCTGGAGGTAAATCTTCAGCAGCAACTGGTTCTGAATTAGCCTTAAAGAATTTTTGTAAACGAGTGCAGTCACCACGGTCAAAGACTTTTCCATTAACTTTAAAGTCATTTAAGGTAGCTAGCACCTCATCTTTATGCTTTCTGTAAAGCTTAATCAGTTCATAGCCTGTTCTTGTGGCTGGACTAATTACTCCTTCATTAAAGTAATCAAGGAGTTCCTGATCTTCAAATGGTGAAAGATCAGAGAAAGAACTCATCTGAGTAACCCAGCCTAAAGATTTGCCGAACTTTTTAGCAACCAGACTTCTCATAGAGCCTACATCCTCATCTGGATGTTCATTCTTATATGAATCAATGAATCTCTTTATTGAATAGGCAACTTCAAAATTGTTTAAATCTACACGCTGAATATTCTCTGTAAGCTGATCTAAGCATACGTCAGAATCAGAATGGTATTCTCTAACAATACAGTTAATAGTTGTTACACGACTTTCTTTTGATTCATCAAAAGTACCAGCAGCAATTTCCTGATCTTGCCATTCCTTTAAAAGTTTTGTAGCACGGAAACGTCTTTCACCAGATACAACTACGTACTGATCATCTACATAAGGCTTTGAATAATCATCATCAACGTGAGCCTTTCTGACGATAATAGGATTTTGCAGACCACGTTCTTTAATAGATTGTGCCAGGGCATTTAATGAACCATTAACATTGTCGTTTTCATCTTCTGAGATTTCCTCAGTAGAGAGTTTTTCTACCTGAAAGCCTAAATTCTGTTCAGAACGAACCTGAGGTAAGGTTTTTATTTTTTCAAGAGAAATTCCTAAAACCACATCAGTCTGATTAGCATTAGAAATTAAAGAAGAATTTTGAATACTGTTTAAATCAATTCCATTTAATACATCGGTATCACTCATTTTATTTATTCCTTATCAAGCTGATCTTCATGGTTAAAAATAAATGGATCAGTAATAGCTGTTTCATCAAATTTTAGCAGAGATTCTGCTTTTTCTGGATCTACAGATAAACAATCAGTAGCATTATTCAAAAGATCATCAATTAAATCAAGTTCTTTATTTGTCATTTAACTTTTAGCAAAACCTCACTGGTAAGAGCATAAAACTCATTTATTGCTCTTGTGTTGGTAAAACCTTTTTTCTTTCTTAACTCTCTTAAAGAGCAACCGAGAGACAAAGCATCCTGAATGGCAGAGCATGGATGAATTTTTGCATTAAAAATCAGACCTTCACCTGCTTTCTGATTGATTTGTTCAAACAACTCAACCTGACGTTTTCTCTGATTATAGAATTTATTTATGACAATTCCTAATAAATTTAATTTTATATTAATTTTTTTGATTGCCTGATAGGTTGACAGGAGCTTTTGCAGCCCCTGTAAAGCAAATGAATCAAGCTCTAAAGGAATAATCAGTTGTTCACTAAAGAGAAAAGCTAAAGTCAGCACATTACCTAAAGTAGGAGGAGTATCCATTACCATAAAATCAAACAGCTTTTCAATTTTTGCTACATTAAGATTGAAATACTTATAGCATAAGTTTTTATCAAAACTATCTGAATTTGCCAATGAGTTAGAACTCTGAATTAAAACTAAATTATTCTTTTCTGTAGCCGTGGCTATCATTTGAATTTCCTGAGCATTTAATTCTCTGGAAATAAAATCGTAGCAGGTAATAGAAATTGCAAAATCTTTTAAAGTCTCTGAAGCATTAGCCTGAACGTCAAAATCTAAAAATAAAACCTTTTTCTTAAAATCAGATGACATAAATCTGGCGATATTAGTAGACAGGCAGGTTTTACCCAAGCCACCTTTCTGATTAGTAATAGTAAGTCTTTTCATAAAATACCTCTTAAAATAACTTACTCAAATTTAACTTTTCTTAATTATAGATATTTATTTATATAAATGTTAGTATATTATATAAACATTTTATAATTTTATTACGTTAAACATTTAACTCACATATATTGCCTAGTACCATTTTTCAGCTCCGTGTTTTATACAGATTTTTCTGTTACCTTCAGTGACGCAGTCCCATTCTGAAGTTTCATCTTCACGAGCTTCCTTTTCTTGGTTTCTGGTACAGATTTTCTGATCATCTACAATGGTACATACCCATTCAGTTTCATTCTTCTGATTTACTTTTTGTTCTTGAGCCTTCTTCTCTTCTTGATCCTTGCGTTCTTTTTTGTCCTCATATTCACTTATACGTGTAGACTTGTCTTCAAAAACAGATCCTATAAACTCACGAGTTTGATCCTTAAAGCCACGGGGTATGAGTGCGCATATACAAAGTCCGAGAATAACTGTTATCAACATTGTAAAAAAACTTGCGACCATTTGTCCTCTGCGAAAAAAAGCTGCAATCAAAAACAAATTAATGAAAAATGACACAGTAAAAAATACAATCATTGTTATCTCCTAAAGTTAGATCTTCTTTACAACATCTTTTAACATGCTTTTTGATTGTCATTTAATTTTTCAAAATCAGCTTTTGCAATAAAAGCAAAGTTAGAAACATTCTTTTTTGAACTAGCCATTTTTTTTGCATCTCCATATTAAAAGGTAAATCATAGAGCACTAACACACTGCTAATGCTCTAACATTTAGCTTTTTTTTAACTCCTAAACTGTATCTTTAATCAAATTATAGTTATTTATATATACTTAGTCAAGTATATTTTATACCGAACTTTAATCACTTAATTTTGACTTAGCAAACTAGATTTAATTTCTCAAAGTATAACCAAAAACTAAAAATTTAAAGATCTTGAAAATAGAAATTCAAGTTCTTTATATAAAGATTTATTTTATAAATCAAATAAATATCTATCATTTTTAATGTTCTTTACATAACAATATTCAAGATATTTAAGATTATTTTCCCATCGTATTACGCTTAAGATCTTTGGGGCAATTGTATAGAGCGTCTTTTAAATCATCTTTCATAGTAAAAATCTCTTACTATTTCTGTGGAGTGTATTGAGAAGCAACAATTCCTTCTGGGACGATCCAATGATTTGCGGCGAGATGATTAATCATATCTGAAGCTTCAGTAAAAGTCCAAGTGCCTACAGATTTAAAGCCATAACGCTCTAACAGCCTTATCTGTTTTGCTGTAGATAAATGCTCATTAACACGTCTCATTAGTACATCAATTAGTTTTGTTGCTTTTCCACGAGAATCTATACCCTCAGCACTAATATTGAATTTTTCAATCAGTTCTATCTGCTTCTGAGTAGGAGGTTCTAACTCCCATTTGAAAGTAGGTTCGTAATCGTCAAAATTTTCTTCAATCGAAAAAATGAACTGCAGAGGATCAACAAACTTAGCTTTTTTACGTCTCTGAGCTTCAAGCTCTTTAGCTAAAGCCTTTTTACGCTGTTGAACAATATCTGTTTCTGCCTGTTTTCCAGCTTCAAGAATGTCGATGCCGTCATTAGCTCTTTCTACTTTTAAATCTATATTTTTAGCATGCTCTGCGTCTTTAGCTATGATGCAGCTTGGACGACATAAAGATAGCTTTGCAGTCATCCATAAAAAATCTAAAAGCAGTAATTCCTTCTTGCCTGGATACAGTCGCATACCACGACCAACGATCTGTGTATACAATGAACGTGACTTTGTTGGTCTAAGATTTACAATGCAGTCGACTGCTGGACAGTCCCAGCCTTCAGTAAGCAGCATTGAGTTGCAAATCACGTTGTACTTACCACTTTCAAAATCTGACAAAATTTCTTTTCTGTCTGTACATTCGCCATTAACTTCTATTGCATGAAAGCCTTTAGAATTTAAAAGCTCACAAAACAGCTGAGAGATTGCAACCAGAGGTAAGAATACAACTGTTTTACGATTGAAGCACAGCTTTGTCATTTCATCAGCAATCTGTTCAAGATATGGCTCTAATGCATTTCCTAGATCTGAAGATATATAATCACCACAGGATGTGCGTACATTTGTAAGATCAATATTAAGTGGGATCATCTTTGCTCTTATTGGTGAAAGATAACCGTCTTTCACAGCCTGGGCTATTGGATACTCAAACGCAATAGAATCAAAAAAGGTACTTAAATCTTTTTTATCGTTTCTGTCTGGTGTAGCAGTAACGCCCAAAACTCTGGCATTGTTAAAGTATTTAAGCACTTTCTGATATGATGATGACAGACAATGGTGTGCTTCATCAACGATGATTAAATCAAATGCATTATGGGGATAAGCATTTAGTCTTCTGTCATTGGTCAGTGTTTGAACAGAACCAATGACTATTTGCGCATCACTGTCTGCTGCAGTGAGCTGAGCTTTTTCAAACTCTGGTATTAAACCTGTAACAGCCTGAAGTTTCTCTGAAGCCTGTAGTAAAAGCTCATCACGATGAGCGATGATAAGAACACGCTCTCCTTTTTCTGCACATTTCTGTGCTACTGCAGAAAAGCATACTGTCTTACCTGTTCCTGTGGCTTGTATGAGGAGAGTTTTATTCATCCCACGTGACCACTCATCAAAAACAGCTTGTACAGCTTTTTTCTGATAAGGTCTTAACTCCATTTAACACTCCTAATCCAAAGCTATTTTGGAGTAGCACTGGAAGCCGAGAGTTCAAAACTACGCTAACTGACCGTAGCGGACATATTCCCCTTGCAGGTATTCACGTATTTTGTCGATCTAGTTACATAACGAAATTACATTTTAATATTTATTGCATTATATCATATTCAATAGTTAAATTATTTATAAGGGATATTCATATATTCCAAAACATCTTTAATTCCTAGTTCATTTAAACAGAACTGATATTGTCGTGGATGAGTCTGCTGCATTCTCTGGAATCTATTGGGAACTTCGTCTTTCTGAATACCGTACATACAGAACATACAACCAGTACGATCACAACCAGTCGTATGATATTTACCATTTTCATCTTGAACAATATCACCATACACCGATGCAATTTTTAAATTATATTTAACTATATAATGCAAAACATCCTGTTCAGTCCAGAAACTCATAGGACGAGACATCGGACGATGAGAATCAAAAGCGTTGCAACCGAACTTTAACCACGAGTTCAATCTCAGTATTGATTCATCTGTCATAGTTCCAACAATACCTTTTCTGCCTGTTTCTTTTTCATAAAGTTTAAAAGGAGCTTTTTTCATGACATCACAGCAATGATCTGAAATCTTAAAAGGAGCATTTAACATAAATTTCCATTTATCAGATAACTTATAGCTGCCGTTTCTGCCATTAAGTCTTAAGTCTCTTAATTTATCTGATTTAGTATTTCTAATTTCATCAATATAGCTTGACTGCTCTTTGCTGATCACTGGATAACCATAAGTGTTAATGACATCTTTGAACATCATTTTAGGAGTTATAACTGTTACGTTATCTTGAGACAATGCAAACTTTTTGATTTCTGGATATTCAAGACCAGTATTGCAATAAACAGATGGCACATCGGGAAATAATTCTGACAGTATGTGTTTTAAGACTGTACTGTCTTTACCGCCTGAGAAGGCTAGGTATACACCGCCCTCATACTTTATGTGCCACTGCTTTAGTCTTAATCTGGTCATCTGAATTTTTGCATCCAGTGGCAAAGACTGCTTTTGTTTCAGCTCCCATACTGTATGGTTTCCCATTTTTAACTCCGTTATAAAAAATGTAGCCACGGCTAAACCTAAGAAGCAATTTCAGCTACATTCTGAACAGATTTTTCGAATTCATCTCTTAAAAATGAAATCTGATAATCTGTTAAAACAAAAACAGGAACACCATTTAGATAAGGATCTTCAGCATATTTATAATGTTGTGGATCAAGTATTTCATCAAAGATCCTATTTTCACGTAATATGTTTTTAAGCAGTAGCTGATCATTATCTCTGGTGATGGTGTCACCAGAAGAAAGATTTGGAAGATTGACGATGTATTTTAGAGAAGGCTTATCAGCAAAATAGTTTTTTAACTCATTCTGATTAGGATCAACTGATTCATTGAATACTGGTTTAGGATAATGATTTAACCAGACAATCACTGAAACGTCATTTACAGATGATAGAACTTCATTAATACATTTAATACATTCATCTCTGGCATATTCGCCACCTGCGACAGGCATATGAAGAACAATATTTACATCAAGTTCTTTTAACTGCTTAATCAGGAGTTCATGATCTTTTCTTAACGCATTGACAATAGCGTTAAACATGTCGGATGTAGTATCGACTAAAAGATCAGAATAAGTAGTTTTTATAATTTCAACTAATTTATTGATGTCAAAATCAATAGAACCATCAGTTTTGGTGACAGCAAGGTTAAGACTTTTGGCATTGAGAGCTTTAAACCGACATAGAGAAAAATTTGGATCTAAATCATAGAGTTTTAAAGGCTGACCATTTGACAGCTGGTATTGAGCAAGAAGCCAGCTGATAAATGTCTTACCTGCCCTACTTTTAGATAAAGTAAAATGAACCACAGGCATAAAATAAATTTACCTCATTTAAACAGAAAACCGCACATTAGACCACAGATAAAACCAAGAAACAGAACTATTCCACTGATGATAATAAAATAATTCTGCATAGTTTTAAGTTGTCTTTTAAGAATTTTATCAAAGATGAAAGAAAGAACGACCACAGGATCATCAGCTGATAATTTGTAGCCGACCTCTCTTTCATACTCTTTGATTATAGGATCTTTAAAAATCATAATCGCTATTTTACGTTGTATAAGGGATCAAGATTCTGATAAGACATGAAGATCAGATTTCTGATGATCTGACAGCTCTTTTTATCTATGATTGAAGCCTGTCTGTTTTCTTTACCATCTGGAGAAGTTAGCTGAAATTTCTTTAAATCCTCCATAGAGCAGTCAGCTAATTCTGAAATAGCTATATGCTGATTTCTTAAGCTGTCATACATAAATTTCATAGTAATAGGAATACGAGGCTCTTCTACTACATAGTGAACTTTGCCTTTATACTTTGCAAATTCAGTCTTTGTTGAGAAGTCTAAAGGAGAAGGCAACTTATCTTGTCTAATGCCCTGACCGAAACTGTTAAAACCATTATTCAGATGAACAATGATTTGAGGACGACAGTTATCGTTACCTAAATTAGCATTAACAATTTCATCTAAACAGTTAAAAGTTTCCTGTTTCATCTGACCTGGAACCAACGGAACATGAAGGAGAACCTTGGCACCTGATGATGAAAGCATCTCAATTCCAAACATATCTTTTAAATACGAGAACCATGCGTAATATGAGTTAGCTCCAGTGTCAATAATGATATTTTTCTGGCTAAATTCTTGAGCGATATTCTGAATGGAAACAGAAGTGATTGCGCCAGTTTCATCTTTAAAATCCACAAAATTAGTTTTAAAGAAACTGTACTGTCTTAATCCTGAATTGTTTGTATCTGTATCAATAACTGAAACAGTCTGTTTCATTTTGATTTTAAGATATTCAGCTAAGTAAGTTGTGATCACGGTTTTACCGATACCGCCCTTAGCTCCTAGAATGATATTGATGTAATTTTGCATAATTGTTAGACCTCATTAAGTTTTGTTAATAAACCAGAACGAACATTTTTGCCCCATATAGGGACCGAAATTTGATATTACAAAAGAATAAATCTCTCTTGAATTTTTTGAACCGAAATTTTCACTTCCATCTTTTTCTTTCAAGGTGTAATGATATAAATAAATCACATTATTATCCCATGTTGGAAGATCATCATTAAGCTGAAATAGTCGAGGGATCGGCATATACTCACTTTCGTTGTCTGCTGAGGCTCCGTCAAAAATCATACCTCTCTGATCATAAAAGAGCTTCTGATGTTTAGTTTCATTATAACGATTTCCTGTACGAACAGGATTACGAGGATCGTCAGGATCTAAGTGAGTTAACGGCAATACAGGTAAAGGACAGAATTCTTTTCTTGTCTTAAGATACTCCTGACGTTCTTTGTCTTTTTTCTGTTTTTCAATTTCATCTGGAGTTAAGAAAGCAGGATCATTACCAGCATTTGCCCACGGATCATTCTCTTCTACTGATAAATTTTCGGTCATTACCTGAGGAGAAGATTTAACCTCATAATTATTTACCGAAACATTAACAGGTGAAAACGTTGCTGTAGGAGCCTGCGAACTTTTAACAGCAGGCTCAGGCAAAGCAGCTGCAGGAGAAGTATCAACATTAGCCTCCGTAATTCTTTCAGAGGCTAATGAATTTCTGTTAACAGTAGCTGTAGCGTGAGTATTTACCACGCTACCATTTTTTGAATTTAAAGTATTCAATTCATGCGCAAATTCAGCATTTTTCAGAATTTGCGCCCTGAGCTGATCCTGGTTTTCAACCACTTTCCGAAACCATACAAAAAATGTTTGATACCAAATATTTGAAAATGCTTCTTTATCTTTATCTGAAAGCATTTTAAAAAAAATAGAACAATAGGATAAGTCGCAAGGGATTCCCATTGTAAAGATTTCAGGTAGTAAAGTATCTAAAAAAGCAGGAATAAGCATTTTTACTTTCTGCTTTTTATCTTTATTAATTAAAGCAATTCGTAAACAGTTAAATTTATCCATTTTTTATATGCTTTAATTTTGCGTAAAAAGATGTGTACGTAATATATTTTTTGAAATAGTCATTTTGACAACAATTTAGATATATTGTTGAAATACTTAAATTTAGTTTTAGACCATTTTGGATATAATCATCGACTAATAAATATATTAGTTTAGATGCGGATGGAATAATTCTTTTTTTAATCCCCTTTGAAAACATCAGATCTTTTTTTTCAAAATCTTTAAGACAATCCTCTAAATATTTTCTTGACGAATCTTCCATAAAGAGTCCTTTTTTTGAATATTCCAAATTGAAAAAGATCTTAACATAAATAAAACAGAATATCTTATATTTTAGTGAATAATCTTGGGTTATAACGGTTAATCTTTTAACATAATTTTTTTTAGTACGTTATAACATATCTTAATATATCGATAGTAAAATGTTATATAATAATATTAGTAATACAGGCAGGATGTGTTAAATAGTCCCAAATTAAAATTTTGGAGAAAACGACTATTTAACTCAGCCCTTTCAAACTGACGTTTTCAAGCGGCTGCTCCTGCTCTGGTGAGACCAAAAATGCTACCGCATTTAACCATGTCATTTATAGGAGAGAATTTTATATGAGAGCTTTTAAACTAAATTCTGATGAAGAATATGAAAAGGCTGAAGTAAGAAAGGGCGCCTTACTCTACGAGTTTGAAAATGATCCTGAACATTACAATGTAGAGATTAAAGATTATGGTGACGGAAGGTTTTACAGATATGATGATCCAGATACTTGTTATCGTGAAAGATTCGAGTGGACTAAATATGATGAAGATGGGGATTTAGACGAAGTTGGTCATTTTATTGGATATTGCCAAGAAGAAGACTGCACATGGAACTGCACTGAAGAGCAGCTTTTTGAAGCATTTAAGAAAAATATTAAAAATGAATGTCAGAAAAGTAAAAAAGTAATAGATAGACTTTTGTCAGATCAGGAATATATAAAACATTCAATAAGCCGTTTAGCTCCTAACTCACAAAAGATTGAAGAAAGTGTTATCAAAAAGATTGTTAATAAAAATAATGAAATAAGTAAATCAATATGTGAAGAACTGGGAATAAAGGAAAAGAATCATCACCGCTAATTATATTAATTAAAAAAGTAAACTAAAAAGGTTAACGTTAGATGAAAGCATGGAAAATGTGTTTAATGATCTTTTCAGTAATTGTTGTATATAACAGTTCTAAATATTATGAAGCATGAACCAACTATGAACTAGAAAAACTGGAGATACAGCGAAAAGCTGATAAAGACAAATACAACGCTTTATTAGAAGCAGCAAGTTCCCCTGTTTTTCAAAAATATGTAACAGAAAAGGATTATCAAATAGCCATGGCTACAATTAACAATACAAAAGAATAAGGAAAACTAAGCCTATGGAATTTAAAAATTTTGAAATTTTCGTAGACAGTCAATATCAACCTTTTGGAGTAAAAGATGAGCAGTAAAATAATTGATGAATTTGCGTTGAAAGGTGAATAGTATGAAGCTTAAGGATTTTAAAGGGGTTTATTTTGAAGATACCATTTTAATTTGTGATAAAGAAACTGTACTAGCAAGACAAGATGGTTATTTTTCTGAAGAGGTTATAAAAGAGTTTGGAGAATACGACGTGGAAAGTATATCTCTAAGCTATTTAGAAGAGAACTGTATAGATATATATCTTTATTTATATAAGGAATAATGAAAATGCGGTTTAAGAATTTTGATATAGCTGATGTGATTGGATGTAATGACGTTGAACAAGCAAAGGCATATACAGGCAAAAAAGGATACTATGCTGACCATCTAGAACAATTAGATGATTTCATTGAAAATAATAGACATATTGGTACATTACATTCGATTACTAGTAAAGATACTTTCGAACGTCTTATCGTTGGCTGTGAATTTGATTACCCTTGTCCTTATACCTACTTTTTACCTTTAGACAAAGTAAAGAAAACAGAATCAAAAGAAAAAGAAAGTAAGTGGAGACCATGTACGAATGTATTTGAAGTATGTAGAGTTTTAGGTATAAAAGTACGTGATGAAGATGGCGTTAGAGATTGTATCCAGAGTTTTTTTAATTGCACCTTTAGGCTAAGAAGAGCAAAAACATGCAGAAATATCGGAATGTTTGTAAAAATAACAGCTTTTGATTATAAAACAACCAAAATTTATTTACCTTTTGGAGCTTACACTTTTGAAAAGTTATTTAATACTTTTGAAATTTGTGTAAATGGTAATTGGCAGCCTTTTGGAATTGAGGTTGAAAATGAGTAAATTAACTGATACCCATAGCGTTCAGCTAACTAACATTGAGATATTTGTGCTCACATATATCTTAAAAGACTTTGACGTGGACTTAGAACTTAATTTTAAAGATGGTAAGAAAACAGTAAGAAAGCGTCTAAAAGTAAAAATGGGGGTATTTAATAAGACGTTAAAAACATAAAACAACAAAAGAATTTTTAGATAATTAAAGAATATAAAAACGTAGCCATGGCTACAAATACTTTTAATCGTGAGAAAGGAAATATGGACACCTTAAAAGAACTGATGAATGATAATCGAGGATTAAGTATTTATATCAGAGCTGAAACTTTGACTATATGCAAAGAGAATACTGGAAAGGAAATCATCAAAATCTACAGAAACAGAGCATTACCGAAGGAGTTATGGTTCGAAAAAGTAGATAACTGCATAAAAGAATATCAGGATAGAGTTGTTAAAAAAATTGAAATGAAAAATAACTACACTGATGTTGTTTTGAGCATATAAAAAAGGAAACAAAAAAATGAGCTTATCTATAGCATTAAATTCTAAACAGCTAGAAAACTTATCAAAAGAATCATTAAAACTGAAAACAAATTATGCTGTAAAAGGTATAGATCTTTTTATAAATTCTCAAGATCTTAATTTAATCTGGCTTCAGAAAATGCTGTGCAAAAAAGAAGATATGAGTAAAATTCCTGAATTTGCCGATAATAAAGTTGTTTATTTGGGAAGAATTTATGAGCAGGTAAACGAAAAAGAATTAAGAACCTTTATCTATAATAAAGTTTTTGAACTAAATATTAGAAATCAAGAAAGATACTACGGTTCACCAGAGATTAGAACTTTAGATCTTAAATCATGTGAATACAGGAAAATTCACTAATGCAGCAGGAAGAAATTAAAACTGACAGAAGATATAAAAATACAAAAGATCATAAAACATTTGAAACTCATGTAAGGTTCTCTGAAGAGGAATACACGGAGCTAAAATCAAGAGCTGTTTTAAATAACATGAAACTCAATGAATACATTAAGAATGTGATCTTTTTGGATAAGTACTGCATTCTTAATACAGATTATGATCTTTATGAAAGATTAGGACAGATCTTAAATGTCCTAACCAGAACAGGAAATTTTTTAGTTAAAGTAGGCAAGTTTTATGAAGAGCAGAAAGATTATAAGAATCTACTTGCCTTATCAGAAGCAATCAAGACTGAAAAAGCCTGTGTCAAAGAGTTTCATAAGAATTTTATAAAATTGCAGAAAAATATCACGGATAAATTATGAGTATAAAGATCAATAAAATAGTAGGTGTATATAACGGCAAGCTAATCGTTTTAAACTCTTTATGTGCACCAAATCATGATAACATTTACAGCATGATTTTATCTGAATATGAAACTCTAACTAGGAAACAGATCATAAAAGAACCAGAAAGATTAACTGACAAAAATCGTCATGAGCTTGAAATGTTAATCGAAAACCTGTCTACAGAAAAGAAAAATAAGCTAGAAAACGTTTTGGGGATCAAAGGAAAAGACTTTTTAGAATATAACTTTCTTTCAAAGAACAAAGAATTAGAAAAAAACGGAGCCAGATTAGGAGTATGTCACTGGGATTGTATTCTGGATCTGAACCTGGCAAAGCTAATTGTAGCAGCAAACCTTTACGGTAATATTTCATTAAACTTTGCCCTGCCTTACTTAAAAAATTCCTAACAAAGAGAGTCTTTAGATAAAAAGGAGCAGTAAGTGACACTACATATTTTTAGAAAAGAGCTGCTTTTCAGACTTAATCCTGCAACGAACATAAAAGACGCTTACAAAATGCTGTTTGTGAATCAGTATGATGGAAAGAGCTTTTCTTCTGTTTTTACTATCGTAAATTGCAGCATTCTTGTTGTTTTATTGTTGGTGATCTGCTACCCAATCTGTTTTCTGCTAGATCTAATTTTTACTATAGCTAATGCCGAGTTGGCGATAGTGCAGAAATTAAACATGTTAAGTTGGAAAAGACGAGACCCTGAAGGTTATGAGAAATACTTAAAAGTTCAACAAAAGAAATCTCAAGAGAAAATTTGAAAATAACAGGAGAAAAAAAATGAACCAGATAGAAAAACAGTATTTACTAGAGTTTTTATCTCAGTTAACTGATTTTTTTTGAAAAACAAGGATATGAAGCCTATCCTAGTTTAAATACGCTGAATTTAAATGACTTTGGAATTGTGATAGTTAATCAACAGAAAAGAGAAGCACATGTTGTTGGAAACTCAATCTCTGAACCTAGGATTTTAAAACAGTTTAAAGAAAAAGGCTGTACAAACTTCTATGACATGTCAAAGAACAATAAATAAAGGCTCAAAGTAGGTAGCATGCTTACAATAGACAAAACCAATCTTAAAGGCTTTAAAAATGCGTCAGACAATCCAAAGCGATTAGCTCAATATCTTCTTTACGGCTCAGAGCATAAAATACAAAAGGAAATACAGCGTGTGCTGTATAAAGGAACATTTAACAGTGAGACAGCTGACTTAGAACAAGTTGGAACAGCAATAAAACTTTTAAATGACCGCTATAACGCCACAGCAAGCTCACGCAGTAAAAACAGACTGCGTACTCACCATATCATAATTTCACTAAATGCTGGAGAACACCTAACAGCAGAACAGTGGGCAGAAGTTGCAAGAGAACATCTGCACTTACTTAATCTTGATGACCATTTAGCTATGTGGGCAGTGCATAAGGACTCTGATAATGAACATATGCATCTGGTTTTTTCAGATGTTAATCCTCGTACTCTTAGGATCAATGATCTTTCTAAAAGTCATACAAAATGGCAAAAACTCGATAAAGAGCTTGAAGTAAGATTTGGTTTGAAAGCAGATAATCACGACAGACAGAATAAATTATCTGGAGAGAATCTTGCAAACGATCTTGAAGCTAAAACAGGTCAGCAAAGTCTGTTTTCATACATCAAATCATTTATACCTGAACTGATAAAAGCTCAATCCTGGCAGGAATTCCATAAAATTTGCAGACTGCACAATATAGACTGTGTCAAGCTAGGCAGAGGTATTGCGTTTGAGACTAATGATCCAAATGATCCAACTCATAAAATTTACGTCAAAGGATCTGCTTTTAATCAGAAAGATATAAAAATGTCTCTTTCTGAATTAGAGAAGAGATTTGGACCTTATGAAAAACCAGATGAAAAAATAGCCAATACAGAACAGCAGGAAAGTTATGAGGCAAAACCAGTTAATTTTGACAAAACAGAAAATACAGAGCTGTTGAACTTAGGTAATTCACAGTCATTACAGCAAGCATTTGATGAATATAAAACCCTACAAATACTGCAGCAGAATAAATTAAATAAACTTAATGAGATAGAAGAAAATCTTGAAAGAAAATATAAAGAGCTATTAAAGAAAGAAAAACATCTTTTAAAGGTCAGAAATAAAAGTATAGAAAAGAACTTTTCCAATGCGCCTGACAGCAAAGAAAAACTTTTAAAAGAATCATATGAAAAATTTGAACAGCATAAAAAAGTTTTAGATGACAAATATAAGGAAATTAAGCAACAGCTTAAAAAAGAAAAGGTAAGTAATTATCCTTTAACCAATTTTCTTGATTATCTTAAATTTAACATACGCATAGGAATACATTACGATCGTAATCTCATACTGCTTTTGTCAAGAAAACAGAGTGGCAAGCAGCATTTAAAAAACAACCTCAGTTTTCCAAGAATTAGAGTAAAGATGGATCAGGGCATCACACAGAACCTGATGAACATTAGAAAAGAAAAAAGACAGTTATCTAGAGAGGAATACAAATTAAACAAAGTTACAGGTAAAGGACAGCTTTTGTATGCAGGCACTGGACGTGAAATCGGAGACTTCATCAAAGATGACGGACAGAAGCTCATGTTAAATGACAGTCCCTCACTCAAAACCGTAAATGTCTGTTTAAAATTATGTAAAAAACAATTACAACCACACGGAAAGATTAAATGTCATGGTACTGATTTTTTTCAGCGACAGATATTAGAACTCTCTTTAATTAAAGATTTAGATTTAGAACTTGAAAATAAGGAACTCAATGATGAATACAGAAAACGAAAAGAAGCAAGAAACGCCCATAGAGAAGAGCGAAGAAAACTTGCAGAACTCACCAAAGCCAGAAGAGAACGACAATCTGCAACAGCTTACAGAAAAACTAGAAGATCTGGAAAATTCATTTCAGGAAGAACCAGACCACTCAGAAGATTCCAGTACCTCGGAGATGAGTTCGGAGCTGCAGACACAGCAACCAACGACAAATCCACCGAGCGAAATAACATCTCAGACACTGCTTCAGTTAAAAATGAGCAGCAGTCTCAAATGGCACGAGAAAATGCCCAAAATGGAAGTAGCTTGCACGACATGTCCAAATTGCATCTGGCAGAGAACCAGAACGGTCCTTCAGTGCTATTGTCAGATGACAAACGAAATCGTATGGGAAAGCAGTCACAGCGAGAAATTTTACCTAGAATGCGATGGTCGCTGGATCACGAAGGACGAGAACAGCGAGAAGCAGGAGGTATAGAACATGAAGACAGTTATCATGAATATAAAGAAGTTGCTGAAATTCTTAACAGATTTTCTGAAGCAGGTAACGAAAAGAAAAATAAAACTGAAAAGGAAATAATTAAGTATATTAAAGAAAGAAATGAAAAACATCTAAAGGGATTTAACGATGTACTAGAGCATCGCTTATGGACCGAAGATGAGACAGGAAACTTTATATATCAGGGTTTAAGAAATTTAGACCAAAAATTCTATGCCCTTTTAAAACAGGAGAATATTGTCTTTCTAAAACAGGTTGAAAATTATGCTTTAGCAAGATTAAAGAAAACTAAGCGAGGTCAAAAAATCAAAATTGATAAAACAGGAAAAATTATCAATAACAGCAGGAATTATAAGTATGAGAAGAATACACAAAATAAAAAGGAGCATTTATGAGTAAAAAATATAATGCAGAGTTTGATACCAGAGTGGCGCAAGAGTTTTCGGGCAAAGATGCTTATGTTGGAGGAAAACTCAGCACTTCACTTAAAGTGTTTTTATGGATATTAGCGATTATAGGATTTATAGGTGGCTTTGCCTCCTGTACACAGTATTTTGCAAGCGAATTAAGTTATTCACCATATTTGGGTACTCCAGTATTCAATATTGGAAATGTTTATTTTTATTATCCTTGGGAAATTTTTTTCTGGTCAGACGCCAGAGAAGCCTATCCTGAACTTACAGACAACTTAATCTCAATGTACTACGTTGGATCAGCACCCTTTTGGGTTCTGGCTATTACGATTAAAATTTTTAAAAGTAATGGACTTAAAGGTAATCGATTCTTAAACGGTTCAGCTCGCTGGGCAAACAAAAAAGACATCGAAAAAATGGCTTTGATCCCTCATGAACTCACATTTAATGACAAAGTATATAATGCCATGCCCTGGCACAAGAAAAAAATTAAAGAAGGTAAATCAGAGGGAGTATTTGTTGGAGCATGGCAAGATCCTAAAACAGGAGAAGTAAAATATCTTCGACACAATGGTCCTGAGCACATCTTATGTGTGGCACCAACTCGTTCAGGTAAAGGTGTAGGTTTAGTTAATCCGACAGCATTGACCTGGCTGTATTCAGTTGTATTTACAGATTTAAAGGGAGAATTATATGCTTTATCCTCAGGCTGGAGAAGTAAATATGCAAACAATTACGTTATACGTTTTGAGCCAGCAAAAGAGAGAAAGTGTGTAGATAAAATTAAACAGTTATATAACGTTGCAAGATGGAATCCTTTGGATGAAATTAGAGCGGAAGGTTCTACTGAATACTGTTACGACATTAAAACAGATTCTATTAAAAAAAGAACTTGTGATGGTCTTAGAGAAATATCTGACACACAGAATATTGTAATTCAGATTGTTGATCCTAAAGGTGAAGGATTGGATGGATCAGACGGATTCTGGAAAAAAAGTGCTTACGAACTACTTGTAGGTAGTGTTATTCACTTAAAGCATAACTGCCCTGATAATTGTAACATTTCTACTCTTTATCAAATGCTAGGAGGAAAAATAAACACAGCAAAATTAAGAGAAAAGAGAATGGCAGAACTTGAGAAAAAAAGAGCAGAAGAAAATGGAGACAAATATTATAAGGATGATTACGAAACAGATGAGTCTGAAGCAGATGTTATGGATGTAAAAAATTTGTGGGAAGATATGGCAAAAGGTTTAGATCGTGACGGTAAACCTTATAAAGCCAACTCCGCTGTAATTATTGCTGGTCAGCACATGAAAGTTCGTCCTGACGATGAAGGAGGCTCCGTACTCTCAACAGCAACAGCATCACTAGGATTATATATTGATCCTGTAGTTGCAGAAAACACCTCCCATTCAGACTTTAGAATTAAACAAATCATGAATTCAGATAAACCAGTATCACTGTATCTGGTAACTGAGCCTACAGATAAAGACAGATTGGCACCTTTGGTCAAACTCTTCATATCTTTAATCTTAACCTTGTGTGCATCAGATATGGAGTTTAAAAAAGGTCGTTCTGTAAAATCATATAAGAATAAAATGCTGTTGATGCTTGATGAGTTTCCTTCATTAGGAAAACTTGAAAAGATGCAGGAGTCACTGGCATTTATCGCAGGTTATGGTATGAAAGCCTATCTAATCACACAGGATATGTCTCAGCTGTTTGATAAATACGGTAAAGATGAATCAATCTCATCAAACTGTCATATCAATATCTTCTATGCACCATTAAAAGTTGATACAGCACAGATCATGTCTGATAAGGCAGGTACAACTACCATAGTAGAAGAGAACAAATCAATTTCAGGTAGTGGCTTTAAAGCCTCGATTTCACGATCAGTGAAAGAAACAGGAAGACCGCTTATCACCAAAGATGAGTGTATGCAGTTGCGTGGACCAGAAAAGAATGCTATGGGAGATATCGTCAAAGCAGGTGAAATGCTTGTTTTTACCGCAGGTCAACCTGCTATTCATGGCATTCAGCCTTTGTATTTCCAAAATCCAACACTACTGCATCGTGCACAGGTTGATGCACCTATAGCAACAGATATTCTGTTAAAAGATGGAAAACTGATAAGTGAAATTGATAACAAAGATGATAAAGATGCAGATTTTGAAGAACATAAATTTAAGATAGATTAAATAAAAGTATTTTTCTTAAGAACAGACAGTGAAAGCTTTATAAGTTTTACTGTCTGTTATTTTTTAGAACTCTGCAAAATAGTAGCCGTGGCTATAATACAAATTATTTAATTAAGAATTATTCTTAATATTTAGTAATTGTATAGTTTTCTTTGGAAGCAGTTTTTAAATACTTTTTTGGATTTCTTTTGTATTTATAATATTCTTCATTATTAGCAAAAGTTATGCGTTGTTCGTAACAAGGTTGATTGTTTATATAGTTAAGATATAACCTTAAGCCGATTGAAATCAAAATAGGAAAAACTACACAAATTATACAAAAAGCAAGATTTAATCCAAAGTAGATGAAAAAGCAAAGTAAACTTGATGTTGTAGCAATTGATCCAAATAAAGCTAGTTTAGGCAGCCAATCTGATTCAAAAATAGCAGCAACAGTGCAAAAAGTAGAGAGTATCATTAACCCAAAAAGTAAATATGTTATACTTTCCCAAAATTGATGTAAGTCCATTTTTAATCCTCACTTAATACTAATACTCAAAATTATCTAAAGCCTTTAAATCGGCATTTAACTTTATTTGCCTTTTGTTTATTTTTAGCAGTTCAGCATAAGTTTGTTCTGCCTGGGCTTTGTACTTATCAGCATTTGCTACTATAGGAAGCCTTTTTAGTTCATTTGGTTGAAACACATTTAATGTCTTACCAGAAACCTTAGATTTAATTATTCTCTGCAAATCTCTCCCCCTTAACTGACTGAAGATCAGCTTTTGTGGATAGGTCTTTTCATCTTTAGTTCTAATAATAAGAAAGCACTGACCAGGAATGACATTCTCTCTGTTATCGTTAAAATAACCAACCTTACCTATAGTTCCTTTTACTGAAAAAACAATATCTCCCTTTCTAAGGAATTTCTCATTTTTAAGAGTACATCCTTTTTTCACATAAATTTCTTTAGGAACAGCAGTAATAATGCCTGTTTTGGAAACATCAAACAGGTTAAGCTCTAAGATTGTATTGTGCTCAATGTCTGGATCAGATAATTTTGAAGTCGATATATTTGGACCATAATAAATATCAGCTACAGCTTCAAGCGGAACAGTATCCGTTGAAGGCTTATTAACTAAAAAGGATGATGGATCAATTTTATAGTCACAGGATTCATTTACTTGACTATAAGTAACATTCTTGAAATAGTCCTTTAACTTTGGACTAGCTGGTAATAACTCATTAAGCAGCTTAGGAATGATCTCACAAACTTTTGAAGATAAAACCACTGAAGATTTTTTTGAAAAATTATGATCTATAAAATTATTTGATAAATCAATGACAGCAAAATTATCACTTTTATTCTTTTTATCAAAAACAAGAAAAATAAATTGCTCTTTTTGATCTTGTATAAAAAATTTTGGTAATTTTATTACAGCTTTTAAAAAGCGATCTGTAATTAAAAGATTTCTAAAATTCTTACAGTTTCCAACATTACTATAAGTAATTGGAAAAGAAGTGAGTAATACAAAGCGATCTGAAACAAGTTCTTTTAATTTTTCATACAAAGATAAGGTTTGAGAACATACAAACTCAATCCCACCTTCTGGCACAGAAAAAGAAAAAGCAGCACTAAATTTTCTCTTCTCTAGATTATCTATAGGGTGATTTAATCCTAATAATGCTCTGATAATATTTAATGATTTATCTTCTAACAAATAAGACAATTTAGAAAAATCTGAATTAAAGCTTTCAATTCTATGATTTGATTTTTGTAAAAAAGATTCCGCAAGAAGATTTAAATTATCATAGAGTAAAATTGATTTATTATCCTGATCATTATTGCATTCAGTAATGAATGAACATAATGATTTTGTAAGATTGTTCTCATAAGGTAGCTTAAAAGAACAAAAGAAATTCCATAGATAGATAAACGATTTCAATTCAGAGGTGCTGGTCAGTCCAAGAGCACATACTTGTTTTTTTAAATTAGCATAAGCCTGATCGTCAACATTCAATTCTTTGATATATTTCTTAAGAGACTGAAGCTCATAATTTAAATTATGTAGACAGAGTGTTAAATCATCAGCGAATTTTTCATTTGATTTTATATTGTTTACAAACATATAAAAACATACAGCTAAAGAGACAGCTAAACTTGAATGAGTTTTCCAGCGTAAATTAAACTCTGGAGAGATCTTAATTTTATTTTTCATACATGTACCTTATATTTTTGATTTTAATCATGATCATATTTGCTGATGAAACAATAGCAGCCAACAAACAGCAGTACTAAATAAATTACACTAATCATCTTTTAACCCCCCTTCCTGATTAAATTTTGTAAATTCATAGAACAGTAGCTATTCATATTCAAAGTCAATTTCAGATTCAGAATTCTTATATTTTTCTTTAAGATCGTTTAATTCTTTTTCAAGCTTTTGTTGCCTGTTTTTCAATTCTAATTGATTTTTTAGTCTATCTATTTGAGCTTTTTGATCTTTCTCTTTTTGAATTTTCTTGTGGTAAAAATCCATAATAGTTTCAAAATCATGAGAGGAAATATCATTATTAGAATAAAAATCAGAAAAACTACTATTAAACTCTAAATGATGATCAGTTTTTTTCTCAAGTTCGGCTATCTCTTCTGGAAGTAGCTTTTCATAAATATTATGAGCATAAAAAGTAGGTTTAAAATATAAATTTAAAATAATTAAGAAAATCACAGATAAAAATAATGTACTCCCCAACAAAATAAACATGTTAATGTTAGTCCAAAGATCAACAGCTTTAGAATCATATCGACAATAAGCTTTCCAAAATTCTTTTGAGAATCTTCTGCCTACAATCATAGCTATGCAATCCGTAATAGGGATAGAAATAAAAAATGCGACTGAAATACTAAAAACACAGAATAAGAAAAATTTTAATTGAAATGCTAACATTTTAACCTCGATTTTTATTAAAAATTATTAAATTCACTAACGTGACTGAGTAGCTTTTTCTTTTTCAAACACGAGTTTTTCTTTTTCTAAAGCCAGACGCTCTTTCTCAATTTCTAATTTTTTCATTTCCAGATCTAAATTCTCAGTTGAAGAACATTCTGTAATGGGATCTTTTAGAGTACTTGAAAAGTTATTACTAAAATACACAAAAATAAGAATGATAGAAATTCCAGCAAAATTGCTTTCAAGGAATAGAAGAAAAAATTTTAGTGGAGAACAATCTTCAGGATCAGCTACATTCAAGCATAAAATTAAATAAACCAAACCAACACCACCAGCAAAAGCAGACAATAATAAAAATTCTGACATATAAGACTCCTTTTATTTAGTTTCACTAAGTTTCCTTATATATACAAGTATAGAGAAACACTTAAACAATGTCAAGTATATTATATACCTATTTTATTAAATAGTAGATTTATTCTAAATTAAAATAATTATATGATAAAAGGAGAGCTTGTTAATGTCAGATGTAGCTAGAGACGATTTTAAAGATAACTTCCAAAATCTATTTGAAATAGAAGCTACAGAATTTGCTTCTGAAATCTTAAAGCCATCAGGAGCGATACTAAGACTTGCACGTTCAAAAGGATTTAGAACAGAGTGCGATCTTGCTGTTCTGTTTAACGTTTCCATTGAAGCTATGCACTGGAAACTAATTAACTATTGTTCATAATTTTATATTTGTTGTTAAGTCTTGTTTTGGTAAAACAATTGATCCTTCTAGGATCTAGATCTTCAAAATAAACACAAGTTACTTTTCCGTCTAAAGAAAGATTTATTCCTTTAATTTCATCATTTCTAAAAGTGTTTAAAATAGCATCTTTATCCTTATAAGTAAGTATGGATGTAGCACCTAATACTCCAGATCCTTTTGCAACAGAAATTAACATAAATTTTGCTTTTTTATGAGTATTTAAAAATTCTTCAATAGTTAACATGTTTCACAATTCGATAATTAAGGATGTTCTAAAACGGAACATCCTTGTAAAAAAAACATATTCATGTGATGTAACGATTTGCTTCATCACATCACTAAATAGCCGTGGCTACAAAAATTAAACCTCAGGAGCTTTCCAGTTATTCTGTCTGTAAGAATTTACAAAATTAGAAAAAAGCTCATCATTGTTATTGACAGTGATTTCATAACAATCTTTATAAGTCAAGACAATTTTAAACATTTTAGGTTTAAAAATTCTCATCAGCTTTTCCTTAGTAGTAAGCAATTCTGAAGGAACATCAAAGATAATTTGATGTGTAGGTTTAGCCAGCAGCTCTTCAGGTGTAGGAATATACCCTGTAGTAACCTCATCATCAGTTTCATCTTCAGAAACTTCAGACTCATCTGTTTCATCTGGCTCATTTTGATTTGAAAAACTATCATCATTTTCCTGTTTTACAGAAGCACCAGCCATAGCGAAAATTGTCTTTTGAGCTGAGTTAGTAATGTTGTTTTTGACAGATGCTCCCTCTATTTTAGAATTATCATCTGTTTTTTGATCTTCAAGATTTGGATTTTCTGAAGGTGTAGCATTAGTTTTTTGAGATTCAACAGAATTGTCATTATGTTCAGCAGAGTAGTTTTGCTCCTTGCTGCTTTCCTCTTCTTTCTTGGTTATTTCTTCTAAATCATGAGAAAAAGGATCATCTTGAGCAATCTGCTTATTGTCATCATTACCAGTAGTTGTAGCTAAAGCGGCTCCCATCTCAGATTGAGGTTCAGATCTGGTAAGATTTTGATCCTGATTACCTTCTGACTCTTTAGCTTCAGTAGCAGTTTCTGTTTTAGACTGAGGTAAAGTCTCAGATTTAACTGGAGGTTGTGTATTGCCTTTTAATTCTGGCTCAAAAACAGGCTTTTTAGCTAATAACTCCCCACTCTTAAATTCAGAACCTGCATTTCTAGATTTTTTAGCCATTCTCTTTTTATAAATAAAATGTGCTAACTGAGATACTAAAGTATCCTGAGGAAGCTCATATAATTCAGGATAAGTTTCTTTATCAATCTTCTCATAAATGGATAAAGCTTCTTTTAAAGCAGCATCTTTTGCGTTGTCATCGTAAACATAGTCAATATTAAACTCATCACATTCCTGAAGTTCGTTAAGAGCTTTATCTAAGATCGCATCAATTCTTTCACTGTCTGCATTAGGAATAAAATCTGAAGGATCATTATTGATCTTTAATTTTTCAATGCCGTCATGAATAGCTGCGTACTCTTTATTTTGAGGAGAAGGATTATTTCTAAATTGTGCATGAGGATACATAGCATCACGAACCATATCATTAAAATGGGTTGGCTCGTCAAGATCTCTTTGTTCAGTTTCATCTGGATCTTTATAAAAATCATCTGAACTGTTATTACCATTTAAGCCTAAATCCTCAGGATCAGTTTTCTGAGTATTATTAGGTTCAACAGGTTCAATCATGCCAGTGGAAGCTGTTTGTTCATTCTGTTTCTGTGTATTTGAAGATGGCAGCATATATCCATCATCAATTTCAGGCAGCGGATCAGATCTTAGAGCTGGAGCTTGTTCAAGTTTAGATAAGGATTCAGTTAAATTCTGAATTTGAATATTAAGCTTTTTATTGTTTTCAACTTCATTTTTATAAAGTTCTTCTAAATTGGCATTTTGAGAAAGTTCAATTTTTAATTTCTCATTTTCATTTTTGAGATTTGAATTGTCAGATTGCAACTGTTTAGTTTTATCAGAATTGCTCATTGCTGACATTATTTTTTGTAAGGCTTCATTAAAACTAGAAGAATCAGTCGCCTTAATAGTTTTCAGCATTAAAGCAAAAGAATCCTGAATATTACCTTCATGTTTCTGACAGATTGTAATCAGTTCTGAAGCGTTATCATACTGATTAAAATTAAAGGGAATTAAAGTTGTATTCTCTTTCGAGATGTTTAACTTTCCAAAATATGAATTCATAAAAAATTACCTAGCTAGTTATTTAAAAAGAAAATCTTTTTTGGTTAAAACTGTTGAAGATGAACTGTTAAACTGAATTAGCTTTTTTCTTTCTAGTTCTAATCTTCGTTTTTCAGCATTTAAATTCTGAAGAGTGATTTCACTGTTTTTTTTATCATCAGTATTTTTATAAGAACCGTCAATGCTTTTTGCAAGAACAGTCTTTTTTAATTTTTTAATTTCACTGTCAGAAATGATCTGCAAATTATCATCAACTTTAATGAGAGTATCAGTTTTAGGAGGATGATCTAAATCGCCATGCTCAATTTTTACAGTTGAATTATCAGAATTTTTAATTTCAGCATTTATAGAATTTAAGTTAACACTTGAAATTGACGGTGATTTATCTAACGAATTTTCTCTGATTATAAGATTTGGATCATTAGAAAGTTCAGTATTAGCTTTTTTTAAAGAATTATCACTCTCTTTAGAATTTTTTGATTCAACAAATTTTACAGTCTTTGAATTAACAGAAAACAAAAGCTGCTCAGTTGAAGAATCTGAATAATCGCTGGTATTTTCAAGCTCTTTGTTATCAAGACTGAAAGGGATATTCTCTGGAGATACAGCCAAAGCAGATAAATTAAAGCCAAGGACAACAAGTACACAAATAAAGCTTAGATTTTTCATTTGTCTACCTTTGACTGTAAAGAATACGAACTTTTCAATCTTTTAATAATAAGATTAAAAAACTTTTCAGCCTTTTTTAAAGGCATATTTCTAATATTTTGCTGTAATTTCTTTTTATAAATGGTATTAAATTTAGGAGTTCTGCTGTGATAAAAAGCAACCTTTTGAAGCAAATCATTTCCTGGTTCTAAAAGATGATTTTTAATGCGCCATGCTGCAAGATGAAATGGATAGCAGTTCTTTTTAGCAACATCATCAGCATTAACACCTTCATTAGAAAGTGTTTTAAGATATGCTGTGTTAAACTGCATATATCCAAGATCGAATGTTCCATTGGAATTTCTGACTTTTGACTCAGAAGAGCCTCCTTCAGTTAAAGATACGCCGTAGATAAGATCTGCTGGCATATCATAATGAATTGCGGCTTCAACCGAACAGTAAACTCTGACGTCCTGAACTGGCATTTGAGGAGGTAAATCTGAGATAGGAAACAACATTTATCTCCTGACAAGATCTTCAATAATCTTTAAAAGACATGGTTCAAATTTAAAAAGCTCTGTCATATGCAGATATACAGTATCAGAGCAGCTGGTATTATTTGTAATAGCTGCTTCAACAGGAGATGGAAGTGCATCTTCCTTAAAAGAAGTGTAAGCCTGAAAAGCTTTATTTAATTTCTTTATAGCAAAATACCTTAAACATGAGAGATAATAATCATAGCTCATAGGTAAGAATTGCTTGAATATAGAAGATTCTCTGTAGGAAGAACAGTTATTTAAAAAATCTTCAAGTGGAATTTGATATTCATCAATCTTTTGCAGTAAAAAAGACATCTGATCGAGTTCAACTCCAGTAAATGCTGCATAGCCCTGAAGAAGTTTTAATAAGCTGTTTTTATCAACGTTATGATCCATAATAAAAACCAAAAATTAAGTAGATATATAAAATTATGAAATTAAATATAAAACTACAGCACCAAATTATTATGCTATATGCAATCTACATAACTGTAATTGTATTCTACAGTTATGATAAGGATAATAATTTAAATTTTTTTGATATGATATATTATAATATATCACATTTATTATATTGAGACATATTTCAGAATTTAATAAATTCCATTAAGTTTTACTCTAAAGATCAACATTGAATAAGGTTCAATGATATTACCGACAGCATTGTCACGATAAGCTAAATCAGAAGGAACAAAAATTTCATATTCATCCCCCTGCTTCATAAGCTTTAAAGCTTCCTGAAGTCCTGGAATAAGCTGAGACATTTTTAATTCAACTCCTTTTTCCTGTTTATCAAAGATAACACCAGAAAGAACCTTTCCTGTGTAAGAAATATTGACAGACTTGGTATTCTCTTTAACAGCTTTATCAGAACTCCCCTGATGAATAATTCTGTACTGTAGACCTGAAGTAGTTACATAAACATCTTTATTCTCTTTATTTTTCAACAAAAAATTCTCTTCAGAGTTTTTATTTTTATCAGCAACTTTAGAAAGTTCACTATTCATCTTTTGCGAAATTTTCTGATCAAAGGAAATCAGAATTTGAGAAATTTCCCTGTCAGATAGTTTAAGAGAATTAAAAAGACTGTCTTTAAAGCCTGAAAGGATAAAATCATTATCAAGAACACCTATATATGATTCCTGATCTTTTTTAAGAGATGAAAAATCCCTACCAAAAGAAGCTCCAACTGCATAAGCAGCCTTCTGATTAAAAGTCAGATCTTCAGATAAAAAAGCAGACTTATCGTTTTCAAGATCATGGAGTGAATACTGATCTGTAAGTAATAAATACAGATTGACACACAATAGAGTCAAGGTAACAAATTTAAAAAGATTTCTGTAAAAGAATGATCTTTTACTCTGTATGATCACAACATTTCCATTTTTCATAATAAAATTCCTAAATTACTTAATATAATATATTGTAATATATAATAGGATAATTATGATATAATTTAATTATTCTTTTTAGGAGAAAATTACATGAGAGTATTTGTTGCAGAAAAACCTTCAGTGGCAAGAGCTATTGCCTCTGCAATTGGAGTAAAACAGCAGAAAGACGGTTACATTGAATGCAAAGACGGATCAATCGTAACAAACTGTTTCGGTCACCTCTTAGAAAGAGCAGAGCCTGACTATTATTTACCTGATTCAGTACCTGTAAATTCCAAGACTAAAAGAAAAATATGGCGAAGAGAAGATTTACCAATAATTCCTGAGAAATTCAAAAAGCATATCTCTTCAGGTAAAAGTAAACAGGTGAAAATAATTAAGTCACTAGTAGCTACTGCCTCAGAAGTTGTAAATGCAGGAGATCCTGATAGAGAAGGTCAGCTTTTAGTAGATGAAGTTTTAGAATACGTAGGATACAAAGGAAAGGTTACAAGATACTGGCAGTCCGCCATGGACTCTGTATCAGTTAAAAGAGCCTTAAACAGCATTGTAGATAACCGTAAATACTACAGCTGGGGAATAGCAGCTGAAGCACGAGGAATTGCCGACTGGCTGGTCGGTATGAATTTCAGTCGTCAGCTGACAATTAAGAATCACAGTCTGATCTCAGTGGGCAGAGTACAGACACCAGTTTTAAGAATAGTTGTAGATAGAGATCAGGCAATCGCCAATTTTAAGCCTAAAGATTTCTTTAATCTAGAATGTACCTTTAAGAATTCAAATTATAGTTATAAAGGGAAACTGCAAATTCCTGAAGATCTGCTTGATCCAGAAGGACAGCTTACAGATAGAAATAAATTAAACGCAATCTGCACTGAAATCACTGGTAAGACTGGTACAGTAACCAGAGCTAATAAAGAATTAAAGAAAACTCAGCCAAAACTGCTCTATACTCTTGCAGATTTACAGGTTGACTGTTCAAGACTTTATGGCATGAGTGCCAAAAAGACCCTAGATATTGCGCAGGAGCTTTACGAAACACACAAGCTGACTACCTACCCACGTTCATCATGTGAATACCTCCCTAAGGCTCAAATTAAAGATGTGAGCGTTATTCTTAACTATCTTAAAGATGGACTGTCAGAATATACAAAATACGTAGCCATGGCTACAAATATTGAAGGAAACCGTGTATTTAATGACGAAAAGGTTAATGAAGCAGCTCATACTGGATTAGCACCTACACCATCACCAGTTACACAAGCGAAAATCAGTGCTTTAAGTGATGACTGTAAGAAGGTGTACTTTTTAATTGTAAAAAGATATATCTGCTGTTTCATGCCACCATACATGTATAACGAACTTACAGTAGAAACCAGGGTTAACAGCTATCTTTTTAAGACTACACTTAAATCAGCAGTACAGGCTGGATTTAAAGCCTTTGACAGTCAGAATGAAAAAGAAGATGAAACCATTAAAGAATTGCCAAATATAACATTAAATAATGTTGTAACCTTAACAGATCAGAATATCATTTCAGGAAAGACTACTCCACCTAAATACTTCACAGAAGGCACACTTATTCAGGCAATGCGCAATATTGCCAAATACATTGATAATGCAGCTGAAAAGAAACTGTTAAAGGAAACTGACGGCTTAGGAACAGAAGCTACCAGAGCTGAAATTATCGAACGTTTAAAAGCACACAATTTTATAGAAGTATCCAAATCTGGAAAGACCAAAGGCAAGATCATTTCAACTGAAGAAGGTCGAAACGCCTTAAAAGTAATTCCTCAAAAATTGCAGAGTGCTGTTTTAACCGCTCATGAAGAAGAAAAATTAAGATTGATACAGGAAAGCAAATTGTCACTTTCCGAATTTGTAGTAACTAAAGAGAAGGAGCTAAGACAAACCATGTCTGAAATTGATAAAGATACAACTACCATTAACAATGGTAATGATGATGATGGCTATAAATGCCCTAAATGTGGCGCAAAACTCTACAGAAACGAGAGTAAATACTCAAAAGGTACATACTACTGGCACTGTTCAAATCACGACTGTGGCATCTTTTTAGACGATTTACAGGGAAAACCTGTAGAGAGAAAAACCTGCCCTAAGTGTATGACAGGAGCATTAAGACGTTTTGAGTCAAAATTTAAAAAAGGCGTTTATACCTGGTGTTGTTCCAATAAGGAATGTAAAGCCAGATTTAAGGATAATAACCTAAACGTTGGTGAAGAGATCATTGTAAAACTAAAAGATACATCAAATTATAAGGATTGCCCTGCATGTGGAGCTAAGCATTCAGTTGTAAAGCTTATCAGTAAGAAATCAGGTAAACCATTTTATAAATGTGAAAAATGTGAAGCTCTGTTTGGAGACAAAAACGGCGAAATAGGAAACAAGTTTAATTAAATTAAACAATAATTAAACAAAAGGAATTGCATAAAATGGCTGGACTGAGAGTTTTACTTGAAGAATTATACAATGATGCATTAAACAGAAAAGTATTCTGGCATTACTCCATGCCTGTTGATTACAGTACTGACAAAGTATTTCAGGGACTAAATTTTTTAATCCTTGGACTTAATGAGAAAACATTACTGGATCCAAGATGGGGAACATTGCAGGAGTATCAAGAAAAGGGCTACAGCCTAACTGAAGAAGCTGAAGTTGTAAATGTCTTATTATGGAAAGATTCTATAATAAAGCAGACTGCCTATGCAATTCCTGTATTTTCAGTTACACAGTGCGAAGATGATTATTCAGTATACAGAAGAAAAAGTAATGATCTGGGAATTTTAGAATTTCTTGATCAGTACAGAATTCCATATATTGAGAGTAACAATTCATCATATTCACCATTAAACAATCAGCTTTATATAAATACAACTCCTACAGGTGAACAGTCAGTAGCTGTGCACAAGGCAATACCAGCTATCAGTAAATGGCTTGTACATAATTATGATTTAACAGATATAAAGAAAATGGAGCAGCAGCTAATACCTCAATATCTTCTGATCTTAGAAGATCTTGTAATGTTCAAAATGGGTTACTCCTTAGGTATCAGAATTCATAAATGTCAGGACAATGACAGTGTCTGCGAAGCAGTAGTTGAACTGTATGAAAACAGACAGTATTCAATACTGCTTGAACTGTTTAATTTAGCTGATGACATTATCAAAGGCTTTTTTCTAAAAAAAGAAAAAGCTAATGACATTCTTTTAGATTTTCTAACCTCTGAAAAGAGCAATGAACTTTTAAGGACTCTTTCACATCAGGAAATATTAGAAATCGAAAAAAATATGGAAGAGCTGAAAAAAAGAAATTCAGACGAAGAAGAAATAGCTTATTTGCATTTCTGCTCATACTATAAAGATGGTTGTATAGATTTTTATGCATCAGACTATAAGGCTGATGAGGAAGAACCAGTTTCTGGAACACTGTTGATCAATAAAGAAAGAGCACACAAGACATCTTATACGCCCTGGGACTTATGTGCTCAATTTGAAATTGATACTCTGTTCAGAAAAGAAAGCCTTAAAGAAATATTAAAAACTAATTAAACAAGGCTTTTAAATCATCAGGCAGAACATCAAAAATAGCCTGATTATACTCTTCAAGAGCAATTCTGCGCTGTGCCAGAAGATCAGATTTCTGATAGACAGCATCGGCACCTGTATTAAGCTGATGTGCCAGACATAGCGCAGCTACTTCAACATGAACTCCATGATCAGCAAAGAAACTGCGAGCAGTTTTTCTAAATCCATGAGGATGAACTTTTCCATTAGTACAAATCTTAATGGAAGTAGCAATTTCTCTCTCATGTAAAGGTTTTAGAGTTGTAGTTTTTGCATGAAACATATAATCACATTCACTTACAGCACCATGATTAGCTTCATAGAATTTTCTGATATTTTTAAAAAGAGCCACAGCCTGAGACGATAAAGGAATTCGAAAGTCTCTCTGGGTTTTAACTTTCATAATATGACCAGGAATGTTAAGTATATTTTTATCAAGATCAAAATAATCAAACTTAAGCTGACGACATTCGCCTGGTCTTAAACATGTCATAATGAGCATCATAAAATAGAACTTAAGATTCTGAGGTAAGCCTTTTAAATAAGGAAAAATATCTTTAAGCTCAGAAAACTCAACATATTTATAACCGTCAGATTTAATCTTCTGTTTAGGAAGACAGTCAGAATTGGCAAGCAACCTTAAATTATGGTGATTGATATATTCATCCTGTACAGCAAGATCCATGATTCGACATAAAACTGAAATTGTTTCTCTAAGTTTGTAAACCCCAAGATTTAAAGACAACAGTTTCTGCTTCACAAAAATATTTCTGATATCAGAAAGTCTGTATGAATTAAGAAAAGAAAGATATTCAACGCATTTTCGGTAATTTGAGTATCGAACTAAAGATTTTTTTGAGTCAAGCCAAGAACTGGCTATATCTTTAAAATATGGTATATCAGAACATGTATTTTGAACTGGATTTAACACTTGAGGATCAGCAGGAGTTTTAGAAATTAAAAAATCCACATAAGCCGATTTATCGTTATCAATTTCTTTACATTTAGAAAGAGCTTCATTAAAAGAGAACTCTTCTTTATACCTACCTATTCGTAAAAGCTTTTTGAATTGAGATGATCGGTAAAAGAAAACAATAGAACCAGATGTATAGGTTCTAATGGTAAGATTTCCACCTAAAGAAAAGATCTTCTCTTTAGCTGAACCGAATTTTATGTTTGAGATGAGTTTTAGGAAGTCTCTCTCAGATATGGGAGAGCGATAAACTTTCATTTTTTATTCTCCGTAAATAAATTAAACAACAATTTAAGATTTTTAATATTTTTTTTAAATAGTCAAGAATATAGTTTAATGATCAATAGTGATCGAAAGGTGAAAAAAGATTTGTGATCGATAATGATCGTTAGATTAGATAAAGAATAGAAAAGGAAATAAGGATTTGATATAATCAAAAACATGCAGGTAACCTGCTGACTGATTACGAGCTTAAAGTGTATATCTGAAGTGGCACCACCCACATCAGGTCAACAACACAAGGTAAAGAAATCTCTAAGATTCAAATCTTCGTTCCTACCTTAAAAAGGCAGAAATGGCGGATGGAGTGAGATTCGAACTCACGGAGGGCGTAAACCCTCGACGGTTTTCAAGACCGTTGCATTCAACCGCTCTGCCATCCATCCGCAGAGAATGGAGCTATTATATATGACAATCGAATACAATGGAAGACAAATTTTAACTGACGAAGACGGTTACCTGAAAAACGAAGCTGACTGGTCTTTGGATTTAATGCATTTCATGGCCAAAAGAGATGGGCTTACTTTAACAGAAGAGCATATTCTGATTATCAATGAAGTAAGGGAGTATTACAAAGAATTTGCAACTACTCCCCCTATTCGTGGCCTAATTAGACTTCTTAAATCCAAAGGTTATGAAAAATTAAGTTCATCCATAACCTTAGCTAAACTGTTCCCTGACGGGGCTGCAAAATCAGCTGCAAAATATGCTGGATTACCAAAACCTATCAAATGTATTTAGTGTCTTGCAATTTCCAATAAAGCCCATTTCTTAAAATCACCTTCTACATGACCGTTGTTGACAGTATATTCAATGCCGGTCATGCCATCTTGAACTTTCTTACCATCAGCAAAGCATTTACCAACCTCAATCTTCTTAGTATCGCCTACATGTAGAACTACTGCGTTATCGATGTTCTTTGATGGATCTTTAAAGCGACGGCAGAATGTGTTATCAGATAATTTCTCCTGCTCACCTGCACCTACAGCAGGATTTCTCAGTCTGAACTGACCTGCTCGCTGCCAGGTTGCTAATACAGGATCAGCAGAAACATCCTTACTAAATGAGCTTACATTCTGTGCCCACTTTGAAGCACTATCAATATCTTTAGGGAAGTTCATATCTGAACGAATACCCTGTTCAAGATCGATACCGCCACCCATATCGTTCTGACGGTTGGTCTCATCGCCGTAATAGATTTGTACAGATCCTGGCAACATTAAGAAATTAACACCAACTTTAGCCATATCCTTCTTACGACATAATGAAGTATCGTGTGAAGAAATATAGGTCATGTTCATTAAAGCAGGTTTTCCTTCTAATCTGCCATACAGGTTGCCATACGTTACCCAATCGCTCTGATCTGGAGTGATACAAGTATTGAGGTTCACACCATCAGGGTTAAAGTAAAAATCGATAAGTGAGTCAAATCCACCCTTTTTAGCATACTCTGACTTGTCATTAGGATCATTTGTGAATGCCCAGACCTCACCTGTCATATAGAAAGGATCTGTCCAAGAAGCGGCAGGATCTTTACCCTTGTTCTTGTCTCTCCAGTGCTCTAGAGCTTCTGTAGAGTATTCTTTTAGAAGTTTCCATGAGTCTTTAGAAACATACTTTACGGTATCGCATCTGAAACCATCAATACCAAACTCTTCGACCCATGATGCTAACCAGTGAGCCTCAAACTGAGCTACACTCATTGAACCCTGTCTGTATTTTAAAGCAGCTGGAATATCATGATCTTTATCTGGACTCTTCCACTTGTCCTTTAAGAACTCAGGAATGTTAACAGGTTTTGCGTTAGGATCAGTGTTCTTTAAATCAGGAAGATAAGCTAAGCACTTGTCTAAACCATCCTCAGCACCGCAGCTCTCACCATAACCGTCAAATAAGATCCAGTCTTTACCCCACCATCTATTCCATGAAGAGTCATATCTTGCGTCAATTGGCTTGTCGTGGAATGTCTGACCAAAATCTTTATTTGGGATCCACTCTTTGCAAGGATCTTCGCCATGAGAGGTTCTACCAAAGTTGAAATCACACATATCTTTTAAAGTTGCATAACCAGTGTGATTCATAACCACATCAATTAAAACTCTGATACCTCTTTTATGAGCTTCATTTACAAAAGTTCTAAAATCTTCAACTGTGCCCATATTAGCGTCAATAGAGGTGAAGTCTAAGGCATAGTAACCATGATAAGCATAGTATTGATACATACCCATAGGACCGCCACCGACCCAACCGTGAGACTGTTCAACAGGAGAGCTTACCCAAATTGCATTTACACCCAATGAGCGAATGTAGTCTAATTTCTGTGTAAGGCCTTTAAAATCTCCACCATGGAAAGTACCAGCGTTGTAGCCAGCTGAATCCTTATAAGGTCTACCATAGCTGTTGTCGTTGCTCTTATCGCCATTAGAGAAACGATCAGTAATCACAAAGTACAGATTAGTGTTTTGCCAAGTAAAAGGTAAGTCATCACCTTCATAACCAGAGTTAGTTGACTTAGTTGTGGTGTAAGCGACGATAGCACCTAAAGCAAGTCCAGACAGCAAGAATGCTGATACTTTTTTGAAATTCATAATTCACCTAAGACATAGTAAGAAAATTGATTATGTTTTTATTATGATTAGGCAATCTAAGACATCAACAAAAATAAAACTAGCATTTAAAACCAAAAAGATGAATTAGCTCGCAAAAAATTTATGAGTTTTGATAGTACAAAAAGGAATTTATAAAGTAAGGTTATATAACTTCACAATAAATTTGATGCAAATCACATCAATAACAATAGACAGGTAAAATCACAAAAAAAACAAAACAGAACTTACAAAACAGTAAATTCAAAAAAGAAATATTTAAGGGGAAATTGAAAACATGATTTGAAGTGGCGGATGGAGTGAGATTCGAACTCACGGAGGGCGTAAACCCTCGACGGT
>OKUB01000013.1_pt1 | contig 51926 bp, 57 predicted proteins | sample 1606541 | NCBI WGS metagenome assembly OKUB01 (sample SAMEA3882507, study PRJEB24775) | human gut metagenome | biome: human-associated habitat; feature: intestine environment; material: feces | place: Netherlands | collected 2009/2010
CCTATTGTATCTGTACTTTGTCGTTTACAAGTACCGTAAAACTATCATCTAACAGTAGTTACGCCACTATAAATAAAGACATTCCTGTAGGTTATTTTTTTACGAATCTTGGTGATGATAATTCAGATGCATTAAGAGGAACTTGGAATGCAGATCGTACAGTTAAAACAGTAACATCATCAACAGCTGACTGGTCAGATTATTTAAATTCAGGTGCAGATATAGTTTTTTTAAATTCTGATATTCATGACGGTTTAACCTGTCTGAAATTCAGTGACGGAAAGAATGTAAATATACCTCAGAATTTTGAGGTAACAATAGATAAGATGATTCCTTTTTATGAATATCATCAAGGAAATGATAATCCTAGTTCTCCTACACATAGAAAAGATGGATATTATTTTTATCTAAATATATCTCCAATTTGGTTTACATCACTTTTAAACGCAAATATTCTTTTATCTAATAGAAATAACATGAACGGAAGCTACAATTTTACTTTTAAGTTTAATTACAATAATAAAGATTATTCTTTTAAGAAAACTTTAGTGATCTCTTTTTAATGATCAACATAAACATATGCTGAAGTTATTTTTGCATACTTTTCTCTACGTTTTTCATAAATTTCTAAATTTATGTATAAATCATGCTCTTTTACATGCCCACAATGCAGAAAGAGTAATGAGATAAAACCTGTATTGTCGGTAATTAAATCAATATAACGATTAAAATTATTACCTATATAGCATTCAGTTCCAACTAGATCAGAATTAGAACAAAACCCACCTTCTCCTCTGTTTGATTCAAAAATACGAGTCCAGTTATCTATTGTTCCTTTTACCAATCCTGAATCAAAATTATTTGTAATAGCTACAATTTTAAAATAGTAAGGTGTATTTGGTAAACCATATAAACTTACTGAAGAATATTTAGCAAGATAGGAACCATAATGCGATCCAGAGCCAGGATATTTGGCAGGCATTACACCTGGCAAATTATTTTGAACAGAAACTTTGACAGGATAAAAGACGTCAACTACTTTTTCGATTACTGCAATTGTTGAAGTAGAAACTAAGTTTACAGTACCTGTAAACTTAATTCTGTTTACAGATACTATAAAAGTTTTATGCAATAATGCTTCTAAACAAATATTAATTTCAAAGCCTTTCACAGCACCTACATCTACAAGTGAAAGATGCAGACAATATGGCTATTATTATGGTATTCCAATCGAAGATTTTGTTGGTTCATCAGGAGCTGCTAGCCTAACTAAAACATTTACAGCGAGTGATTTTTTATATTCAGAACATATAAAAAAATATGAAGTTAAATTTGCTTGTGGTAATGGCACCTGCGTTTTTAGAATAAATGGAGAAATAAAATATAATAAAACCATGTGTCAAACATGCCCAGATAGATCTTCAGGGATCACTGTAACAATGCCTGTAACAATATCAAGTACAAGTACTTTACGTACAGGTTTTGCTCAATCGGCTTTTAGAGTTTGTGCTTTTTATTAGTTTACAGGTACTGTAAATCTTTCTGCCAACACTCTGCAAAAGCAGGTAAATTATTCTTTACCTTTAAAATTATTCATGATCAGCGTAACTACAACTCGTAGTGGAGGAGATGAAGGAGCAGGTGGCATCCTAGCATATATATCAGGATTAAAACCTAACAGTCCTTATACCATAACAGTTGAAACTACCTTTCACATATATTTATATATTAACGGAGGAAAATATGCTTGGTGGCAAAGTTCAGGTTTCAGCGGAGATTGGAAATTTCATGATCAAAGCGGTAACATCTACAACGGAGCACCTTCAAGTTTTACTTATCGTTTAAATAGTGATGGTCAAGGAAAATTTAATATTTATGGTTTTCTTTGTAATGCTGAAGACCATAGATACCTAACCTCTATGCGATTTACAATAACCTGGAAAGAACAGAATATATCTCAAACAACAGATTGGTATAACGCTTGGAAATAAATGTTAATCAGTAATAATTAATTTTTATAGTAACATCCACACCTGTACCATTATCATTAGATGCACATACACCAAAAGGATCATTCCATGATGTAGCATAAGCAGATAAAGAGTTTATGTTTTTTAAATTTGACTTATCAATCACTGAAGTTTGAGTTTGATCATAACAGGAGTGGTATTCTCCTAAATTACAAGATCCTACTGTTATACCATTTATAGACGCACTTCCAAAATCATCAAAATTACTGATAACAGTGATTGATTTTATAAGACCAGCCTTTATATATGGTGATAATTCAAAACTTTTATTAAGTGATGCTGTTTGACCACATGCGCCAGTTGGTAAGGCTGAACGAAAAGATAAAGATTCCAACCTTTTCACTTTTAATGATACTGAGTTCTTGTTTAATAAGACATTTATAGTACCTGTAAACGACAAAGTACAGATACAATAGGTCTGTTTATACCTGTACTTTGTGTAAGTAGTTAAATTTCTATTCTTAGCTGTTTATAAATTCCGTCTATAAAGTCATTCCAGATCTTTGAAGCCTTTACTCTTTCTGAAAAATAATTGTCTCTTCTGTAGGCTCTTGCAACTGCTGATCCTACTGCATGCTGTAGCATTGCTTCTGCTGTCCATGGATGAATAATATCAGAGTGTGAGGCAAAGTAATTACTTGCTACTGAACGCAATCCATGTGCACATAGTTTATTTTTAAATCCAAGATCTTTTAATGCCTTATTCAGAGTCTGCGATGATAAAGGCTGTTTTTGATCTCTGATCCCTGCAAAGATCCAGTTTTCTGTGCTGCTTCCAAAATTCTTATAGGCATCTTTTAAACATTGTTCAAGTCTACTACTGGTTGGAATGACAAATTTATCTAAAGTTTTGGTCTTATATACAGTCAAGGTGTGTTCATCTTCGTTAAGATCAGTGATCTTCAGTGAGGTTACCTCTCTTGGACGGAGTATCGTTCTTAGCGAAATCTCTAGTAACAGTTGCCGTCTTAGACTTGATTTCTGATTAAATGTCTTTATTACCTGCATCAGCTCTGTCCTTAAATTGTCATAGGGCAGAGTAACTCTATGCTGAATCTGTTTAGTCTGTTGTTGCGCAGCTTTCTTTAAAAGTGGAAGTGTAAAGATTTCTTTTAAAGGATTTCTGCTGATTAAATTACAGGCAACCGAAAAATCAAGTATCGTTACTAATAACCTTGCTGTATATACGCATGTGGTGTATTTTTCTTTAATGAAGATCGGTTTTAAGATCTTCTTCTGTATAAACAAAGGTTCTAATTTGTCAATTCTGTGATCTTCAATGATTGAAAGGTGTTTCAACCAGATCTTGTTTTGTCTGGTTAAGGTTGTATTACATAATGTAGCCTGCTGCTCCTCTCTATAGATCTCATAAACTCTTCCTAATTTTGGTGATCTTTTTATGAGTTTGATTTTCTTTATAAACTGCTGATCAGAGTTTAAATTTTGAGTCTTACTTTTACTGCTTTTCATAGGTAAATCCTCTAGTTGTAAAAGTAATTAGACTATTATATTTAGTGAATGAGTTACAATATGTTTGATATATTATAAAATATGTAATATAATCACATCAATGATATAACAATTTTTCGATTTGGAATTATTCTGAAAATTTTAGGTATTTTTTCAAATGAAATCAGCTTGTCGGCATCAAACAGGTCTTTTGTTATACATCTGTTTTTAGTAGATTTGTCAGTAAAATAAATCTACACTCCATCCAAACTAAGGATAGTTAACATAGTCGGAAGTGTCGCAGTGTCAGATCGCTGTTAAAAGATAGAAAATCTTTTAAGTACGTAGGTTCAACTCCTACACTATCCTCCACAAAAGATTTTAATCTTTCTCCTATTCTTTTTATTTACTTTACGTAGCCGTGGCTACGTAAAGTATGTATAAATATATAATTTATTTAAGTTAAATTTTATGTGTAGGCTTTCGCTCTTCTTTAGTGACCTTGCTTATTTCTTCTTTCAACTGCTTTTCAGTAAAGAGAACTGTATGTGCAGCTGTATTTTTTACCTTTTCTCTGAATTTATTAGGATTAATATCATTGCCATTTATAAATTCGGTTAAATAAAGGGATGCATTGGTTACTTTTATTTCTTTTAACGATTCATTGTCTTTATCAGCATAATACTGCTTCTGTGTTGCAAGAAAATCTAGTACATCATTAAATTCTTTGAATTCATATTCTTTGTAAAATGGAACTTCCTTACCATTGCAGATACTCTTTGAACTGACACTTAGCTGAAAAGGTGACAAACTTTGAATAACCATAAAAATATCTTTGTCTTTTAAAACAGTGTATTCCTGAGACTTTAATTCCTCTTTGTCTTTTAAGCATTTATCCAACAATGCTTTTAAGCACTCCTCATAAGTTAATTTCTCTTTTATTGGCTCTATGATGTATGTTTTATTGCTTTTTTCCATGTTTTCCTCTCTTTTTTACTGAAAAAATATTTAATATAGTAAAGTATACTGTTATAATCGTAAAAAAGTAGTGGATTTTGAATATTTACCTGAAAATATTTTATAAATTTCTTGATTTATCAATTTATAATAAGGAGTTATTCTTCCTTACTTTGTTATTTCAGGAAAATTGTTTAAATGAATTCTTCAGGTATTATTTCCGATCCTTCAGGCTTTCCAGAGCGTTTGAAATCTATTAGAGCTTTTAGAGGTTACAAACAGATTGAAATTGCCAGAATGCTAGGCATTTCTCCTACTGTGTATTCCTCATGGGAAACAGGATTACATCTTCCAAGAGGTCTTAATTATGTTAAGCTGGCTCAGATTTTGAATGTTCCGATCGATGTTTTACTTGAAGGTCCTAAAAAAGGGGAAAATCTTGAAGATTATCTCCAGCTTTCATTGTCTAAAAAATTTTTAGCCTTATTAACAGCTCAAAATTTGTGTGTAGACTCTGATCTAGGACAAACACTAAAAATTGCTTCTAAATATAACTTCAGTGTTCTTGATGGTTTGGAATCAGCATACAAAGATCAGCGTATGTTTCTTTACAGCGTTGATGATGATTCTATGGCAAGTCTTAGTGGGAAATCAATTAATAAGGGGATGACAGCTGTTATTGTCAATGCTCCAAATCCTCAGGCTTATAACGGCAAGCCTATTTTAATCGCTGTTGATGGTCAACCTACAACTATTCGTGTTGCCACTTTTGAACAGGCTAAGTTAAGACTTACTCCATGGAATAAAAATTATGAGGAGCAGCTGCTTGATTTTAAACAAATCAGAGCTAACATCTTTGGGTATGTAGCTATGGTTTTTGATAAATTCTTTTAATTAAATTTTGAATAATTACATTGTGATCTATCGTTAATCTTGTAAATATAATTGGTTGGTATTTATGCAAAATATAAAAGAAATCTTTAAAGCAAATATAAAAAAACTTTTAACTGCTAAAGGCTGGAGCTATGCAAAACTTGCAGACGAATGCACCACTCCCAAAAAGCTCTCTAGGGCTTACGTTAATTCCTTCAGAAACGGTATCAATCCTTCTTTAGAAATCATTGAGACAGTAGCTAATGCCTTTGGTATTACCGTTCAAAAGCTTCTTGATCCTAATTTAGAATATAATCGTGTTGAAAATGATCTCCCTCCAGGATATGGCAGACATGAAGTTTTACTAACAGATCTTCAGTATTTTGAAGTGCAGGGCTGGGAAGAGAATAATAAGAAGTTTGTCGAACAATACAGACATCAGGCTTATTTAAGGCAGCTTGAACTTTCTAAATAGGATGTTTTTTTATGCCTTTTGATGAAATAAAGAGAACTATTTACAGTAATAGTTTTAAACTGTTGCGTGATTTTTCTTTATTACTTTTTAATGCTTTTATACTTTCAGTAATATTGGGCAATTATTCTTCTTTAATTTCAATCCAGCCTCCAATTTCTTTTGTATGTGTCTGGGGTGTTTTAATTACTACCATTCTTATTTCTTTTGAGACTATCAAAATTATTGTAAACAGAATTTTGTTAATTAAATATTCAATTAAAGTTTTCAGATATTATAAGAAGTTAGATGATAATTGCAGTTTTAATAAGTTTTAGACTCTAATGATAGAGTGGTTAGTGTAGTATTAGATAAAGCAGATTTTTTTCTGCTTTTTTTATATCTTATTTCAATTTTTTTTTATTTTAAACAAAAATGTTGTAATTATACAACTTTTTTGTTGTATAATGTTACTTGGTAAAAGGGATCCCTTTTACCGTTATAGTCTTAAAAAAACATGAAAAGGAAATTTTTAATGAAATTAAAAGCCTTTTTAGATGAACTTAAGGCTAAAGGTGTTCTGATAAAAAATGGTACAAATCACTATAAGCTCTATTATGGCGATAAGTACACCATTTGTGGCAGACACTTATCTAAGGAACTTTCTAATAAAAATGCTGAAAATATAAGAAAGCAACTTGGACTTAAGTAAATCTTTGGCGAAGGTTCTGCCTTCGCCACTTTTACTTAAGCAAATAATAAAGGACGAACAAAATGAACTATCAATATCCAGTAAAGTTAATTGATAATGAGGAAGGTGGTTATATTCTTAGTTTTAGGGATATACCTAATATGAATACGGAAATTTGGGATTTAAAAGAGTTAAACAAAACAGCAATTGATTTTTTAATTACAGCATTAGATTTGTATTTTGAACATAAAAAAATTTTTCCAAAGCCTTCAAAAGCTGAAGATGGTGAAGTTCTAGTTTCTTTACCAATCTCAGTTGTAGCAAAAATGCTATTGCTTAATACTATGGTTTCTAGTAATATCCGTATCAGCGATTTAGCAAGAAAAATGAATATTAAACCTCAAGAAGCTAGTAGAATTGTTGATTTACAACATAATACAAAAATAGATACAATTCAAAATGCCTTACAATCTCTTGGAAAAGAGCTTCAGTTAAACATAATGTAAAGAATAGACTATAACAAACCTCTGACCCTTCCTATTTATAGGAGGGGTTATGTTTTTTGAGGATCGATTGAAATAAGATACTCTGTCCTTGCCTCTAATGTTAAGAACAGAGTTAATTTTTTTGTGGTTAATTAAATCTGATACTGATTGAGCCTTCGTCTATTGTGGCTATAAGAGAAATTCCTTCTGTTAGTGTATCTAACTCTTCTAATTTAAGTTCTTTGTTCTCTATGGCTGTTTTTGCCTGCTCTTCAGGAATTATTAGGGTTACCTTGTTATCAGCGTTTTCTGTCTCTTCTATTTCAACCTTTACATAGTTCTGCTCTGGATCTGAAAACTCTAATTTTTCTATTTCTTTTGGCTCTAAAGGAGAAAATTTGAGTTTTACTTGTTTTTCTACCTTTAATTGTTTTATATTTAATAGCTTTACGATTTCTTTGTCGTTTTTAGTTTGAGTCAAGATCTTGTACAAGAAGCTGATTGTTGCATCGTAAGTAGTAAGATCAAGTTTAGAATTGAAATTGGAACTTGTCATTTTCTTTACCTTAAAAATTGAAATTTTTTGTGTGTAAATTATGCAGTTCCTGTGATCGATTGAGATCGAGCTTAAAAAATCTATTAAAATTCATGATGATAGTTGGTGATTTTGCTATCACTCCATCCGCCATTATCACAATTTTGTTTCTAAATGTCCATGTGATGATGTCTTATCTTTATTTGTCATACGTATTTGTTTTCTCAATTTTGGCAAGTTATAAGTTTATATAAAAAATTTTTTTGTGCCTGTTTTGAGCTTCTTTTGATCTTTCGCGTAAACAATTACCACTAGATAAATCTGTTTTGCTCTTTTAGCGATCTCAATGATTTATCGAAAGATTTGTGAATTATATCAAATTAAATTTTAAGTAAAATGTCAGATTATAATTTTAAATATCATCAAAAAATTTGTTGATTATATTTAATTACGTGCCTTAATACTGTTTACAAGATTTGTTTTTCATATATAATTGCAATCAAGTATGTGATTTTGATCACTTTTTGAATTATAGGTATGTATGAAGTTATTAAGAGCTTTTCTTTATGTTGCAAGCTTTGCAGTGCTGTGCATTCCATTGATGATTATTATTTGTCAGGGCGAGGAGAGCAAACAATCTTTAAAATCTGCAATGACTTCAGAAGCTGTTGATGACAGTGTCTGCCGTGATGGTGAGCTTGACAGATGTTTAAAGGCACGAGACGACAGTCTTCGTAACAAAAAATATGAACAAGCTTTTTCATACATGAGAAGATTGTGTGAAAATTTTAAAAATGCTGATGCTTGTTTACAGACCTATTCAACATACAATGCAATTCAGTCTAATACAGAAAAGAACAGAAGTTTAGTTAGAGTTACTCTTTATGAAGTTCTCTACTACTTAGACATCGGTTGCAAGCTAAACAATTATGATGCTTGCATGAGGGCAGGTAAAATCTATGAGCATGGTGTAAAGCCGGGTACATCTCAGGCTTTATATGGATATAACATAGCTTATGATGCTCAAGAAGCAAAAAGATATTATAAGAGAGTATGCCACTCAATTTCTGATAAAGCAGAGGTAGCTTGTAAAAAGCTTGAAGAGTTATCTCAGACCCGTCATTCTCTTACTGAATAGTCTTTTTCATCCCAATCTAAGTGCAGTTTTCTAACTGCACTTTCCGTCTTCTCTATAAATCCTACTCTAGCTTGTCGCTTAAAGTTTTTTTTGTTTTCAAAATATTAGAAAATAAAAAAGAGAGCCTAAGCTCTCTTCTATAATAATTTACCAAATTAGGTATTAATCCTGATGATGTAAAAGGTGTCCCATACGCTTTTCTTTAGTATCAAGATAACCTTCGTTAAAGGTATTTCTACCGTATTCTATTGGTTTTCTGTCTAGAACCTCAATGCCATGTGATTCGATGTCATGAATTTTAGCTGGGTTGTTAGTCATTAAAATGACCTTGTTGAAGCCCATGTTTTTCATCATCTGAGCACAGGCTTCATATTCACGACCATCAGCAGGGAAGCCTAATTGGATATTAGCATCAACTGTATCTGCACCATTGTCTTGAAGTTTGTAGGCTCTGATCTTATTGAACAGACCAATACCACGACCTTCTTGTCTCATGTACAGTAAAGCGCCTCTACCTTCTTTTTGGATTGCTTTTAGTGCAGCTTCTAGCTGAAACCCGCAATCACAACGTAGGGAACCGAACACATCTCCAGTTAAGCATTCAGAATGAATTCTGCATAAAACAGGTTTACCATCTTTTAGATCCCCTAAAAAGACAACAGCATGATCTAAAACATCATTTTCTTTAAATATAGTGATATTAAACTGACCAAACTTTGTTGGTAGTTTAGCAACAGGCCCCTGAATCAGTTTTGTAGTCAATGTTTTATCCTAACTTAACCAATAAAAACTTATAAAACCATTTTTAGATTAAACAAAAGAACTAAAAATAGGTTTTACTTTTTATTCATGCGAAAAGTCACTAAAAAATGTGACGAAACTCATTAATCCTAACTATTTTAGCACATCATAATCATATGTAATAGACGATCATACATTGAGCTTTAAGGCGTTTTCTAGGTGTTGTCACTGTAAATTGCTTCAACTTTTCTACAACACAAGCTAAATTTGAACTTAGCTTGAGCGTAAAGTTGAAAAAATCGGTTTTATATCGCAATATAGTAGATTACGGTTTTATTAATTTGTTATAATACAAAACTTAAAAGTTTAAGGAATAAAAATGTCAGATCCAATTGTTATTGCAGTAGATGGTCCAGGCGGAGCAGGTAAAGGTGAGTTAACACGTAGACTTGCTGAAGCTTTGGATTTTGATTTATTGGATTCTGGTGCTATTTACAGAGTTCTTGCATATGCTGTTAGAAAAGCTGGTTTAGCACTTTTTGATGAAGATTCTGTAGTTCAAGAGGCAAAGCTTCTGAACTTATCATTTGAATGCCTTGATGATGGTGTTCACGTACTTTTAGGTGGTGAAGATGTTTCATCACAGATTAGAACTGAAGAAGCAGGAGCAAATGCAAGTAAGGTTGCAGCTTATCCTTCAGTAAGACAGGCTCTTTTACAGCGTCAAAGAGAGTTTTTAAAAGAACCTGGCTTAGTTGCTGATGGCAGAGATATGGGAACAGTTGTATTCCCTAAAGCTCAGGTAAAGATCTTCTTAGATGCTAGCGCTGAAGTTAGGGCAAAAAGACGTTGCCTACAGCTAGAGTCCAAAGGTAAAATTGCTGATTACGATACCATCTTAAAAGAGATTCAAGAGCGTGATGATAGAGATCGTAATCGCCCAGTAGCTCCTTTAAAGGCAGCCGATGATGCTCTTGTAATTGACTCATCTGATATGGATATTCAGGCAGTTTACAAGACAGCTTTAGACTTTGTTAAACAAAAGACTGGTCTAAAAGTAGAATAGTTTTTTTTTTACTTCGTGATGTCATGGATGACATTACATTTTTTACAACTCCCCGTAAGCATGATGCTTTGGGGCTTATATGGGAAACCTTAATGGAATCATTTGCACAACTTTTCGAAGAGTCCTTAAAGAATGTTGAGACCCGTCCAGGCTCAATGGTTAAAGGTACTGTAGTAGCTATCAACAACGGCTTTGTTATTGTTGACACTGGCTTAAAGTCAGAGTCTCCAATCCCACAGGAGCAGTTCTTAAATGCTCAGGGTGAGTTAGAAGTTAAAGTTGGTGATCAGGTAGACGTAGCTTTAGAGTCTGTTGAATCAGGCGACGGTGAGACTCAGGTATCTCGCGAAAAGGCAAAACGCAACGAAGCTTGGATCAAGCTTGAAGATGCATTCAACAAGAACGAGACTGTTGTTGGTATTATCGATGGCAAGGTTAAGGGTGGTTTCACCGTTCAGTTAGGCGGTATCCGCGCTTTCTTACCTGGTTCATTAGTAGACGTACGTCCAGTACGTGATACCACTCATTTAGAGGGTAAAGAGCAGCAGTTCAAGGTAATCAAGTTAGACCAGAAACGCAACAATGTTGTTGTTTCACGTCGTGCTGTTATCGAGACTGAAAATTCTGCAGACCGTGAGAGCGTTCTTGCAAACTTAGCTGAAGGTCAGACTGTTAAAGGTATCGTTAAAAATCTTACCGATTACGGTGCATTCGTTGATCTTGGCGGCGTAGACGGCTTATTACACATCACTGATATGGCTTGGAAGCGTGTAAAGCACCCTTCAGAGATTGTTCAGGTTGGTGAGGAAGTAACTGTTAAGGTTCTGAAGTTCGACCGTGAGCGTTCACGTGTTTCTTTAGGCTTGAAGCAGTTAGGTGAAGATCCATGGGCAAATATCGCTGCTCGCTTCCCAGTTGGTTCAGTAATCGAAGGCAAGGTAACTAACTTAACAGATTACGGTTGCTTCGTTGAAATCGCTGATGGCGTTGAAGGTTTAGTTCATGTTTCAGAGATGGATTGGACCAATAAGAACATTCATCCTTCAAAGATTGTATCAGTAGGTGATAAGGTTCAGGTTAAGGTTCTAGAGTTAGACGAAGAGCGTCGTCGTATTTCTTTAGGCTTAAAGCAGTGCAAGGCAAATCCTTGGATCGAGTTTGCTGAGTCACACTCAAAGGGTGACAAGGTTACTGGTAAGATTAAGTCAATCACCGATTTCGGTATCTTTATCGGCTTAGATGGCGGTATTGATGGTTTAGTTCACTTATCAGACATCTCTTGGCAGCAGGCTGGTGAAGAAGCTGTTCGCAACTTCAAGAAGGGTGATGAAATTACAGCTATCGTTCTACAGGTAGATCCAGAGCGTGAGCGTATTTCATTAGGCTTAAAGCAGATCTCTGAGGATCCATTTGCAGATTACGTTTCAGCTCACCGCAAGGGTTCAATTGTTTCTGGTAAGGTTACCGCAGTTGATCCACGTGGCGTAACTGTTGAATTAGCAGAAGGCATCACTGGCTACATCAAGGCATCAGACCTATCTCGTGATCGTGTTGATGATGCAACAACCGTAGCAAAAGAGGGTGATACCATCGAGGCTAAGTTCGTAAACGTTGATCGTAAGACCCGTCAGATTTCTCTATCAGTTCGTGCTAAGGACGAGGCTGAGGAGAAGGAAGCTTTAGAGTCTGTAAATCAGAAGGCTCAGGAGCCTACAACTACTGCAATGGAAGCTGCTTTCGCAGCTGCTAAAAAGCAGTAATTGACCTCTTAGGTTGATAAAAAATGGGGACTTCGGTCCCCATTTTCCATTAATGTGTGAAAATCACAATAAGTTGAAATTTCTCTTAAACTAAGATCGCACCTTTTATCTTAGCTCCAGTCTTTGAATAGTTTTCAAATCTAATATCTTTGTGTTTACTGATTTCGTCTTCAAGATATTCTCTATAAAGATTAAAAACTCTTATAGTCTTTTGCATTAAGCCATCGTTACATTCAACATACAACTCTTTATCATAGGTACTCATGGCTTTATCGGCAATGTCTCCTGTATGAGTTCTGTCACCTTTAAATGCAAAGTCGCAACCAAAGAGTTTAATTGTTTTCGCTTTGGATTTAATTGCTATAGCTACTGATTCATTTAATACAGAGCCACCATAGGAAATAAAATCAGCATTGTCTTTTGTAAGGTAGGGTAATTGCTCTAAGTCTCGTTTCTGATAGATAAAGAATTTTGGTCCAGGATATTTTTCAATAAGTCCTTTTTCTGAATGGGCTGAAAAGATTAAGGTGGTATTTTTATACAAGCCCAAATCCTTGAAGATCCTGTCTTTAAGTGCTACATACACATTTGCATCTGTAGTGACTATAACATCAGGTATTATTTTTTCTGCATTTAATGTGGTCAGGCTTGTATCAGCAGCTATCAACAGCACTCCGCAATTATGAAGTTCTCTTACAGTTTCTATATTGTCTTCAAGAGATGGTCCTGAAGCGGTTATCATGATTTCTTTTGGATATTTATCTAATATCTCTTGAGTTAATGCTTTTTCATTTTTCAATAACTCAAAATTGTCTTTGATATTCTTATCAAAAAGCTTTTTGGTGGTCTTATTAAAATAGTCGTTTGCAAAGTTATTATCTAAGAAATTTATCAATCTGCTTTTAAGATTATTAAAAGTTTTGCTGTCTATGAATAATTCTGACTGCACGATGATGCTATTACTGTAAATGCAAGTGTTGTCATCTGGAAGTGAAAAATTAACATTAGCTTTGAACAGGGTATGTAACTCGTCATCAATTGATAATAACTTCAAGAAAAGAGCTGGATTTAAGATAAATACTCTGATATCAGCTTTTGGATTTTTATTTAAAAGATATTTTACGTTGTCTCCAAGTCCAAAACCGTAAATACAAATAGGCTTTTTGATATCTAGCTTTTGACACTGGTATTTTGCAGCCCCCATTCTGTCGTGGTGAGAGGTAAGCTGCCTGCCATCTATAAGTAAGGTGGTTTCTTTACCTTCATCTATTTGAATGCTGTATTCTTTAGCGTTTTCATATTTAGTAATTTTTGCAGCAAAATCAGGAGAACTTTTGCATAAAGCAAGGTAATTTAATGAGAAGATTGAATCTGACATATATATTTACTCGATATCTTTTTGTGATCATATTGACCAAAAATAAGCCATCTGTCAAAAAATTATTAAAAAAAATGCCATCTGTCGCATTTTTTTCTTTTAAATCATAGAGAAAATCAATATTATGACTATCATTAAGATAGATAATATATACGGACTTCAATATCCAAAGGATTACAAAGATGTGATCTTTTGAGGAAGTTAAATTTGTTGGTATGTTAGGAGATAATCCATGACAAGAGCAGAGCTAATCGATTCCTTAGCAAAACAGTTTGTCTATAACAATCCACAGACTGTTGATGCTGCGGTAAGAGAAATTTTTGAGATCATGATTGAGACACTGTCTCTTGGTGAACGTATTGAGATCCGTGGCTTTGGTAGTTTTGAAGTGCGTATTCATGAGCCTCGAGTTGCTCATAACCCAAAGACAGGTGAACAGGTTAACTTGAGCAGACGTCGTGTTGTTCACTTCAAACCAGGTGTAGAGCTTCGCGATAGAGTAAACTCTTTTAATTCTGAAAATGAAAAAGTCCAAGAGTAGTTTATTTTGCTGATCTGTTAAGAGCTTTTAAGGCAAATTAAGTGTTAATTTTTGCCTTTTAGTGCGCAACGCAGTTTGTGACCTTCATAATATGTGTTTGATATTATGATTTTCACAATCTGAGCTGCGCATTATGTTATTATTATAAGTATGTTTGCTTTATAGGTTCGAAATGATTAAATTTTGGTTTTATTTGGTTGTACTGCTCATTTTGGCAGTTTTAGGTTTAGCTGTAGGCAGTGCAAATGATACTCTCATTTCATTTGATTTTCTTTTCGTTAAAAAGGAGATATCTGTAGCAACTGTTTTAGTTATTGGTGTGATCTTTGGTTTCATCTTAGGTGTCTACGCAAGTTTACTGCTCTGCCTAAAGATGTGGTACAGGGCAAAGAAAGCGCAGCTATCACTTAATAAAGCTAAAAAACAATTACAGACAGTTAAATCTGATAATAATCAAGAATAATCGATAATGTTTGAGTTACTTTTTTTACTTCTTCCTGTAGCGGCCGTATATGGCTACTTTATGGGGAAGAATTATTCAAAGCAAAAGCTTCAGGAAAGTAAGAATCAGCAGAACGCAAATTATCTGCGTGGCTTTGACTATTTGCTCAATAACGAGCAGGACAAAGCTGTAGATAAGTTTATTGCCTATTTCAACAGTAAAGATCCATCCTTTGAATCCTCCATTGCCTTAGGAACTCTATTCAGACAGCGTGGTGAGGTAGATAAAGCTATCTCTTTACATGAGAAAATGTCTAATGACAGAAATCTTGATGACAGCGAGAACATGCTGTCAATGCTTGAATTAAGTCATGACTTTATTAGCGCAGGTCTTTTAGACAGAGCTGAAGCTATCTTATTAAAAATGGTAGAGATCCCTACCTACAGATCAAAGGCTGCTAAACTTTTACTCACTGTTTATGAAAAAGAACAGGATTTTGAAAAGGCAGTTAATGTGGCAGCCCAATATTTTGAGGCAAATGATCATTCAGTTTCAAAACTATTAAGTCAGTACAGATGTGAAATTGCCAAAAAACTTGCCTACGATGGTAAGAAAACTGATGCAGTATCTGAACTTAGAAAGGCTATTACTTGCTACGAAAAGTCAAAAAGAGCCAGACTAGAATTAGCTGATGTTTTAATCAGTCAGAGAAAGTTTAATGATGCTTATAAATTAGTAAAAGAGGTAAGCGCAATCGATCCTAGCCTGGGCATAGTGTGTTTAGAAAAATTAAAGCTGTGCTTTCCTAATATTGCTGATCCAAATTATCGCTATGCACTAGAAGATCTTGTACACAGAACAAATTCGGCTTCTGCTATGGTTGAGCTTGTAAAAACAGTAGAGCAGTCATCATGCCGTGAAGATGCTATTGCCTTACTAGAATCTTTTTTAAAGAATAAATCCAACTTAAAGTTGTTCTCACAAATGTTAGAGCTAAAGGCTCATAGCTCTGATGTCAAAGCTAATGAATCAATCATGCAGTTAAAGAGCATGTTAGATGCACATATTTCACTTACAACTCCTTATTTCTGCCCAAATTGCGGTTTTGAAAGTAGGATGCTGTTCTGGCAGTGTCCTTCATGCCGTAGATGGGAGAGTATGAAAGCTAAAATTGGACTGGATGGAGATTAGAACATGAACGATCCAAAAATCATTGTAGCCTTAGACTACGATAATGCAGATAGCGCTTTAAATTTCGCTTCAAAGGTTTCACCTGATCTTTGCAAATTGAAAGTTGGTAATGAACTGTTTACTAACGCAGGTCCACAGCTTGTATCAAAGTTGGTTGATAAAGGTTTTAAAGTTTTCTTAGATTTAAAATTCCACGATATTCCTAATACTGTAGCTAGAGCCTGTGAGGCAGCAACCAAACTTGGGGTCTGGATGTGTAATGTTCATTCTTCAGGCGGTCCTGTAATGATGAAAGCTGCAATGGAAGCTATCTCTAAATATGAGAACCGTCCAAAGTTAATCGCAGTTACTGTCTTAACTTCAATGGATGAAACTCAGCTAAATTCTGTAGGAGTAAATAATCAGCCTAAGACTCAGGTTTTACAGTTAGCTAAACTTGCAAAAGAATGTGGTTTAGATGGTGTAGTTTCATCTGCTCAGGAAGTAAGTCTAATCAAACAGTATATGGGCATTCCATTTATGTGCGTAACACCAGGCATTCGACCTGCAGGTTCAGCTTTAGGTGATCAGAAACGCGTCATGACTCCAAGAGAGGCTGTGGAAGTTGGTTCTGATTATCTAGTTATCGGTCGTCCTATAACCAAGTCTGACGATCCTGTTAAAACTTTACATGAAATCAATGAGTCTATTATTGTAAAGTAAGGTAGAGACTGAATTTTAGATTTGAAGATGTTAGTCCTCTTCATCCTGAATAAGGTAATGTTTCTTGTCGGTAATGCTGTCACGATCCATTACCTTTTTCATTTCTTTAGGGATCTTGCCTTGTCCTGACCAGTATTGAGTCTCTCCATTAAGATCTACATACTCATATCTTGGCTTCATCTTCGCTTTATTGGTTTTCAGTCCTTTTAGAGCAGCAAGATCGTCGATTGTGTAATTATGACTGTCCAAGCTGTTTAAAACAGATGAGAGGAACGCTTCTCTTTCTTGTTGCTCTTTTAATACAGCTTCTTCTTGAGATTTAACATTTTCGTATAGAGCTGTTAACTTTTCTAAAATAGACTTTATTTCAGATGAGGTTGCTCCTCTGAAGAATGCATTTAGATTTCTAATATTTTTCAGATATCTATAGTCCATATGTCAGTCCTAATTGTTCAGTGCTAATATTATACATGAACTAAAATTGTGTTTTTTGTATGAATTTCAATCATCTCAAGCAAAAGTATTAAGATTGTAAAGATAAATAACAGAAAGAATTATGTTGGAATAATATTGGTATGAGAATTGTGATTTTAAGACATGGTGAGGCTACTCTTTCAAATTGTGACAGAGTCTTGTCTTCACAGGGTATGAAAGAAGCTGTAGCTACTGGACAGAAGTTATCAAAGATATTAACTATCACCAAATGTTTTTGTTCACCAAAAACAAGGACAGAACAGACAGCCAACATAGTTTGTCAGCAATTAGGTTTTGATGGAAATAAAGAGACTTTAAGCGAACTTACCCCATCTGGTAATCCTGCAAAGATCATATCTTATATCGATGAGACTTGTGATGATGAGGATACTGTTCTTTTGGTATCTCATTTACCATTAGTGGAGTTATTAGCTTATGAATATAACAGCAAGCTCAATTTTCCACCAAGGTTTTCTACAGCATGTGCATTGATAATAGATTATGACTATGTAAGAGGAAAGTATAAGAGATTTATTAGTCCTGCTCATGATGATGTGATTTTTGACTAGATACTCAATTTATTATCACTGTTACTTTGTTTCATTAATGTTTAATTAAAACTCAATGAAGTAAATCTTGATTTTGACAACTGTTGTCACACTTTGTTGATAATGTTGAGTGAATGATAAATTTTTCTAATTAGATCAATAAATTCTGACTATTTTTAACTTAAGATTAGAAGAGTTAAAAAAATAATAATAAAGATAAAAATTTACATCGTTATACAGCAGACGGTGGCAAGAATAAGGACAGTTATAGATGAGAGTTTTTAAAAACTATGCTCCAAAGCAGATTGCAAAATATGTTGTAGCCTTTTTTAAAGGTCAATTTTCAATCGAAGGTCAGGGCGTCTTTGAATTTGACGCTGGCAGAGTTGTGGTTAAAGTAAAGATGGATGAAGCATCTAAAAAGATCTGCAAAGAGATCAATGAAGAAGCTACAGCTATGTCCACAAAACTCGAGGTAGAGCAGTACCATTAGTTTTAGAGCTACTTTAAAAACTTTAGGCAGTATGAATATTGCTTTTTAAAAAAGAGGATGTTAAAAAACGTCCTTTTTTTATGCAAATTTGAAGTGATTTTCAAATACACAGCTTTGAATTTTCACTATGCTATAATGCTTAAGCTTATTCAAGCGTATGTTTTTCAATTCAAAAGGTTATATGTCGAAACTTCAGAATAATGCTGAGATCTCTAACATTCATGCAATGTTAGATGAGCTTCCAAACGCAGAACAGATCCAAGATTCAATTGTTAACGAATTATTAACCGTACAAGACGTGGTTCGCTATCTTGTATCCTGTTTTTCAAGCCACTCTATCTTTGTAGGTCATGGTACAGACAACTATTGGGATGAAGCTTTGGAAATTGTCCAGGCTGTTATGCATCTGCAACCTCCATGTGATGATTCAACTTTAAACTCAAAGTTAACTAAAAGTGAGAGAGTGATCATTGCCAAGATTGCAGTGCAGAGAATTTTAGAGAGAATTCCTACTCCATACCTTACTCATAGAGCATTCTTCTGCGGAAAAGAATTCTATGTTGATGACAGAGTCATCATCCCAAGATCTCCTATTGCTGAGTTAATCGAGAATGGCTTTGATCCATATCTTGAGAGAAGTCCTGAAAGAGTTCTCGATATGTGCACGGGCTCAGCCTGCATTGCAATTGCAATTGCTCTTCACTTTGACGGTGATGTTGAAGTTGATGCTGTAGATATTTCTGATGAAGCTTTAGATGTAGCTAATATCAATATTCAAGGCTATGGTCTTGAAAATGTAGTTACACCTATCAAGTCCGATTTATTCAATGATCTAGTAGAAGGCGATAAGTATGATCTTATCGTAGCTAACCCTCCTTATGTAGACAGCTATGATTTAGCTACTATGCCAGAGGAGTTTAACCGTGAACCTGATTTAGCTTTAGGCTCAGGTGATGACGGTTTAGATTGTGCTAAGAGAATTTTAGCTGATGCTGCTGACTTCCTGAATGATGACGGTATCTTGATTATGGAAGTAGGTAATTCTGAAGAGCATTTAGTTGATTTATTCCCAACAGTACCATTCCACTTTGTAGACTTAAAGCGTGGTGGTACCGGTGTCTTTATCTTATCAAAAGAACAGCTAAAGACTTATCACGATGTCTTTGCAAAAGCTGCAGCTGAGGTAGTAAACAATGAGCGCTAATACCTTTGGTGAGCTGTTTAGAGTTACTACTTGCGGTGAGAGCCATGGCTTGGCATTAGCAGCTATTATTGATGGTGTTCCACCACTAATTGAGTTAGACGAATCTGATATTCAACCAGATCTTGACAGACGTCGTCCTGGCTCAACTCGTTATGGCACACCTCGTAATGAGGCTGATACAGTTAAGATTATCTCTGGTGTATTTGAAGGTAAGACTACAGGTACTTCTATTGGTCTTATCATTGAGAATACTGCACAGCGTTCTGGTGATTATTCTGCAATTATGAATTCATTCAGGCCAGGACATGCTGACTATACCTATTTATCAAAATTCGGTATTCGAGATTATCGTGGCGGTGGTAGAGCATCTGCTCGTGAGACTGCTATGAGAGTAGCAGCAGGAGCCGTTGCTAAAAAAGTTTTAAAGAAGCTTTTTAATATCACAGTTGATGGCTGTGTAACTGCCATAGGTGAAGTTTCAACTGATATCTATGATGCAAAGGCTGCTCTAGAGAATGAGTTCAACTTTTCTGATACCTCAAAAATCAATGACTTAAAGGCTTTATTTAAAGATTTAGCTACAACTGGTGACTCAGTTGGTGCCATCGTACAGGTAAGAGCTCATGGCGTTAAAGCAGGTTTGGGTGATCCTGTTTTTGATCGTCTTGATGCTCAGATTGCCTCTGCTATGATGGGGATTAACGCAGTTAAAGGTGTAGAGATTGGTGATGGCTTTGAAATGGCCAAAATGAGAGGTTCTGAGGCTCGTGATGAGCTTACCCCTGAAAAGTTCACTTCAAACCATTCTGGTGGCATTTTAGGTGGTATTAGCTCAGGTCAGGAGATCATAGTAAAGATGGCTTTAAAGCCAACCTCAAGTATCCTTGTTCCAGGTAATACCATTGATAAAGAGGGTAAGGTTTGCTCGATTGTAACTAAAGGTCGTCATGATCCTTGTGTGGGTATTAGAGCCGTACCTATTGCCGAGTCAATGCTTGCAATAACTCTTTTAGATGCTGCACTTCGCAATAAAGCTCAATGCTTTAATGTGCCTGCTCAACCTTTTGAAATTCCTGTTGAAGAATAGTATTTAATACTCAGGCGAATGCCTGAGTATCTTAAATATCTCATCTTATTTTTCAAAAAAAATTACAGATTACTTCACAACGCTATGCCTTTTTCAGATCACATTTTCTTATCAGATTTAGAGAAGTTTGACAGCTTTGCATTTAAGTTCTTATCAAAACGTGAAGTTGTAATTCAAGATTGTGAATATACTGGTATAGTCTTTTCAGACAGGGCAAAATCGATCTTTTTTGATGAACTATCTCAGGATGAAAGTAGTGATTTGTACCTGAATACAAAGATCTCAGCTCACTATATAAAAAGATCTATTGATGATTACACCAAAGCTCAGCAGACAGTGTTCTCTGTTATCTACAACAAAAGAGTTCAAAACATAATTTTAAAGGCGGATAGAGAGCAAATGCCAGATTTTGTGTCACCAGAGTATGAGAATTCTCTTTTTGTTATTGCTAAAAAGAATTCAGATTATTTTGTTTTTGTAGAGAAAAACTTTTCAAAGATAAAGCTGCTACTAGAAAAGCTAAGCCTTGCAACTACTGTTGTAGAATACGAAAAAGTCTAAAGTTAAGATTTAATCTTAACTTTAACTAACACCTAGCAATATAAAAACGGCACCAATTGGTGCCGTTAGACGAATACAAAGAGAAGCGCTATTCCTTAATTCTAATGAGCATATTAGACAGAATTGCTACAATACCACCTGTAGTAATACCTGATGAGAATAGAGTAGAAATTTCCTGAGGGAACTTACTTAATATTTCAGGTACAAGCTCAACTGATAAACCAAATGAGAAACTTAATGCCATAACTAAGATAGCTTTACGGTTCATCTTTTGGGTTGAAATAATTCTGATACCAGCAGCTGCCACTGTACCGAACATTAACAGGGTAGCACCTCCTAAAACAGGATCTGGAATTAGTGCAAAGATTTTACCTACAGCAGGGAACATGCCTAGTACAACTAAGAATAGAGCAATAAAGTAACCTACATAGCGAGATGCCACACCGGTTAACTGGATCATGCCGTTGTTTTGGGCAAAGATTGAGTTAGGGAAGGAGTTTAGGCAACCTGCTAACATAGAGTTAAAACCGTCAGCTAAAATACCGCCTGAAGAACGTTTTTGGAACTTCTCGCCTTCAATTGGCTGACCTGAAATCAAAGAGTTTGCTGTGATGTCACCATAAGCTTCAATTGCGGTGATAAGGTAAACCACACCTAAACCGATGATAGCAGCTGGATCAAAGACTAAGCCGTACTTAAATGGTGATGGAATGTTAAATCCGCCGTAGCTTTGGATTTGAGCAAAATCAACTCTACCTAAGAAATAAGCTATAACAAATCCGATGATAAGACCTAGGACAATAGAGCTCATTCTTAAGTATCTGTTTGAACTTCTGTTAAAGATTAAGATACTGATGATAACTAAAGCTGCAAGTCCTAAATTCTCCATCGAACCAAAAGTGCCATCAGCTTTTGCGCCAAAGCCACCACCACAGGAAATCACACCAACTTTAATTAAGCTCAAGCCAATCAGGGTCACTACAATGCCTGATACTAAAGGAGTGATGATCTTTCTTGTGTAACGTAAGATCCTACTGATGAACATCTCAACCACAGAGCCTGAAATTACAGCTCCAAAAATTGCAGCAAGTCCACCGTTTAAACCGGCACCAATGATAGGTGAGATAAAAGAGAATGAGGTACCCTGAATACAAAGCAGTCCACAACCTATAGGACCTACTCTTCTACATTGAATAAAGGTTGAGATACCTGAAGCCAATAAAGACATTGAAATCAAATAACTCGTTGTTTCTAAGTCTAACTTTAAAGCACCAGCAATAATTAGTGGAGGTGTAATAATCGCCACAAAGATTGCTAAAAGATGCTGAAAAGCTGCAAACAGAGCCTCTTTTACAGGAGGTCTGTCTTCTAACTTATAGATAAGCTCTGATTTTTGTTCTGTAAGAGAAGCTTCTTTTGTATTATCAGCCATTTTGTTTAATCTCTTTTATCTATAAAATCCTAGTTTAAGAAGAGCTCTTAAGATTACTCTTTATCTTTCTCTTTAAAGGTGATCTTGCAGTCATCTAAGCTGTCGATAATAGCTAATGACTCAACCTGATAGCCGCTTTCTCTTAAGAAATCACCACCGTGTTGGAATGATTTTTCAACGATAAATCCCATGCCCGATAATTCAGCGCCAGCCTGCTTTACTAGATCAATGATGCCTTTTGCTGCATTACCGTTAGCTAAGAAGTCGTCAATAAAAAGTACCTTATCGCCTTTACCTAAGAAATCCTTTGAGCAACATACAGTGTATGCACGGTTCTTTGTAAAAGAGAAAACTTCAGTGGTTAACATGTTATCCATGGTTGAAGGTTTCTTCTTTTTAGCAAATACAACAGGAACGTTTAAAAGGAAACCTACCATGATAGCAGGGGCAATACCTGAAGCTTCGATGGTTAAGATCTTATTGATATCTTTGTTTGCAAATCTGCGAACAAACTCAATAGACATTGACTGCAACAGTGTAGGGTCGATCTGATGGTTGATAAAACTGTCAACTTTCAGAATACCGCCTTCTAGGCACTTGCCATCTTGTTTAATACGTTCAACTAATGGGGCAAAAGGTCTGTAGTGACTCATCATTTGTACCTCTTAAATGACTTTCTTTAATTCTTAATAAAGGAAATAGCGCCATCTGTCTTTGAGACTAGCTCTGCTTCCATATCGTGTTCATCATGAGAGACAATCTTTGCTTTTACAAGATCGCCTACTTCAACACCTTTGGTGTTTGGAATTGAAATTACTCCATCAATATCAGGTGATTCGTACTTTGATCGACCAACTGCTAGGCCATCATCAGATACGTAGTCAATTAAAACCTGATACTCTTTGCCAACTCTATTTTCGAGTTTCTCATAAGAGATTTTTGCCTGAGTCTCCATCAGTATAGCAGCTCTATGCTCTCTTAATTCCTCATCAACAGGATTTAAGTAATCGTTAGCTGCAGCGCCATCAACATCAGAATATGGGAAACAGCCTACACGGTCTAATTTAGCTTCTTTAATGAAATCTAAGAGCTCGTTAAACTGTGATTCAGTCTCACCAGGAAAACCGGCGATAAAAGTTGATCTGATAGCAATATCAGGACAGACAGAACGCCAGTTCTCAATAAGGCGCAATGTTTTATCGATATTGCCAGGACGCTTCATGGAACGAAGAATGGTTGGATTTACATGCTGAAATGGTACATCCAAATAAGGTAATACCAATCCTTCAGCCATTAAATCCACAACTTTATTTGCTTCATCTGAAGGGTAGACATAGTGAACTCTAACCCATCGTTTGAACTGACCTAACTTACGCAAAAGTGATGACAGTGAAGTCTTATTCTTAAGATCCATACCGTAGTCAGAGCTGTCTTGTGCGATAACTAAAAGCTCTTTTACTCCACGACGAACCAAGTCTTCAGATTCTTTTAAAATAGAATCTACTTGTCTAGAACGTAGCGGTCCACGTAATGAAGGAATAATACAGAAAGAGCAGTGATGTCTGCAGCCTTCTGCAATCTTAAGATATGCATAATGAGGAGGAGTAAGCAGAATTCCTGAAGCACCAACATTCTGTCGGTCACTTTCACTAGGTTTACCTACTAGTGAAACAATACCGCGTATAACTGTTGCTCTCATGCCTGGTCCATAAACAGCTGCAACCTGTGGATATCTGTCCATTACAAGTTTTGCTCTAGCACCAAGACAACCTGTCACAATAACTTTACGGGCATAGTTTAGAGCTTCACCGATAGCTTGCATGGATTCTTCGACTGCAGGGCCGATAAAACCGCAGGTATTGACAACAACTACATCACATTTGCTGTATTCGTTTTCGATTCTGTAGCCCATTGCTACAAGCACAGAGGTTAATCTTTGAGAGTCAACAAGATTTTTGGCACAGCCTAGGGAAACTAGACCAATTTTAGGAGTTTTCTGCTGCATTAAATTCTCTTATAGGTTTAATTCTCGATAGCCAAAAGCCAGGTAAAAACCTGGCTTTTTAGCAATTTATAAAGTAATTAGGCCTTGAAAGCACCCTGCAGAGGTGGAACAACCTGCTTCTTACGACTCATTACGCCAGGCATCCACATTACGTCAGCTTTCTTGGTACCTAACGCTTCGATAACTTTGTTCTCATCATCTGAAGAAAGTAATAACTCTGAACCTTCTTTCATGATGTCAGTTAGAACTAGGATTGCGCTGTGACGGCCTTCAGCCTTAACAGCATTTAACTCATCCTGTAAAGCCTTCTTTAACTCTGGAGTTACCATTGATAAAGAGATTAACTCTAACTGACCGATACCAATCTTCTTGCCACCCATATCAAAGTCTTTGAAGTCACGGAAAATTAAATCTCGTGGTGAAGCATCAAGATTTGACTTAGCCTTGAACATATCCATGCCTAAAGACTCAGTATCAGCAACTGAAGCAATCTTTGCTAATTCAGCGGCAGCCTTCTTGTCGAATTCAGTGCAGGTAGGACTCTTGAATAATACGGTGTCTGATAAGATAGCACATAACATAGCACCAGCTAAATCAGCAGGAATTGCTACGTTGTAGTAGTCAGCTACCATCTTAACGATGGTGTTAGCGCAACCGTAAGGTTGGATCCAGCACTCTAATGGAGTATCTGAGGTTACATCACCTAATTTGTGGTGATCAACGATACCTAAAAGCTTTGCCTTTGAGAAATCTTCAGGAGCCTGTGCAAGATCTGAGTAGTCAACTAAATAAACTTCCTCATCTGCAACTGATGAGATAACTTTAGGAGCCTTTAAATTGAATTTCTTTAAAACGAACTCAGTCTCAGGAGCTGGCTCGCCTTGAGCCGCTGCAACGGCATCAATACCGCGAGCTTTTAAAACATGTGCATATGAAAGAGCTGCAACAATTGAGTCTGTATCTGGATTCTTGTGTCCTAGAACTAAAACGCTCATCTGTAATTCCTCAAAATATTTGGTACGAAAAATTTAATCTTGATATTTTACTATTAAAGCGTCATCTAGTCACCAAAATTTCATTAAAAGTAGCGCCTTTTATGTAAATTGTGAACACTCTTTTTGAGGTTGTATCTTCTTTTACTCTATAATGAACAAATTTAGTTATGTAAAAGTGCATAAAGCAAATAATTTAGGCTTGATAAAAGGCGACGGATTTATAAATGATAAAAAAATTAGCTCTAGCAGTAGCAACAACTATGACCTTGTGTTCATTGTCAGTATCAGTGCTTGCAAAGGATAATGATGTAATTGCTTTACAAAAAAGTTGCAATGGAGGTGATCTTGAAAACTGCTATATCGTAGGCACTCTCTATATGGATGGAGACGGTGTAGAAAAAGATTCTTTTTCAGGTGTAAAACTAGTAGAAAAAGCCTGTGAAGGTGGAGTTGTTGATGCCTGCTCATTACTTGGCGAGGTTTATCTTACTGGTAAAGGAGTGAAGGCAAACTCTAATCAGGCAAGTTATTATGTAACTAAAGCCTGTGAAGGTGGTGACATGTATGCTTGCGCTGTTTTGGGATCAATGCATGCTAAAGGGCTTGGCGTAAGACGAAATTTAGATAATGCAGCTACCTATTTTAAAAAGTCATGTGACGGTGGTGAAGGATTTGGTTGTCTTCTTTTAGGCAAACTCTACGAAGATGGTTTTGGCGTTAATAAAAATTATGCCACTGCAAAATTACTATTAGATAAGTCCTGCGCTTTAGGTAATGAAGAAGGCTGTAAAAACGCAAAGTTCTTAGAAGAAAAGCAAAAAAAAGAGACTAAATAAGAAAAAAAGGATACGGTATATGAATAATTTCAATCAAAAGTTAAAAGTAGCTGTTGTAGCTTTACTTGCAGTAATGAACTTTTCTTTATCAGTAAGTGCTCTCGAGAATTCTCCTGCCAAGACAAATGAAAAAGCATCATCTTTAAACGATGCGATTAAATCCCATATCGTAAAATGCTTAGCCAAAGATGCTAAAGAGTGTTCAAAGGCTGCTGTTTTATTTCAAAACGGCATTGGTGTTACTCAAAGTAATTCTCAGGCCTTAGCCTATTTTGATAAAGCCTGCTCTTTAAATTCAGGTACAGACTGTATGAGATTAGCCAATCGCTATGTGGTTGGCGATGGGGTAGAACTGAACTCAAAGACTGCTTTTTCATATTATAAAAAAGCTTGCAGTGCCAATGTATCAGAAGCTTGCAGAAACTTGGGCTTTATGTTCGAACTTGGCGATGGTACAGAGCAGAATTTAGAAAAAGCTGCTGTGATGTATCAGTATTCTTGCAATCTTAAAAATGAAGATGGTTGCAAGCAGCTAGAAAGATTAGTCTCAAAAGTTAAGAAAAAGTGATTTTTTGTATTGTAATGAGTACAATACTAGTTTGAATATAGCTTTAGCTTGTTAAGTGTAATTCATGTTTTAGGTTTTATTTACCAATTTGTAAAGTAGTGTTGGTATGAAGTTGTTTAAAGTAACTAAATCAGCAGTGTTGCTAGCATCGTTGTATTCTTCGATGACTATAGGCATTACTTTGCCTGCTCCACCTCCTGAGTTACCAGATACTCTTACTAAATTTAGAACATTAGAACAGTTAAATGAAGATCGCACTCAAGATAACAGTGCCTATGTACCTTTTACGGAAAATGTTGAGATTGAATCTGCTCCTTTCGTACCAGGAGATGATTCTGCAGGCATTGTAAGAATTGCATCAATATATACTCCAGAGGCTACAGTAGGTGTGCCAGACTATGGTGGAGCTATTGTAAGATTTTATGATCTTGAAGGTATTCCTTGGAATATCGCTTCTGTTCGATGTGAAAACCAGGGCTTCTCAGCAGAGGTCACAGCATCACCATCAGAACTTTTGATTAAACAGGGGTTAGGTGCAGTATCTACCAAAATGGCTGTGTCATTAGAGAACTATGACACTCCTTTGGTATTTACTTTGTCTCCTGTAAAACTTGAGCGCAATGGTACTCCAATTAACACTGTGATCTATGCCGTAAGAATAAAAAGCTATACCAATACACAAGGGTATGTTTTCCCAAATGTGCATGAGGTACCAAAACCCAATCCTCAAGCGCAGGTTGCAAAGTTTGACGGTATCAATTTAAGTGAAGTTGAAAATAATCTTGTAGAGGCTGTAAGAGCTATTAAGCAAGAAGAAACTAAGTAAACGTATTGATTGCTGATAAAAAATTAGAGAACCAAAAGTACAAAAGTAAGTACATAAAAATGTTTAAGTCTTTAATTATCTCTTTATTCTTGATTTTGCCATTATCTGTTAATGCAACTCAGATGCAATGTCATGGACAGGCAAAACACTGGAGAGATGTAGCCTATAGCACAGGTCCCATGAGCAAATACAAAGATTTAAGAAAATGTATTGCCTGGACAGCTTATCAGTTTAATCTCCCTGAGGAACTGATGTATGCCATGTTAGATGTAGAGCGTGGTCCTATTAACGGTACATGTAAGACCAATAAAAATGGTACCCAGGACTGTGGTCCTGCTCAGATCAACGATGTGCGTTTAAAAGAATTAAGACAGTTTGAGCTTACCAAAAGTGATATTAAAAGTAAGCCTTGCCACAATATGTGGGCGATGGGCTATCTTTTAAGACGTGAAATTGAAAAGGCTGATGGTAAGATTTGGCGTGGTGTGGGTAATTACCACTACCATTATTCAGTAAATTCTGAAATTCATAATCGTTATATTAGAAAAGTAAAATCGTCTTGGCGCAAGCTAAACCGTAAGATTGAAAACTATTGCTCTCAACGCTAATTTTCAGATCTGACTAAGACGTATAAAGATTTTTAATATTGGAGCTGACCATGGGAAATTTACGCAATATTCTTGTAGTTATTGAAATAAAGCAGCTACGTCAGCCTGCTCTTGAAAGAGGTATTGCTTTATATAATTATGCAATGGCTCATAATAAGAAAGAGCAAAGACACGATGATGTAAAGATCATTGCTGTTCTTCCTGTAGCTCAGGAACCATGGAATCTGACCAGCTTTTTAGCAGTGGATAAAACTCAGTTTGAAAAAGCTTACAAAAAAAAGCAGGAACGTTGGTTAAAAGCCTATTTAGCAGTTAATGCTATGGGCGTTAAGATTGAGACTAAAGTAATTTTCTCACGAGAAGTTGGTAAAGACTTAGTAGATATCGCCAAAGAGAACTGTTGCGATATCTTAATTAAAACTGCTGAAATTCATGGTCTTTTAGATTCAGTGATTTCAACTCCATTAGACTGGCAGATGCTGCGTCATTCAGCAGTTCCTGTATGTATTGCTAAAGATCATCTGTGGACACCATCAGGAACTATTGCTGTAGCAGTGGATTTATCAGATCCTGATGACGAAATGTTAAGACTTACTAATCTGCGTTTATTAAGAGAAGCTCAAAGATTATCTTTGTTTACTGGTTGTAAGATTGCTTTAATTAACGCAATTACTCCTATTATCCCTCCTGTAGCTGTTGATCTTCCAGGCTATACACCTGACAGCGTATATGACAATGCTCTAAAGGAAGGCTGCAAGAGGGCTCTATCTTTTGCAACTCGTCACAAGATCGCTCTTAATGATTGCCACATTGGTGAAGGAAATCTTGATGATGTGATTTATGATGAGTGCAAGAAACTCAACCCAACAGCTTTATTTATCGGAACCTCTGCTCGAAAGGGTATTGCTTCAGCATTAATTGGTAATATCTGTGAGAGAGTATCTGATAATTTAAGCTGTGATGTGGTTGTAATCACTCCAAAGGCTGTAATCAGAAACGTACCTACAGCTAATCCTTCAAAAAGCTATTAAGAAATAATAACTATGCAAAACGATCATAATCTGACAGAAAGGGCAGATGCTTACGCACGTAATGTAAGTCCGTACTTCAATATTGAGGATAAACAGGAAAAATATAAAGCAGACAAACTCTTTAAGAGACTGCGTCGTAAGGTCGGGCATGCTATTGGCGATTTTGGCATGATAGAAGAAAATGACAAGATCCTGGTCTGTATGTCAGGAGGCAAGGACAGCTATTTTCTTTTAGATGTTCTACTCTCATTAAAGAGATCTGCTCCAATTAACTTTACAATTATTCCTGTTCACATAGATTCAGGTTTTCCTAATTCACCTGAGTACCTGCTTGAAGATCATTTAAAAAAGGTCGGTCTTCCTTATTATATTATCCAGAGGCCGGTCTATGAACTATGCAAAGAGAAGGTGGGAGAAGGAATTCCTTACTGTTCAATGTGTTCACGCCTGCGTAGGGGCTATCTTTACTCTTTTGCCCGTGAAATCGGTGCTAATAAACTGGCTTTAGGTCATCACAAGGATGACTGTCTTGCAACTTTTTTCCTGAATCTGTTTTATTCAGGTATCATGAAGGCTATGCCTCCAATTTTAAGAAATGATAAGGACGATCTGACTGTAATCAGACCTCTTATTTACTGCAGAGAAAAAGATATAGTTTCTATTTCTAAAATAAAAGAGTACCCTGTTCTTCCAAAAGGATTGTGCGGCTGGGGTGAGGATCAGCAGAGGGCCAATATGAATAAGATGATCCGCTCATGGGATAAACAGTTCCCAAAGAGAGCCGATATTGTCTTTAAGGCAATTAAGAATGTAGTCCCATCTCATCTGTTAGATAAAGAGCTGTTTGACTTTTCAAAGATCTCAAACGGTCCAAAGGTAAAGTAAAACAAAAATGGAGCCATTAGGCTCCATTCTTCTGAATCTTTCTTTTAATCATGTCCAGCTATTAACAGCGACAGGATCACACCTACTAGAATGAAGAAGAATCTTAAAGATACCTTTTTCTTATTTTCACAGTTACGAAGTCTTGGTAAGAGATCGGAGAGTGAAACATAGACAAAGCTAGCGCCTGACAGAGCTAAAGCATAAGGAACAAGCTCTTTTACTGTTGATAAGATAAAGTAGCCAATAATACCACCGCTTACACAGCCAAATAAGGCTACACCATTGACAATAAAAGCTCTTTTATTGCTCATTCCCAAATCTAGCATAATGGCATAGTCGCCTAACTCATGAGCTATCTCATGAGAGAGTACAGCAACTGTCACAGCAAAGCCTAAAGCCGGATTAGTCAGATAAGCACTTGCGATTACCATACCATCACAAAAGTTATGCAGTGATGAGCCAAATAGAATTCCAAAAGATCCATTAGCTAGCGAATGACTGTGACCGCAACAGTCAACTTTTCCTTTATTACCTGAGAAGAAGAACATCTCAACGAAAGTTAAAAAGAGCATGGAAAATAAAATTACCATGCCGATTTTATGAGGATCGCTCTCTTCCATAGCCTCGGGAATAATATGGGTTACAGCAAGAGTTATCAAAAAGCCCACAGCAATAAGTGACAGAGGCTTTGAATAACGTCTAATCAGCTTTGGACCGATGAGTATGCATAAAAGTGCTGATACTACAGCACTTACAGAACATGATAGTAAAATCAATAACATAGATTTTATTCTCTTGAATTTAAAAGAGCTTTGTAAACGTCAAAGGCTTCTTTGGTTTCTTTGACGTCATGAACTCTGACCATCTGAGCTCCACGTTCGATACTTAAAAGAGCACCTGCTACGGAACCTACGATTCTTTCATCTGCTTTTTCAATATTACAAGCAGCTTTAATCATAGATTTGCGAGATAAAGCAGACAGTACAGGATAGCCTAAATCCACAAAGTGTTGCATATGATCTAAAAGCTGATAGTTGTGTTTAGCTGATTTTCCAAAGCCAAAGCCTAAATCAAGAATGATGTTCTCTTTTTTTATACCGGCTTTGATTGCATCATCAACTCTGTCTAAAAGGAACTTCTCGACCTCTTTTACAACGTCCTCATAATGAGGATCTGCTTGCATGGTCTTAGGATCGCCCTGCATGTGCATTAAGATCACAGGACACTGTAATTTAGCAGCCATCTCTAAGGCACCATCCAGTCTTAAAGCTCTGATATCATTCCAGATATGAGCACCTGCTTTTACAGCCTCTTCCATAACTTTTGGCTGTGAAGTGTCAATTGAAATCATGACATCAAGTTCTTTTGAGATCTTTTCAACAACAGGAATTACTCTTAATAATTCTTCATCTAAAGGTACAGGAGTAGCCCCAGGTCTTGTGGACTCACCACCAATGTCAATAATGGTAGCCCCTTCTTTTATCATTTGCTCTGCATGTGCTAAAGCTCTATCAAGAGTGTTCCATCTGCCTCCATCTGAAAATGAATCTGGGGTGACATTTAAAATACCCATGATTTTTGGAGTATCTAGGTTCAAAGTTTTATTGTTAAATGAGATTTGCATATTTTTGTCTCCAAAATCAGAATATTAGTTCAAATAGTAGATTTTTGATTATAGCATTGAATGTGATTGCTATCACATTGAAATCAAAACATAAATGCCTTTATTGTGACTTTTTACTTATTTGAATAGAGATGCCAGATCATTCTGAACCTGTTCACGCTCAGCTTTACTATTTTGGATATGGCTTTGTGAATTGTTCTGCATAACTGCATTAGCTGTGTTTCTTGCAGAAACTTTATTATTAGAAACAGCACTTGAATTATCAATTGTGGAGTTCTTTACCAGAGCCACTTTTTTTACGGAGGCAACTTTTTGTTTTAAGAGGCGTTGAGCAAAAGCTCTTTCCCAAGCAACTTGATTTCTACTCTCGTGTTTTGATGACCAGTAAGAGGTGAAGGCTTTTAATTCAGCTTCTGTAAAAGAACTTTCAGCCAGACCGCACAGAACACAAGCTTCATGAAACGAAGCTGTAGGTCTCCAAGAATTGGTCATATAAAAAGGTTTTGAAGGAATCTCTTCAACTTCCTTAATAAACAGGGGCAGGATAAAAGTATTACCTTGCCATGGAGCATCTTCTTTTTCTTTTTTGATAAGACCAGCGTGTTCTAGTTCATTTAAAACTAAACAGGCTACCTCAAAATTTGGTGTAGTAGGAAAGTAAGTGCTGTCTGAAGAGAGGTATGAAGCAATTGATGATAAGTCTGTAAGACACTGGTTCTGCTCTGACCTAGGTCTTAAATAGAGCATATACAGCGATCTTGCAATATGACTTAAATTACTTTTGTTCAGATATTGTATTTCTAATGCGTTCATAAGAAAAATTCTATCATAAGTTTTGATTTTTAAGCTTAATTTAAAATAACACTAGTAAGCTTTTTTATAAAAAAGCTCTCCGATTTGTACGATTAATGTTTATTAAATTTTTAAATTAATATTTTTATTAATAAAAATTTCTTTATGTAACTTTTTGAAAAATATCAATTATTTAAAAAATTGAATTTTACTTTTTTAAATCATAAATATCTATGATAAGATTTGTTTAACAAAGGCAATGAACACATAAATAAGGTATGCCATGAGACAGCCTATAAAACAGTTAAATACTAAAAAAACAGAAGTAATTACATTAGCTACAGCATGCAAAATGTTAGGAATATCTGAAGCTACAGGTAAAAACTGGCTCAGATTAGGCAAGTTATCAGCTAAAGATACTGAAACAGGTAAGCTTATCTATAAGCATGAAGTTGAGAATCTCCTATTATCTTTGAAAAAAGATAATAGCAATGTTTTAAAATCAAGACGTAATAAAACAGCTTTAAAGGGTAGAGAACTTTATGTAAATTACGTCTCAAGAGAATCCCCCAATCATGCAGCTGTCGCTTTATTGGTAAATGGCTTTGCAGGTTCTACCACAGCTATTACAGCTTTATTATGTGAATCCTTCTTGCAACTTCTAGTTGATGCCAAAAGAATCAAATCAAACTGTACTAAGCAATACTTTAGAGCATACTTAGAAGGCACTTTAGATGCTGATATTTATGATTGGTTGTTACTTGAGCTTATGGATAAAACCTCAAGAAACACTCTGCTGTCAGCTTCAAAGAAGCTTCCTTCCTTTACATTACATTTTGTGCCTTTTGAAGATACTTTAGGTCTTATCTATCTGTCTTTGATGGAACTGTCTAAAAGAAGACAGTCAGGACGTTATTACACTCCTCAGTCTTTAACCGATACTGCTGTAGAAACACTTCAGGTATCTAGAGGTCGTGTGTTCTTGGACCCTTGCTGTGGATCTGGTAACTTCCTGTTACGCTTATTAAGACGTGGCGCTAGAGTTGAGGATCTGTACGGCTGTGATTTAGATGGTTTTTCAGTTACTTTAGCAAGAATTAACTTTGTTTTATCAGGTAACTGCTCAGATAAAGATACCTTACAAGATCACTTACTAAAGTGCGATACCATTACCTGTAGAAGTCTGCCTCAGGTAGATGTGGTACTAGGAAATCCACCTTGGGGGTCTTGTGATGATGAGAAAGTGGTTTCCCGTTATGCAAGAACTTTAATTTGCGCAGAAAAAAAACGACCATGCTATGCTGATCTTTTCGTTGAGAGATCATTAAATTTATTAAAAGATGGCGGTATTGTTCAGTTCGTGCTGCCAGAAGCATTATTAAATGTAGCTTCCCACGAAACCATTAGAGCCTTTATCACCGAGCATGCCCGTGTGCGTTCTGTACGCTATTTAGGTGAAGTTTTCCATGCTGTTCAATGTCCAAGTGTTATCTTAACCTTAGAAAAAACATCATTCAGTAATGCCTCTGGCGATGTGATTGTGAATGTTGGTGACTCTAATTATATTGTTCGACGTCAAAGAAAAGGTGCTGATTTTAATTTTAAAGTTACAGATCAGGAATCCTTAGTTTTAGATAAGATGGATGATCTTGAGCATTGTGTAAAGTTAAAGGGCCATGCTAAATTTGCTTTAGGTATTGTTACTGGTTCTAACAACAATTCTATCTTTAATGAGAAAATTGAAGGTTCTGAGCCTGTATTAAGAGGGCTTGATATTGAGCCTTTTAAAATCAATCAACCTGACAGTTTTATTAAGTATGAAGAAGGAGCTTTCCAGCAGGTAGCTCCAATGGAACTGTACAGAGCTAAAGAAAAATTAGTTTACAGATTTATTGCAAAGTACCCAATCGTAGCTGTAGATACTCACGGTATGTTAACTTTAAACAGCTGTAATTTATTGGTGCCAGAGTTTAAAGACTTATCTGCAACTTATTTAGCTGCGGTCTTAAACTCAAGTGCTGTACGTTTCTACTTTGAAAAGAAGTTCCATACCATTAAGATCTTACGTTCTTTATTAGAAGAAGTTCCTGTACCTGTAGCTTCAAAAGAAGATCAGATGTACATAGAGTTTTTAGTAGAAGAGCTAAAAGAAGCTGATGAAGTAGCATCAAAAGAGATTATTAAGAAGATTGATAGAAAAATTGCCGAGATCTATGGATTGGGCAAACGTGCTTTAAAACTTATAAGTCAAGTTTAATTGCAAAAGCTATCAATTTAATTTAGAATTTTGAAAAATTTTTAGGAGATCTGAACATGTTTAACATGGGTAATATGATGAAGCAGGCGCAAATGATGCAGGAGCGTCTGCAGAAGGCACAGGAAGAGATTGCTAACCTTGAGGTTGTTGGTGAGTCAGGTGCCGGTATGGTAAAGGTAACCATGACAGGTTCACATGAAGTTCGCCGTGTTGAAATTGATGACTCAATTTTCAAAGATGACAAAGAGATCTGTGAAGATCTATTAGCTGCAGCCTACAACGATGCACATCGTCGTATCGAAGAGCAGTCAAAAGAGAAGATGGCTGCTGTAACCGGTGGTATGCAGTTACCTCCAGGTTTAAAGTTACCATTCTAATCATGTCATCTAGTATTCTGCTTGATAACCTAATCGAGTCATTACAGGTCATGCCAGGTGTAGGGCCTGTAAGTGCAACTCGAATTGCTTATTACCTTTTAGACAGAAAACGTCAGGAAGGTTTGAATATGGCTCAAATCATCGAGCAGAGCCTTAAAAACATTTCTTTATGCCCTCATTGCAGAAACTATACAGACGAAGAAAATGAGCCTTGTGAGCTTTGCAAATCTGACAAACGCAGAAGTTCAGGCAGTATCTGTGTAGTAGAAACTCCTACAGATGTTTCTGCAATTGAATCAAGTTCATCCTATTCAGGAAATTATTTCGTACTTCATGGTCATTTAAGCCCATTAGATGGTATTGGTCCTAAAGAATTAGGTCTTGATGTGCTTCGTTCAAGATTAGAAACCGAAGATGTCAAAGAGTTAATTCTTGCATTAAGTCAGACTGTAGAAGGTGATGTTACAGCATCATATATTGCAAGTATGGCTAAAAAGTATGGAATTACCGTTTCAAGAATAGCAACAGGTGTGCCTTTAGGCGGAGACTTAGGCTCTGTTGATGGTAATACTCTTGCAATGTCATTTAACTACAGAAGAAATATGTAGTTTGTTTATTGCTGGAGCTAATACCTTAAAAGTGGAGCTTCTCAAACATTAGCTCCACTTAAAATTTCTTCTCATCAAGAATCTGCTAAAATTACTTACCGAAGAAAGGTCTAATCTTGGTTGCTACAGCTGTTGCTGTTTCTTCTTTATTGTTCAAATCAATATATTTCTTTGTTTTCTGACGGTCGTCTGCGGATGTTCCTACTCTCTTTCTTAAAGTGTTTGGAGTAGTTATAGAAGAAATATGTAACTTTAGCAATTTGATTTGGTTTAGCATAATATCCGTCATATTTGTAGACATAAGACAGAAGATGAGAGCAATCATCTGAAGGATTTAAATTATTGTCAACTTTATAAACTTCAGTCTGGATGCCTAAGTTGTCAACAGCTTCTTTAATATAATTGGTAAGAGGTGAGTGTCTATTATCTTGAATACAAACTTTTGTAATTGGATGTTTATTGATTTCAGCTTGATTTACTTTTGTAGTAGTAGCACAACCAAAAAGCATAACTGTTGCCAAAGACATTATTGATATTGTTTAATCATAAATATTCCCTTTTTGTTTGATAAGAGATTTTTATTGGATACAACTTCGAAGCCAAGATTAATTTATAGCAGAAAATAATTGTGTGACTTTACTCAACTTTTGTATTTGAAATTTAATTCAAAATGCTGATAACAATGCGGTTTAACACTGCATTTGCTCTTTAAAATGTGATTCAGAGATCAAACTTTAGGTTAAAGTATTAATATTCTATGCTCTGTAACTTAATGAAATAACAGCAGAATATTAGTATGACACCAAAAGTAACTTTGATAAAAATGATGAACAGTTCTTACAGAGAATTATTGAATTAAACTTCAAAGCTCCAAGATGTCAGAGTGTTATTAAGGATTGTTTCTCAGAAGTATCATCCGTAATCATAATGGCTAGGATTGCAGGAAAAAATAACTGCAGAACACAAAGGTTATTCTGGTTAGAGGATCTAGAGGCTTTACAGTCTTTATTCTATGGCTTAGATGATGAAGTCCCATGTGAACATACCATCAGAAGAGTTATATCAGGTGTAAAGGCAGAGGAAACAATCAAGTTTCTGACTGAGTACTTTGCTGTATACCAGAAGAACTCACAATCATCAGAAGATGAAGTTCCATTATCTAAAAGAGACGTCATAGCAGCTGACGGACAGAATATCAGAGCTACAAGACAGACCAAGAAAGGTAATGATGCCCGTAAGAGCACAGGCTATGATTTGGTCAGCCTATATTCAACCAAGTATGGTTTAACCATATCTCAGAGAGCTGTAGATAAGAAGAACCATGAAGCGGAAGCTATCCTTGAGATGATAGCAACTTTAAACCTTTGAAACTGTATTCTCACCTGGTATGCTATCAATACTAGAGCTACAACCTTAGAGGCTGTAGTAGTAAAAGCATTAGCAGACTTCTTAGTCAGCCTTAAAGCTAACCAAGGTGAACTCTTTGATGTAATTGAAGAAGCATTCAGTAGGTTAGATGTAGATAAGTTTCAAGGTGAAGTTCTATCCTCATCTAGAACCAGTACTGAGCATGGCAGAATTGAGACTAAAGAGATTTCTATTCTCAATGCTGAAGATATCTTAAGCACAGAGTTGAAAAGAAATTTGCCTCATGTTCATTCTGTAATCAGAGTAAGAACCAGCAGAATTTATAAAAGCTCTAGTGTTCAGACTGAAGACAGAGAAGACAAGTTCTTTATTAGCTCTATTACTCCTGATGGTTTAGATGATTCTTTTGCAGCTACTATGCAAGATATCATTATCTCAAGAGGGCAGATTGAAAGTAGTCACTGGGTGATTGATGTAGTCTTTGGTCAGGATGCATTACCTTTAAGAAATAAAGAGTACATCGAGAACTCAACTGTCTACACCAAGATTGCCTGCAATGTATTAAGCTACATTAGAGAGCATGTACCATTACTACAATGTTAAGCCATGACCTTTTGAAAGCTTACAGATTTTAGCTAGAAAAGCTCAACCCACTTCATGTTCCTAAAAGCATTCTTTACTAAAGATATGTCAGAAATAGAGAACGATGAAAGATTCATTGGAATCTTTTACAAAGAGCCTGAACCTACTGGTAATGATGTTCCTGATAACCTTGAAGTTACAGGTTATGAGAACCAAGTAGATGACAGCTTCAAGCTAATCTAGTAAGACGAAGTAGCAAGATTAAAAGCAAAAGAAAACTCCGCTAGAGTTTGATTTCTGAATCACATTGTTAAAGAACGTCTTTGTAGGTAACAACTGAGGCTTTTTGGTCGTGGCTTAATAAAATAAGCCACAACACAAGGCAGATAAATCTGCCTAAAACTGGTTAAAAAAAGGCTTCAACATCATTGTGATCGCGATTTATGCGTGTTGTCGCAATAGAACCATTTTAATAAGGAAATCGTTATAACATTGATACGTTTATTTATGGATATCCGACTGAATAAAAGGGGCGGTACACTTGTTTTTACACACACTATCCGGAATTGCTCGATGAATATGACCGAAATGATGGGATCTGCATTGTACGAAACCGGAATGGTATCACAGTTGAGAATTTGAGTAATATTCTAAAACGTAATGATATCAAGAAAAGCGACGCCTATCAGAGTGGCTTTCTTGAGGGAACAGCCCCAGCATATGAGGCATACCTTAACTTAAAGAAGAACCTTGCCACTTCGATACAATAAGGAGTGGAGTATAAAGTTACATTGTATATTTGGCATTATTGCCATAATTTAAATGTAGGATTGGCATAAAGTTATACATTGTAGACTTTGAATAGTTACAATAGCTATGATAAGAGAGTTCACTGAATTAAAAGTACCTGAAGAAACTGACATCAGGAAAGATCAAAGGATAAGATTTAAAGTAGAACTTGTTAATATGCCGTTTTCTACAAGAAGTTAGGAGAATTAAGATGTCTAAGCAAGATATCATAAAAAGACAGCTAAATTACTATTTATCTAAAAACATCAAACATCTTAAGAGCAATTTCTATGGTAAAGATGGTATATGGTCAAGGTATAAAAAATTTATCGAAAGTTTTAAGATTGAAGGCAAAGAGATTAAAGTCAAAATTCAAGGTAATTGGGAAGAACTAAATCTTAAAACATACTGCCTAGGTCTAAATCATAAAGATCCTAATCACACAGACGAAAATAATTTTGGAGCTTTTTCTTGGTGGTTAGAGTTTTACTTAAAAGATTTAGGCAGTGTTGGAGGAACAAGCTCTGGTGCTCACGGTATTTATTGCTATTCTGGTAAGACTGATGAGAGTCGTTATCATAATAGTAAAAATAAAAATGTAGACGATAAGACAAAACCACAAGATAAGTTTCAAAAAGAAACATACAATTGCATAAAAAATAAATTAGGTCTTTCTACTAATAATGGATCTTCCGAAGATTTTGAATGTAAGCCACAAGAAGTAGTCTTAAACAAGATTTACTATTTGTTTAATATGAAAAATCCAGATACTAAACTTATCCCAATCTTTAAAGATAAATCGCTAGATAATGTTATAGCTCTCTTTTATGGCAAGACTGAAAAAACAAATTTGAATACATGGGAAGCTAAATCAAAAATTATCTATGAACAATTTGCTCGCTTTCTAGAGCAAAATCAAAATAAGAACTTAAATCTTGACACAATACCAACCTTATCAGAATCTGACAAAAATAAAGTTGAATATGTAACAATTGAAAATTCTCAAGAACCAACAGCAAGAAATCTCTTTAAATCCTACTGCTTTGGCTGTTTCTTCTGGTCAACTTTAGAAAATAAAGGAGGCTTATCAGATAAGATTGACGAGCTAATTTTACGAGGTGACAAGAATATCATCTTAACAGGAGCACCTGGCACAGGAAAGACATTTGCTTGTCAAAGCTATGCTCGTGAACAAGTTCTCAACTTTAAAGACAACCTAGAAAATGCTGAAGAAAATCAACTTTCTCATCTAACTGTCGATTATTTTATTAAAACAGTTCAATTCCATCCTGGCTATGATTATTCTGATTTCATTGAAGGTTTAAGACCTAAAAAAGAGGGGAGCAGCATCATATATGATAGAAAGGATGGCATATTTAAAGATTTCTTAAGAAAGGTAGTTGATTTTAATACAGCTCATAAAGAAGATAACTTAGCAGAAAGCGCTAAATTCTTTTTCATCATCGATGAGATCAACAGAGGTGAAGTTTCAAAGATCTTCGGTGAAGCTTTCAGTATGATTGAAACTGATAAAAGAGCTCCTGTTGGTTCTGATCCTAAAGATGTAACTAACAAAGTAGAAACTCAATATTCATCTTTAATTGAAGATGAAAATGATCCTTTTCAACATGGCTTCTACATCCCTGAGAACGTTTATATATTAGCAACCATGAATGAGATTGATCGCAGCTTGGAAGCTATGGACTTTGCTTTTAGAAGACGATTCTCCTGGCTAACAGTTAATGTTAAAGACACTTTAAATGAAATCATTGTAAACTCTGTTCTTGATGATTGTACTAATTCTGTATCAAGTAGTATGAGCGCAATTGAAGGCTCATTTAATAAGTTAAACGAGCTCATTGAAACGAAGCTTGGACCAGACTATATGCTAGGAGGTTCATATCTAACCTCACTTAAAAATTCTAGCAGAACATCAGTTAAAACTTTAAAAGAAGAGCTTTGGAATAACCATTTAGAGCCAATTATCAAAGATTACATTAAAGGTTCAGAAGATAAGATAGAGGACTACAAATCTGAATTTGTAGACTCGAAAAAAGAAGACTCAAAAAATGACGCATCTTAAAGTAAAACTATAAGTGCTGATACAAATGCCCAAATGCAAATCTAAAACAGGAAAGCTCTATTTTTCCCAAGATAACAGCACCATATCAGAAAATAATAATAGCTTGTTTAATACGCTCTTTAGCAAAGCTAAAGGGCAAAAAGAACAGGCTCAAGATAATGATGGTGCTGAAGAAAAGCTTGCAAAGATCTTTATTTGGTCATCAGATGGTTTGGTTCAAAAAGAACTGACTTCAGATATCTCTAATGAAACAGTCTTTGTAAAAAAAGATACAGATACAGACATCGTTTTATTCAGAAAGTTAGGTTCTCAATGGTTTACAGGAAACTTTGTTGGTGTCTTATCTTTAGGCAATGTTCGCTGTATTGAGATTTTTTCAAGGTTTGAAGATGACAATCACAAGTTTGCATTTATAAACCACATGCTCAATAAGATCTATGATCTTAATGATTGGTTATTAACCCAAGGTGGTAATAACAAGACAGACCTAAACTTCGATCTTTTATTAAAACTAAGCTTCTTGTCAAAACTTAAAAATGCCTATCGTGAAGGCGAGTATAAATCCTATGAAAAGGTTCATAAGAATGATACAGCTCCTAGAGGCACTATCGATATAGCAAGACACATCAAGTTAAACCTGTGTCCTGAGAACTACAAAGTAGCCTATTCCTATAACGAGTACACCTCAAAGAACAGCTATATCTATCTTGTAAGACTTTGCTATGAAATGCTTTTTGAAAAAGGCAAAAAACCTAAAGGAAAGGAAGTTGATGATCTGCTGTTCAAATCTCAAGACTACTGGTCTTATGATAAAAGGCAAATTATTCACAAAAATGAGAACAAGCCTATAACATCACCTCTGTTCAAGTGTCACAGAGATCTTCAAAAGTTCTGCCTTGATGTTTTAAAACACAAGAAAATGACCTTAGACAGCTTTGGAACTGAGGATGGTAAGTATGGTGTCTTAATAGACTGTGCTTGGCTCTGGGAAGAGTATGTTGCAACCTTGCTAAAAGATTACTTTATCCATAAAACTATGTCGTCTAAAGAAAAGGATAACCTTTTTGTAGATGAAAAGGGCAAAGGATTTCAAAGAATTATTCCTGACTATGTAGGAAAGAACTCTCTGCCTGTAATTGCTGATGCCAAATACATGAACCTTTATGGAAAACGAGATCTTCAGGATGAACAGAGAAACAGTGTTTATTATAAAACTGTCATGTACATGCAAAGGTATCAGGCAAAGTTAGGCATGATCTTTTACCCTTCAAAATCAGAAGGTGACAATGCTGAAGATAAGTCTCAAGCTACAACACAAGCTATTAAGACTCAAGAGAATGCTAAAGGTAGCAAAAATCAAACAAATAACGAAAGCTACAATAGCATTGATATCAACAATAACAACAATAACAACAATGTCAACGAAATCAAAGAACGCAGCAAAACTAAAGCTAACGTTGATCGTTGGTATATTGAGTCTAAAGATAATTGCTGCAATGACAAAGCAAGATCATTCCATCGCATCTCTTTGAATTTAAATTGTCTGAGTAGTAAAAACACAAATGGCAATGAAAATACTTGTAAAAATGTAGCTAGGGAACTTAGTAAGGCAGAAGATTCTTTTAAAAGAGCTGTAAAAGAGAGCATTGAATCACTCAACAAGATCTTGGAGACCACAGAAAAGTCGACAGGATAGTTAACATGATAGTTCACATGACAGTTTGCAGAATAGTACAGAGATTTGTTCACAGAATTGAGTATGTCACCAATTACAAATGAGATTTTAGAAAGATACAGGGTCTATCTTTTACCTGTTAAAGTTGATGATATTGCCTCAAGATTAGGAGTGATCATAAGACCTCTAGATAAAGAGCTTTGTAAAGATTACAGTGGATTTGCTTTTGTCGATAGCACAACAGGAGATAAGCTCATTTACTATAATCAATGTGAGTCGTTTAACAGGCAACGTTTTACTATAGCTCATGAGTTAGGTCACTTGGTTTTAGAACATACTGTATTTAAAGACAAGTTCAATGATGACTTTAAGGTGAACTTTATAAAGTCATCGATGGTCATTTTGAAAAAGAAGCTAACATATTTGCATCTGAATTCTTAATGCCATCAAAAGCAGTCTTAAGATTAGCAGGTTCCAAGGTCGGTTGAACTGAATATGATTTAGAGGTTTTTGTTTAATGTTTCTATAGAAGCTGTAGATTGGAAATTAAGGTCACTGAAAATTATTGATTAAATATCTGCTTTTCTAACAGTAAAATATTTATATATAAATAACAAATTATAAATAGATTATTAGAATAATTTTAGTTAAAATGTATCTAGATGTTGGTTCATCAGATATTTATTCGATAAATATAGTGTTTTTAATTGAGCACTAGATGAATGTCACACAACTGTAACTTGACCAAAATTATTCAAATAATTTCTTTTCAACTGTATACATTTCTGTTTTTAACTCTACACATGATTGTTTTGATAACCATATTTTTTATTATATGTATTGCCATTTTTTTTGATATTAATCACATATTTTTTTATTTGCACTATTTATAAACAGTTGTCGTGACTTAATTTGAACCTTCTATCACTTTTTTGTTTGCAGAATATTTATTACTTTGTATCTTGAATTTGTTTTTTTGCGTCCCCATGTAGTTCTCTAGTTGAAAAGGTGTCATACCTTACCTGTGAAATATGGAGAATAATTAAAAATGACAGCTACTGTACATGGCTTTCAGACTCAAGTTACTAAACTTTTAGATTTACTAGCAAATTCACTGTATTCAAACAAAGAAGTATTTCTTCGTGAGCTTATCTCAAATGCATCGGATGCTATTGATAAGTTGCATTTCCTGTCTTTGACCAATCAGGATTTAATTAAAGATGATCCAACTTTTAAGATCCAGATCCGTCCTGATAAAGACGCTAAGACCTTAACCATTACTGATAACGGTATTGGCATGACCTTAGATGAGGCAAACAGTCACTTAGGTACTATTGCTGAGTCTGGTACTGAAGCTTTCATGAAGAACCTAACTGGTGATGCAAAGAAGGACTCTCAGTTAATCGGTCAGTTCGGTGTTGGTTTCTATTCAGCATTTATCGTAGCTGATAAGGTTACCGTAGTATCACGTTCTGTTAATGCAAAACCTGAAGAAGGTGTACGTTGGGAATCAGATGGTAATGGTACCTTTACCTCAGAGAACGTAAATGTTCCATTCCGTGGTACTCAGATCATCCTGCACTTAAAGAATTCAGAAAGTGAGTTCCTAGATACTTGGAAACTTCGCGAGTGCATTACTAAGTACTCAGATCATATTTCAACTCCTGTAGAACTATACGAAGAGAAGTATGAAGCTCCTAAAGAGGGTGAGGATAAGGATGAGAAAAAAGAGCCTGAGAAGAAGTTTGAGTATACTCAGGTTAACAATGCTCAGGCTTTATGGACAAGAGCTCCAAAAGACATTAAAGCTGAAGAGTACAACGAGTTCTATAAACATTTAAGTCACGACTATCAGGATCCTTTAACCTATGCTCACAACAAGGTTGAAGGTGATCTTGAATATACATCATTACTGTATGTTCCAAAGCAGGCTCCATGGGATCTGTACAACCGTCAGAATGAGCATGGTCTAAAGCTGTACGTTCAGCGTGTATTCATCATGGATAAGGCAGAAGCCTTCTTACCTAACTATTTACGTTTTATCCGTGGTTTGGTTGATACTAATGCACTTCCATTGAACGTATCACGTGAATTATTACAGGAAACAGCTGTAACTCGTAAGTTAAAGAAAGCTTTAACCAAGCGTGTTCTAACCATGTTAGACAAGTTATCAAAGGATAAAGAGAAATACGCTGAGTTCTACAAGCAGTTTGGTAATGTTTTAAAGGAAGGTCCTGTTGAGGATTATGACAATAAGGATGCTATCTTAAAGTTATTGCGCTTTGCTTCAACTCACAACGAGTCATCAGTGCAGGATGTAAGCTTTGAAGACTACATCTCTCGTATGAAGGAAGGTCAGGACAAGATCTACTACATTACAGCTGAGAGCTATGAGGCTGCTGTAAATTCACCTTATCTTGAGAACTTAAAGAATAAGGGTATTGAAGTACTTCTAATGTGGGATCGTGTTGATGAGTGGTTAATGGGCAACATCACCGAGTTCTCAGGTAAAGAGTTCGTTTCTGCAAATTCTCAGGACTTAAAGTTAGGCAAATTAGCTGACGAAGAGGAAAAGAAGAAGCAAGAGACTGTAGCTCAAGAGAATAAAGATCTAGTAGAGCGCTTCAAGAAAGCTTTAGGTGATAAGGTTAAGGATGTAGTTGTATCAACTCGTCTTATCGATTCTCCTTCATGCGTTATTTCAGATACCAACCGCATGATGACCATGCAGATGCGTCGTCTGCTTGAGGCAAGCGGTCAGAAACTGCCTGACGAGAAGTACACTCTTGAGATTAACCCAGAGCACAAGCTTGTTCAAAAGGCTTATGCTGAGGCTGATGAATCAAGATTCTCACAGTGGGCTGACTTAATTTATGAGCAGGCATTACTTGCAGATCAAGGTGCTCTAAAAGATCCAAGCACTTTCGTGAAGGCAATGAATACTCTGCTTTTAGGTTAGTAAATATTATTTTGGGGCTGATGCACTTTTTTGTATCAGCTCCTGATTTTAAAGGAGATCTGATGATCTCCTTTTTCATTTTTACGCTTTACATTTCTTAACTTCTCTTTAACAAAATAGCTTAATAAGCTCATTTTGATTTAACAGACTCTCCTTAACATAAACAACGTGCAATGGGCACAGAGAAATAAATTTAAGAGAGTAAAAATGAAAAAGTCATTATTAGCTTTAGCAGTTTTAGCTACAACAGTTTCAGCAAATGCAGCAACAGTTTTTGATAAAGATGATATTTCTTTAAAGGCAGATGGCCGTGTACAGGCTGTAATTTACAATGGTGCTAACAAGTTAGCAGGTGAGAGCGATTCTACATTACAGAATTCAGCTCGTTTTGGTATCGGTGGTTCTACTAAAGTAGGTATCGTTAAGTTAACCGGTTACTCACAGTGGGATATGGCTGATTCTAGCTCAAAAGTAGGTAACGGCATTAAAGGTCGTGATCAGTTCGTTCAGGCTGACATTGAGAACTTTGGTGGTTTCAAGGCTGGTCGTTTTAAGGGCGCAATTAACTTCGTTCAGTCAGTAACCGACGTATTTGATGATTACGGTTGCAATGCAGTCACAGCAAACGATGAGCGTAACTCAGGTCGTATTGAGTACTCTTTTGCAGCAAACGGTTTTGACTTAAAGTTAGGTTACTTAACTGCAAACGATTCTTATAAGTTAGAGCAAGGCTTTAAGGCTCACAAGACCGTAGCAGTTAACGATGGTGCTTCAATTGCAGCAGGTTATACCTTCGATAACGTAGGCTTTGGTACATTATCAGTTCGTGCAGGTTACGAGTTAATCAATGGTCAGAATGATAACCGCTTAAATGAAAATGGTTATGCTGTTTATATGACAGATCTTGATAAAGTTAATACCTATTCAGTTGGTGCTTTATGGGGTGATCTTGCTCAGGGATTCTACACTGGTTTAGTTTACAACAACCGTACCTTCAAGTTCCGTGAGGCTAATGTTGAAGACTTTAAGACCAAAGGCTTTGAGTGGGTAGTAGCATATACCTTAGAGTGTGGCGTAAGCTTTAGAACAGGTTATAACGTAATAAACTTCAGCCAAGATGGCAAGTATGCTAAGGGCATTGACTACACACAGAATTCAATTCCAGCTTACATCAACTACCAGGTAACTCCAAACTTCAACGTATGGACAGAAGCTCGCTTTGATTTAACCAACGAAGACGATTTAGCTGGTATTAACAATGCTGGTATCAATGCTTCTTATTCATCAGATAAGAACTTTGCAAGCTTAGGTGCTCGTTATACCTTCTAATTTTAAAATTGATATTGATTAGATAGATAATTCCTATTTTCCTGCCAAATGTGGCAGGATTTTTTTTATTGAAGCCTTACTTTACAAGTCTTGATGCTCTGCTAAATGCTTTAGAAAAGCCAGACAGACTGAAATAAAGATCTAAATTTCCTATCTTAAAATTGACTTTATTCCCACTTTTGAACAATTTTACTAACTCATCATTCTTGCTTTGATGTACAAAGCATTCACTTACAGTTTCGTCTTCAACACATTTAGCTTCGAATTTATAGCTTTTATTATCATCTACTTCAATTGCAATATCCATCAGGTAGTACTTAGGTTCCATTCCTCTATTAGTTCGCTCTTTTGTTCTGACAATTTCAATGAGATAAAGCTCAGGAGTTAAAAAATCAAGAAAGATACCAACGTTATCCTGTACATATTTAGTCCCCATTCTTGCTGTTTTTTGACCATCCATAACAAATGATCCTGTTATCCAGTCACCATGCTCTTTTTCGTTTGAAAAGGTACCGTTACCTGCTATACATGATTGATGGATGGCAAAGACAGCTAAACAGCTAAGCGTGAAATTTTTTAGTGATTTTGAGATAATCATAGAGTGAACCTTAATATCAACATCTACGATTTTTGTGGCTGAAGAAACAAAAGACAAGAGAAAACGTAAGAGTATGAGGTTTGTATCTCAATATTGTCAGTGCCTTTCTAATTTTGTAGAGATGCTTAATGCTTCTTTGTAATTGAGAAGTGAATAAATGCGTATATTAGCTCTATAGAGCTAAGTAAGCAGCATAATACATGTATGTTAAGATTGATAATCACACATTAACTCAACATAATCTAAGGTGTGATTGTCAGAAAAGTTATTACATGAAGAATTTAGAAAAAGTAAAATATCTTGCTCAATTGTCGTGATTACCTTCGCACAGCTTAACTCTTTAGGAATACAAAGAAGTGTGTTACAAGAGCTTGTAAAAAGTGGTGAAGTATACAGATATGCTCGAAGCCTTTCTTTTAAAGCCAGTAAACAAAGGTCTTTATTATCTGGTGGAAACTTATCTTTATAAAAAAAATAAACCTGCCTATCTAAAAGAAGGGCAGGTTTAGGATTTTATCTATTTACGACCTATTATTCCGGAATCTCAGGTAACTTATCTTTAACTTCCTTGTTTACGATGTTTGCAACACAAGAATCTGACCAAACATTTAATGCTGTTTCAATCATATCAATTACAGCATATACAGGAAGAATGATACCCATTAGAGCTACTGGAACGTTCATTGATGATACTAATGAAAGTGTTAAGAAGTAGCATCCCATAGGAACACCAGCATTACCTACAGCAGCAAAGGTTGCAATAAAGATCCAGGCTACGATAGTACCAAAGCCAATATCAATACCAGCATTCTGTAACAGATAGATGGAGGTGATAAGAATGAATGCTGCGCAACCGTTCATGTTGATGGTGGTGCAGATTGGTAGTACGAAACGTGAAACTCTCTTATCTACCTTTAAGTTATCTTCAGCTGAAGCGATAGTAACTGGTAGAGTACCAGCTGATGACTTTGAGAATAAAGCTACAGCTAATGCAGGTAACATTCCACGAGCAATCTTTAATGGGTTTAAACCTCTTAAGAGTAAGATTGCAGGTAAGATGATGAACATCTGGATTAAGTTAGAGCTAATTACAGCACCAAAATAAGATGCGATACCACCGATGATTACACCTGCCTCTAACTGAGCTACTAACTGAGCAGTGAAAGCTAAGATACCGATAGGTAAGATCCTGATTAGCCAGTGAATCAGAACAAATAACAGATCCTGGAAGCCAATGATGAAGTTTAGAAGAGTATGTTTTGTCTCAGTTTCTGGTAATGAAGCAATACCAAGACCAAAAGCTGCTGCAACTAAAAGAATTGATAGAACATTACCTGCAACAAATGGCTGTAGTAAGTTGTTTGGAATGATGTTCTGAATGTGCTGTAAGTATGATAAAGACTCATACTGAGATACAGCAGCTGCTGCAGACTCACTTGGATTGGTTACGTTAGCAGGAGCAATATAAGTAAATAAAATTGCACCAACTAAAGCAGCTAAGATAGTAGTTAATAAGGTGTAGAAAATGGTGTGACCGAAGATAGTACCACCTTTAGAACCTTTAGATAACTTAGCTAAAGTTGAGATTAAGCTTACAGCAATTACAGGAACTGCAACAAAACTGAATAATCTTGTGAAAACAGTAGCAATGAAGTTAAAGATCTCATTTAGGGTATCATTGCCAACATAACCTAATATAGCACCTAAGATCAGTGCACCAATGTAAAGAACAGCTGTTATAATTCTGCTCTTCTTGCTAATTGAGGCATAAGCAGTATTAGTTGCCTCATCAATTCTCTGTGAATTTTCTGACATAAATCATCCTATTGTTAACGTTGTGATGCCGTATGTGTTATTTGAAAAGCCACCGGCATCTTTATTATTAGAATTAGTCCTGATGATATAAAGCTGTTGATAAGTATCTGTCACCGTTATCGGGAAGTATAACTACGATGGTTTTCCCTTCATTCTCATGGCGTTGTGCTAATTGTAAAGCACCTGTTAGGGCAGCACCTGATGAAATACCAATGAATAGACCTTCATTCTGAGCTAATAGACGGCCATTGTTAAAGGCATCCTCATCTTTGACACCAATGATCTCATCTACAACAGCCTTGTCGTAAACACCTGGAATGAAACCAGCTGAGATACCTTGGATCTTGTGAGGACCAGGCTTGCCACCTGAAAGAACAGGTGAAGCTGCAGCTTCTACAGCTACAACTTTAATATCTTTATTCTTTTCTTTTAAGAATCTACCTGTACCTGATACTGTACCACCAGAACCTACTGCTGATACAAAAATGTCTACCTTACCTTCGGTATCTTTGAAAATTTCAGGACCTGTAGTCTCGTAGTGAGCCTTTGCGTTTGCCTGATTTTCAAACTGCTGAGGAATAAAGGTATTTGCTGATGCTTTTGCTAACTCCTGAGCTTTTTCGATAGCACCTTTCATACCTTTAGCTCCTTCTGTTAGAACCAGGTTAGCACCATAAGCTTTTAAGATATTACGTCTTTCAACTGACATAGTCTCAGGTAAAACTAGAGTAACAGACAGACCAAAAGCAGCACCAACTAAAGCTAAACCGATACCGGTATTTCCAGAGGTAGGCTCAATGATCTTAGTATCTTTGTTGATTTTGCCTGAATCTAAAGCATCTTTTATCATGAAATAAGCTGCTCTATCTTTTACAGAACCAGAGGGATTCATAGCTTCAAATTTAGCTAAGATCTTTGCTTTTAAGTTTAACTTTTTCTCAAGATTTGATAACTCAACTAATGGGGTTTTTCCAATTAGCTCAACTACTGACTTATATACTGCCATATGTGCTACTCCAATTTTATTTACTGAATTCTTTTGATATCGTTAAAGATTGTTTATCTCTTTTCAATGTCTATATGAAAACATATATAAATCAAAAACAAAATACCTAAAAATGAGTGTTATTAATATTTGCACCAAAAGTAAACATTATTGAATAAAAAATCTTTAAAATTCAATAAACTAGAAAACATAGTAGTTTACTAAGTTTTTTATTAAAAATTAAATTCCTATATGAGTACTAGGTAATTCTTTTAAAATTATGCATGTATAAAATCATCGTGATATGGTTATATATAAAATATTAGTTTTAGAAATTATTCTGTGCGTAAAGTTACATTACGTTGTTTTTAACTTTGTTTGCAAAATATCGTAAAATTAGAAAAGTTTAATTTATTGAGTTTTTTTATATGGCAAACGAAGATCTATTTCCGCTCAGCATGATAGACAATATCCGAGCACATCCTGAAAATTATCGTCTTTTAGAGAAGATCCCTTTAACTATTGAAGGTGTAGATACTCATTTTCCAATAAAACTCAATGAACCTGTTCAAGGTGAGAAGTTATATTCAGTAGTCTTTTTAGACACTGAAACTACCGGTATGGATCCTTTAAAAAACAAGATCATTGAATTAGGTATGGTAAAGGCAACCTTCTCATTAGAAAGAAAGTTACTTATCTCTGTTGATCGTTACTATGACGAGTTTGAAGATCCTCAAGAGCCAATTCCACCAGAAATTGTAGCTTTAACGCATATTACTGATAAGATGGTTTCAGGCAGATGTTTTGATGATGAAATGGTTGCTAACTTCCTATCAGGTCGCCCTTTAATCGTAGCTCACAATGCTGCCTTTGATAGACCTTTCTTTGAAAAGCGATTCTCAACCTTAACCAATCTTTCATGGGCATGTTCTTTAAAAGAGGTTCCATGGAAAACTTTAGGTTTCCCCGGTGCAAAGCTAGAATACTTAAATACCTTCTTAGGTTATTTCTATGAAGCTCACAGAGCTTATGTTGATTGTTTAGCTTTGTTGTGGGTCATGTATGTAAGAAGTGATGCTTTTGGAGCTCTTGTAAAGAGTGCTTTAACACCAAGTATTAAAGTTATCATTCAGGGCAACACCTTTAGCATCAATCAGGATCTAAAGAGACTAGAATTCAGATTTGAACCTAATACAAAGTCATGGGTTCGCTTTGTAGCAGATAAAGAACAGGCAGAGAAGTTAAAAACAACTCTTGAGACTACCTATAAGGAAGGCTCTGTTAATTTCTCAGTTGAATTTAAAGAATTCAATGCAAAGACACGATATAAACGATAATGTCTTTACAGATATTCTGAATTTTTAATCAAACGAGGATTATTGAGACAATGGGGTTAGATTTATGAACAATCTTGTAAAGAAGGGTACTTCCTTTTTTAAAGAATTCCAGAACTTTGCTGTAAAAGGTAATGTAATGGACATGGCCATCGGTGTGGTTATTGGTACTGCATTTGGCAAAATCGTGTCATCTTTAGTTGCTGATATCATCATGCCTTTAATTGGTCTTTTTGTGGGCAGCATTGATTTAAAAGATCTTGCTTTTACATTAAAAGATAAGACTGATGATGCACCAGGAATTGTTTTAACTTATGGTATCTTTTTACAGAATGTCTTAGATTTTATCATAGTAGCCTTTGCTATCTTTATCTGTATTAAGATCATCATCAACTTAAAGCACAAGGTATTAAAGGATGAGAAAGCGGAAACAGAAGCTGCTCCTGAGCCTGAAAATATTGTGATTTTAAGAGAAATTCGTGACCTCTTAAAAGAGAAAAATCAGAAGTAATCATAGATTAGTTAAAGATAAGAGCTCAGCATTTTAATGATCCTGAGCTCTTTTTGTATCAGCTCAAATTAGGTTCAAGACTCTACAACAGCCGATAAAATATGAGTAACAGATACAAAGAAGAACTCTCATTAAGCTCTCTTCAATCTCTTACTCAATCTTTATGGTGTCTATCAGCGAAAACAAAAAAGCTCAGATTTTACCTAAACTCCCGTCACCCTAGTTTACAACAAGGGTGACGTTCCTCACAAAACGCT
>OKUB01000050.1_pt1 | contig 23062 bp, 20 predicted proteins | sample 1606541 | NCBI WGS metagenome assembly OKUB01 (sample SAMEA3882507, study PRJEB24775) | human gut metagenome | biome: human-associated habitat; feature: intestine environment; material: feces | place: Netherlands | collected 2009/2010
CTGTAATGGCACTTTGTGAAGCTGCTTGTTATTATAAAACACAAGGTAAAACATTGTGGAATCAAATGCAAGAAATTTATAAGAAATATGGATATTATAAAGAGACTCAAGTATCAATTGTTTTAGAAGGAAGCGAAGGTGCTGAAAAAATAAAACAAATTATGAATGATATGAGAAGTGCATCACCTGAAAAAATAGGATCAGCTAAAGTATTAAAATTTAAAGATTTTGATAGAGATGTACAAAAAGATTTAGTAACAGGAGAAACTACAACAACAGGTTTATCGAAATCAAATGTTTTGTATTATGAACTTGAAGATGATGGATGGTGTTGTATACGTCCTTCTGGAACAGAGCCTAAAATAAAATTATATATAGGTGTAAAAGATGAATCAGAGGAAAAAGCAATAAACAAGATGAAAGAATTAAAAGAAGAATTAAGTAAAATAATTAAATAAAATAAAAAATAAGATTTTTGAACTGAAACTATAAAAAGTAAACAGTTCAAAAATCTTATTTTTCTACTATAAATGCATTAGGCAGATATCTTTCTCCAGCGGGAGTAGAAGGCTTATTAACTAATTTTCCATTATAATACATTGTAGCAGATGACCCACCATCTAAATTAGTAGCATTATATGCATCGTATTTATTAAAAATATTTTGTAATTCTAATAAATTAGTTCCTATACTATATCCTACTTGTCTGCCATCAATTACAACAAATATAAAAGTACCATCTTTAGTTTGGCCAATAGCGCTTCTAGGTTGAATTCCGTCCAGAATTTGAATTACTTATTTGATTTTTTCCATTTACAATTAAATAAGGGCCAAATTCAATTGCAGATTCTATTTTGTGATTAAGTGCTTCTTGATATGTATATTTTCCAAGTACTAATTTTGAATCAGAAGATAATCCGATAAAACTATATCTAGAAGTTTTATTACCATATTGGAGAGTTTTATTCATAATTGTAGCGGTATTTAATAAATTACCAGCACCTACACCTCCATCATCAGAAAAGCCACCTGCATTTATTCCAGCTATAGCGTTATTAGATGTAACTATTTCACTTAGTTTAGACCCTCTAGAAGATTTTCTTCCATCAACTAATTTTACTTTTGAAGCATCTGGGATTGTCATTACAAAACCGACATAGTTTTTCCCAGTAATTTTTTCTAATGATATTTCTTTTTTATTTTTTTCTTTTTCATTTGATATTGTAATATTATCAGAGTTTGAATTTTCATTATTTTGAACTTCAGATTTTTTTAATATTTTGTTAATCTCATCTTCAGATAAGAACCATGTAGCTAGAAATTGATGATTCATTGTTGACATAGCTGTTTCAACCCATAGTTCTTTATATTTTTGGAAAAGAGAGGTTTTAAAAAATAAAAAAATAAATATTACAAACAATAAAATTAGAAAAAATAATATTTTTAAAATTAGTAATATTTTTTTCTTTTTTGTTTTTTTCTTCTTTTTAATATTTTTATATTCTATTTCTTCATCAACTTCATCATTATCATTTAGGCTATATTCATTATTTAGTAATAGATTTGTTGTTTCGTCTAAATTGTTTTTTTGCATTTTAATTCCTCACATTTTATTAATAATAAAATTAATTATTTATTTTCCAATCATCTAAATTTCTTTTAATAGCACCAAATAAATTTGCACGAATCATAGGTATATTTTTAGATAATGAAAAAATTAATTGTTTCATATCTTCTCTTTTTGAAGTTCCGGTCCATAGGACAAACTTTAGGCATAACCGTTAAATTATTTTTTCTAACAAATCTTTTAGTGTCTTTTTCAGGAGTATATATTAGAGGTCTAATTAAAGTTATTTTAGTCCTATCCATATAACTTAATGGAGAAAAAGTTCCTATACTTCCTGTATAAAATAAATTAAGTAGAAATGTTTCTAAAACATCATCTTGATTATGTCCCAGAGCAATTTTATTGCATCCTTCTCGTATGGCAATTGAATTAATAATGCCTCTACGCAAGTTTGCACATAGTGAACAAGGATTTTTTTCTTTTCTTATGTCAAAAACAATTTCTTTTGCATTGCTTTTTTCTATAAATAATGGAATCTCTAAATTATCACATGTATTTTGCAAAAGTTGAGTATCAAAGAATTCAAATCCTGGATCTATGCTAATTGCAATTATTTCAAATTTTTTAGGATAGAATCTCTGTAAAGATTTAAAGGCATGTAACATTGTGATGGAGTCTTTTCCACCTGATAAACATATAGCAATTTTATCTCCTTCTTCTATCATTTTATATTCTTCTATTGCTTTTCTCATATGACTTAATATTCTTTGCATTTTTATCACCTATAATATTATAACAAAGGTTGTCAATAGAAACAATAGAATTAAATATTTAAGTTTCAATTTTTTCATATGAATTGTAACTATGAAATAGATGGTACAAGTTGAGAAATACTTAAATTTAAAACAAGGACGTAATTGACAATATTATAAAATAATAGTATAGTATTAATAGTAAAAATTATATGTGCTTATAGCTCAGCAGGATAGAGCAGTCGCCTCCTAAGCGACCGATGGTGGTTCGAGTCCGCCTAGGCACACCACTTTAAAAAGAGGATATAATATGATAAAAAACGAGCAAGAACATTTTATGAAAGAAGCTTTAAAAGAAGCAAAAAAAGCATATGAAAAATTAGAAGTTCCAGTAGGAGCTGTTATAGTAAAAGATGGAAAAATAATTGCAAGAGCACATAATTTAAAAGAGACAAAATATGATACAACTAAACATGCAGAAATATTAGCAATTCAAAAAGCAAGTAAAAAGCTAAAAAGTTGGAGATTAACAGATTGCGAAATGTATATAACATTAGAGCCATGTTCTATGTGTGCAGGAGCGTTAATTAATTCTAGAATAAAAAAGATTTATATAGGGGCATTAGACAATAAGACAGGAGCGGCAGGTTCTGTCTTAAATTTATTTGACGATTATACTTTTAATCATAAAGTTGAAGTAGAAAAAGGAATTATGGTAGAACAATGTGAAACAATTTTGAAAGATTTTTTTAAAATGTTAAGAAAGTTGAAAAAGTAGAATTATAAATTCTTTAGGAGGATAAAATGAAGGAAAAAATAAAATATTTAATCAATAAAAAATCCTTTCATATTTGTATGGTAATTGTAATAGTGGCTGTTATTTTATTTGGATTAGGTCTTATTATTTTAAAATATAATGTAGAAGGCGAAACGAATATGCCTTTTAAACTAGGAAAAGTTAGGATTGTTAGTTCTTCAGAAGGAGTAGATAAAGACCCTGGAGAAAACAAATGGTCTTTTGATATTAATCAAAATAATGATTTTTATATTTATATAGAAAGAAATAATAAATATAATAAACAAGAAGCAATAAAAAGCATAGTTATTGATAATATAAATGTTCAAAAAAATCAAGAAAAAGGAGTAATAAATTTTTATAGGCCGAATATTGCTGAACAAGGAGGAATTTTTAGTAATACCGAAGAAAATTTAATTCAGAGTATAGAATATACAGGTGCAATGGAAACAGACCAAAAAAGTTTGAAAATTTCTAATCAAGGTGGACTTATAATTTTTAGATATGCAAATGATAAAATCGCTGAATATACTTCAAATGATGAAGAAATTAATCATATGGATTTACTAAAAAAATCTGGGGTATCAGAAGATGAATTAAAAGCAACAATAACATTTGATTTAACAATTAAAACAGAATCAGGAAAAGAATATAAATCAAATTTATCATTTGATATGCCAGTTGAAGGTGTTGTAGAAAATGGAACAGCAGCTAAAGAAATAACCGATTTAAGCAATATTATCTTTAAAAGAACTAAAAATTAAAAATTTTACTTGATAAAATGTAGAATTCATTATATAATACAAATGGTATGTACTTAATCTTTGTATGGAGAGTATACCAATAAAGACCTATGAATCTTGTCAGGTCCGGGAGGAAGCAGCAATAAGTAGTTTATCTTTATGTGGGATGCTTTCCATAGAGAGATTTAAGTATTTACCATTTTTTATAATATAAAGGATGTGAAATATATGGGGTACACAGCTCTTTATAGAAAATTTAGACCAATTACTTTTTCAGAAATTGTTGGTCAAGAACATATAACAAGGACTTTAAGAAATCAAATTATAGCTGGCAGAGTAGGGCATGCATATTTGTTTAATGGAGGAAGAGGAACTGGAAAAACATCAGCTGCAAAGATTTTAGCAAGAGCAATTAATTGCTTAAATCCAAAAGACGGAGAACCATGTAATGAATGTGAAATTTGTAAAGGGGCTATAAACGGATCTCTTACAGATATAGTCGAAATGGATGCAGCATCTAATAATAGTGTAGAAGATATTAGAAGCATTCGTGAAGAAGTTAACTTTTTACCAACGAAAGCTAAATATAGAGTATATATTATTGATGAGGTTCATATGTTGTCAACAGGAGCTTTTAATGCACTTTTAAAGACATTAGAAGAACCACCTGAACATGTTAAATTTATATTAGCAACAACAGAACCACAAAAATTACCGGCAACTATTTTATCAAGGTGTCAAAGATTTGATTTTAAAAAAATTTCAAATGAAAATATTATAAAAAGATTAAATATTGTTTGTGAAAAAAGTAATATAGAAATAACTAAAGAAGCGTTAAATATTATAGCAGTTCTTTCAGAAGGAGCAATGAGGGATGCTCTATCTATATTAGAAAGATGTATCCAAGATGGCGAAAACAAAATTGATGAAGATAAAATTAAAGATTTAGTAGGAATTCCTAAAATAACATATATACATCAATTAACAGAAAGTATTCTTGAATATGATGTAGATAAAGCATTGGCAAATATTGATGAAGTTTTAGAAGATGGAAAAGATATAAATAATTTATTATGGGAATTAATAAAATATGTAAAAGATATATTGGTGTATAAAGCTTCGAATAAATTAGAATTATATAGTGAAGAAGAATTGAACAAAATAAAAATTATATCAGAAAAGGTTTCAAAAGAAAAATTAGTTGATATAATTTACCAATTATCAAATTTAGAAAATGATATAAAATGGTCAACTCAAAAAACAATTATGTTCCAAGCTGGTATTATTAAATTGTGTAGCAAACAAGCAGAAACAAGTTCAAATTTGGAAGAAAGACTTGATAAAATAGAAAAATATTTAAGAACATCAAAAGTAACAAGCAATATGACTATGCCAGTTCAACAGGTACAATCAAATGAACCAAGAATGACATTTGGGGTATCTTCAAAAAATAGCACAGAATTTAAGAATACAAATATACCCAAAAGTAATAAAGAAAAGAAATTTTCAAATAAATCAGAAGAATATTGGCCACAGATTGTTAATGATTTAAAACAAAGTGGAAAAATAGTATTATATACTAATTTAATGAATACAAAAGCAAAAGAGATTAATGATATGACAGTTGGAATTGAATTTCCTAATGGTATGACATCTTTTGGAAAAACTGTTTTAGAAAAACCAGAAAATATTAGAGAAATATCAAACTTAGTTTCTATTGCTTGTGGCAAAGAAATGCAAATAAAATATATTACACAAAACAATCAAGTACATCAAATGACTCAAGAAGAAAATTTGCAAAATTTAGCAAATCGATCAGATATACCATTTAATGTAATTGAATAAAATAATTATAAATACCTATAAAAATAGGAAAGTTAAGTATAAGGAGGAAATAAAATGTCAAAAAGAGGTGGATTCCCAGGAGGAATGGGAGGATTCGGAGGAATGAATATTAATAATTTAATGAAAGAGGCTAAAAAAATGCAAGCAGATATGGAAAAATCTCAAGCAGAATTAGCTACAAAAGAATTTGATGCATCTGCAGGTGGAGGAGCAGTTACTGTTAAAGTTTCTGGAGAAAAATTATTAAAAGAAATTAAAATTAAACCAGAAGTAGTTGATCCAGATGATGTTGAAATGATAGAAGATTTAATTTTAACATGTGTAAATGAAGCATTAAGAAAGGTTGACTCAGCACAAGCTGCAGAACTAGGAAAATTTAATATACCAGGATTAATGTAATAAATAAAAAGTGATAAAAAATAATATTTTTGTCACTTTGATTTTTTGAACGGAGGAACTATAAAGTGTCATTATATTCACCATCAATTGAGAAATTAATAGAAAGTTTTGAAAGATTACCAAGTATAGGACATAAAACAGCAGCAAGATTAGCTTTTTATATGTTGAATTGCTCAGAAGAAGAAACAAATGAATTTGTTTCTTCTATTGTAAATGCTAAAAAGAACTTAAAATATTGTAGTAAATGTTATAATATATCAGATACAGATCCTTGTAATATTTGTGGCAATCCAAAAAGGGATCAAAGTGTTATTTGTGTTGTAGAGGATGTAAGAGATATTATTGCAATGGAGAAAACGCATGAATTTAAAGGTGTTTATCATGTTCTGCATGGTTCTATTTCACCAATGAATGGAATTGGTCCAGATGATATAAAAATAAAAGAATTATTATCTAGATTAATGGATGGACAAGTAAAAGAAGTTATTTTAGCTACAAATCCTAGGGTAGAGGGTGAAGCAACAGCTATGTATTTGTCAAAATTAATAAAACCATTGGGGGTAAAAGTGACAAGAATAGCACACGGAATTCCTGTGGGAGGAGATTTAGAGTATACAGATGAAATTACTTTAACTAAAGCATTAGAAGGTAGAAGAGAAATATAGAAAGTAAAAAATCCAGCTTTTATAAAGTTGGATTTTTTAATAAAATATCACAAATATTTTTTGTTGAATTTGGTTTAGCTAAAATTTCAGTATTTTTTCTCATATTTTCAAGTTCTTCTTGATTAGATAATAAATAATTAATTATTTTACTACTGTCATCTTTTTTTCTAATCCACACAGCAATTCCTTTTTCCTCTAAGAATTCTGCATTTTCTTCTTCTTGACCAGGGATAGGATTAATTACAACCATAGGTAAATGTGAAGCAAGGCTTTCTGAAGTTGTTAATCCGCCAGGTTTTGTAACGACTAGATCAGATATACTCATTAATTCAGGGACTTTATCAGTGAATCCTAAAAGACAAGTATAATTATTTGCATTGTGTTTGTTTATTATCTCTTCAAAGCCATCTTTCATTTTTTGATTTTTTCCTGAAATAGCTATAATTTGTATATCTTTTTTTGCAGTAATAAAATCTTCAAATATTTTTAAGGTTTTAGATTTACCTAATCCAAATTCGCCACCACCAAAAAATAAAATAGTTTTTTTATTTTTTGATAAATTAAATTCTTTTAATATTTCATCTTTATTGTAATGTTTTAAAAATCTATTTGATATAGGAATTCCACTTACATATATTTTATTTTCTGGAATACTTGCATTTATTAAATAGTTTTTCATTTTATTATTTGCTACAAAGAAATAATCAGTAAAATAGCTTCCAACAAGCCATTGGTCATGTGGAGCAAAATCTGTCATTATAGTAGCAATTTTTGAATTTATTTTTCCTTTTCTTTTTAAATAGCTACACATTTGACTACTAAAAGGGTGTGTTGAAATTATTAAATCTGCATTTTTTTCACGTAAAAGTTTTAAAAGTTTAATAGCCATTATTTTATTAGATCTAGAAGAAAGATGAGCTAAAGGTCCTTTTTGAGAATCAGAATAAATTCTTCCCCAAGCCCAAGGAGCTTTTTTTGCCATTTCTCTGTAAGCTGCAGTTGTTAATTTTTCAACTGTTTTATTAACATATTTCATGCAATCTATTAACTCAACAGTTACTTCTGGATAAGTTTCATTAATACATTCATTAATTGATTTTGCAGCATTTAAGTGCCCTCCACCATAAGAGGCATAAAAAATAATAATTTTCATATTTTTCTCCTAAAATATTAAAAATAAAAAGATATATTCTATTATATATTTTTGGAATATATCTAGTTCGGATTATATCATAAAAATAAAAAAATTTCAAAAATGGAATATTTTTTAAAATTTTATACAAAATAAAATTAAATATGAAAAAGAAATGGGTGATTATTTGAAAAATATATTAAAAGTAATATTTTTATTTTTAGTTTTATTTATTACTGTATTTGGAATTATGTTATTAAATGATAATAATAATGATTATAATATAAGTTATGCTGCAAGTTCAAATACTTCAGATATTCAATTAATGGCAAGAGCAATTAATGGTGAAGCAAGAGGAGAACCATATGAAGGGCAAGTAGCGGTTGGTGCTGTAATATTAAATAGAGTAAAAAGCTCACAATTTCCTAATACAATAGCAGGAGTTATTTATCAATCAGGTGCATTTACTGCAGTATCAGATGGGCAAATTAATCAACCTATAGCAGAAGGGTCTACTGTATACAAAGCGGCACAAGATGCTAAAAATGGATGGGATCCTACAGGAGGATGTATATATTATTTTAATCCAGCAACTGCAACTAATAAGTGGATATGGTCAAGGCCATTAGTAAAAACAATAGGAAAACATAGATTTTGTAAATAGATAAAATTAAAATTTGATTTTTGAAAAGGAGATTTTATGAACAAGTTAATTGATTGGAAAAATAGGTTAAAAAAAGGACATATGCTAAGTGTAATATGTGTGCTATTAATAATAGTAGCAGTTTTAGGAATTATACTATATAAGAAACAAACAGAATATAGACAAGCGTCTGAAAATAGTTATAATGCAGCTTTTTATGAAGTTGTGAATTATGTTCAAAATGTAGAAACATATTTAGCAAAGTCTATGATATCTTCTACACCAGAGCATGGGGCAGAAACATTAACGAATTTATGGAGAGAAGCTAATTTAGCACAAAGCTATTTGAGCATGTTACCTATAGAAAGTCAAGAATTAGAGAATACTGAAAAGTTTTTAAATCAAGTGAGTGATTATAGTTATACTTTATCAAGAAAAAATATTTATAAAGAAGGATTATCAACTGAGGATTTAGGAAATTTAAAAGATCTACATGGATATAGTGTAGAATTAGAAAATACCTTAAATCAACTTGCTGAAGATTTAAATAATGGTAGGTTAGAATGGGGAGAATTAACCAAAAAGGGAAATATTGCTTTTGCACAACAAGTCGACAATATATCTAAAGAAAGTTTTAGTAATTTAGAGGAAAATTTTCATGAATATTCAGGCTTGATATATGATGGTGCTTTTTCAGAACATTTAACAAGTGAAGAAAAGAAAGGCTTAACAGGAGAAGACATTGAAGAAGAACAAGCTAAACAAAAAGCAGAAGAATTTATAGGAAAGAACAATATAAAAGAAATTACAAATATGGGATATTCAGAAAATGCAACTATTCCGGTTTATGATTTTTCTGTAAAGAATAATAATGAAGAAACAATTAATATATCTATTTCTAAAAAAGGTGGACACATAGTATTTATGAATTCAAACCGTGATGTTAATTCGGAAATTATATCACAAGAAGAAGCGGATAAAAAAGGAAAAGAGTTTTTAGAGAGTAAAGGCTTTAATAATATGAAGGAAACTTATTATTTAAAACAAGAGGGAATAGTTACAATTAATTATGCATATTCACAAAATAATACTGTTATGTATCCTGATTTAATAAAAGTTAAAGTCGCTTTAGATAATGGAGAAGTGCTAGGAATTGAAACAACAGGATATTTAAATAATCATACAGAGAGAAATATAGGTAATATTAAAATAGCAAAAGAAGAAGCAAAGAAAAACTTGAATAAAGATTTACAAATAGAAAGTGAAGGAATGGCTGTTATTCCAACAGAATGGAAAACAGAAATATTTTGTTATGAATTCAAGGGAAAAGTTGATGATAGAGAATTTTTAGTTTATATAAATGCTGAAAATGGAAGAGAAGAGGATATTTTAATAATTACAAATACACCAAATGGAACTTTGACAATGTAAAATATAAAAGCCCACCATATATATTATATGGTGGGTAAGTTTTTTAATGTCTTTTATAAGTATCTTTAGATAATAATTCTGAGCTAACAACTTTACCGTCTTGCTTAAGAATTTTATAAGCTTCAGAATATATAGCTGTTTGTGTTCTACCAGTTACATAAGCAGAGATTTCAACATCATAATCATTTTCTTGTTTTAATCCAAAAATTTGGAAGTTTGCGACTCCTCCTGATACAGAACATACAATTTTTATTGGATAATTTCTATTGTTTTTAAATTGAAAATCAATAGAACCATAAACAACAGTAGCATCTCTACTAGCTGGTGCGTAAGAAGGAACAAATTGATGATTAGTTCTTTGCACAATTTCTAAATTAGCATAAACCACAGCATTATATAGAGTTGTTGTGATTTGACAAATACCACCACCAACACCATCTACTACTTCTCCACTAACATAAATTGGAGCTTCTTTATATCCAGCTGCAATGGTTCTAGCACCAACAACTTTATTGTAAGAAAAAGTTTCACCAGGCATTAAAACAGTTCCATTTATTTTATTTGCTGCTAATATTAAATTTGTTGTCCTGTTTTTATTGCTTGCAGCATAGTTAGTAGAATATGTAGATAACAAATCAGGAAAAGCTTCTGTTCCTATCATATTAGTTGTTACTTTTGGGTATAATATGTTTAAAGGTATAGTGTATTCTTCAGCAGTTTGATCACCTAAAATAGCTTTTGCTTCTTCTATTGAAACGTTAAAATCAACGCCATTTTCAGAAGGATAAACAGTAAATGGATCTTGAGTATAATAAGCATCTACTGGTTCTTTATAAATTTCATTATGAATTTTTTCAATATCTATAGAATTAGGTTTCTCTGATTTTACGACCATTTCAATTGGCTCTTCAATATTTGAAAGATTTGAAATAACATTTTTTATAACTTCAATAGTAGCATCAGTATCTATAACATTACCTTCTTTTCCAGAAGTAATAATTAAATTAGAATTTTCAATATAATAACTACTTTCTGTTACTTTATCAGGCAATTGAGTAGAAATATCTTCTAGATTTTTTGTTAATTGTTCTTTATCAATTTTTAATATAGGTTCAATATTTACATTTCCGAACATTGTTGATAATACATACATATTATTTTGAAAAATATTTCCTTGTCTTCCAACATTGTAGGCACTGTTTATGGCTGACTTAGTATCAAAAGTAGCCCCAATTTGTGAAAGTGAAATAGTTGTTTCAAAATCTCCATGTTTTACTTTTATTTCTTCAGGTAATAAATTATTTAAATAATTATCTAATTGATATTTTGCATCAGACATGCTCATATTTGAGACATCTAATCCTTTTATGTGTACACCAGAAATAATGTTGCTATTTAATGTATTATATGCAGTAAATATTAAAAAGCAAATAATTAAAATGCTAAGTACAATTATAATTAATAAATTAAAAATTGATAATGTCTTTTTCTCTTCTTTAACTGGTATAAAATTTGAATCTTGAGAAGGAATTAAATTTAAATTTTCTTCTTTATTCTCTTTTTTATTCTCGACATTATCTTGATAAGATAAATTTTCTGAATTTTCATTTTTTTCTAATTCTTTTTCTTTAACGTCCATAAAATTCTCCCTTTGTAAATCATCTTATTTATTATAGCATATTCTCTTGTCAAAAAAAATATTATTTTATAAAAAAATGTCAAAATAAAATTAAAGTAGTTGGAAATAATATTATTGTAAAACTTAAATTAAAGTTTTATTGGTATTTAATTATATGATGCTAAATTAAAAAAATTTACAAGGAGGATGTTATGTCTAAAAATAGTAAATTAATTTCTGAAAATTTAAGAGAAGAAATCGCAAAAGAATTAGGAGTATATGAACAAGTAAAACAAGATGGTGGTAGTTGGGCTAATGTTTCATCAAGAGATTGTGGTAATATTGTATCAAAAGCCATAGAAATTGCTAATAGAAATTTTGAAAATAAATAGTTTGTAAAGAGCAGTACTTAATTACTGCTCTTTTCTAAGTTTTAAATATTCTGGATGTTGCAAATTTTTTAAAATAGACATATAATCTAGCAAAGAAAAATTAAAATTTACAAATGTAATTTTTTAAAAATTAAATTAATTGAGAGGAAAATGAAAAGTGAAAAATTTAACAGTAGAAGATATTGTTAGGGAATCAAAAGGAAGATTAATACTAGGAAATAAAAAAAATGTATGTAGAACTTTTTCTAAGGATACTAGACAAATAAAAAAAGGAGATATATACATAGGGATAAAAGGAAAAAAATTTGATGGAAACAAATTTTGGAGAGAGGCTTTAGAAAAAGGAGCTGCTGGAGTAATTATAGAGAAAAATAATTATACAGACGATGATAAAAGAAAATTTGAAAATAAAATTATTATAGAAGTTGAAGATACATTAGAGGCATTATATTGTATAGCAAAATATAAAAGAAGCTTATATAATATACCAGTTATAGCTATTACAGGAAGTGTGGGAAAAACTAGTACAAAAGATATTGTAGCAAATGTAGTTAATAAAAAATATACAACATTAAAAACATTAGGAAATAATAATAATAATATAGGATTGCCATTTACTATTTTAAAAATGCAAAATGAGGAAGCTATGGTATTAGAAATGGGAATGAATCATTTTGGAGAAATTAGTTTACTTACATCTATTGCAAAGCCAACAATTTGTATTATTACAAATATAGGAACTTCTCATATAGGAAATTTAGGATCTCGAGAGAATATTTTAAAAGCTAAACTAGAAATTTTAGAGGGATGTGAAAATCCAGTTGTTATAATTAATAATGATAATGATTTATTACATAATTGGTATGAAGAGAATAAAGATAAATTAAATATAAAAACATATGGAATAAAAGAAAAAAGTGATTTAAATGCAAAGAATATTAAATTAGAAAGTTCAAATAGTAAATTTGATTTTAAATTAAATGGAAAAGAAGAAACCATTAATGTGCCAGTCGGAGGAGAACATTTTATTTTAAATAGCTTATGTGCTGCAATGGTGGGAAAAGTTTTGAAAATTGATAATCAAAAGATAAAAGAGGGAATTGAAAGTTTTGAACTTACTAAAAAAAGAATGGATATAACTGAACTAGAAAATGGTGTTAAAGTAATTAATGATGCATATAATGCGAGTCTAGAATCAATGAAAGCATCATTAGGAGTTTTATCAGAATTTAAAGAAAATAGAAAAATTGCTATATTAGGGGATATGTTTGAATTAGGAAAATATTCTAAGGAATTACATAAAAAAGTTGGAGAAGAAGTAATTAAAAATAAAATTGATATATTAATATGTAGTGGAACTAATTCAAAATATATTATAGAAAAAGCAAGAGAAAAAATGAAAGATGAAAACGTGTATTATTTAGAAAATAAAGAAGAAATTTTAGAAGTATTAAAAGAAGTAATAAAACCAGGAGATGTGGTTTTATTGAAAGCCTCTAATGGAATGAAATTCTATGAATTAGCAGAAAGGATGATAAGTTTATGGAAAAAGAAAGATTAGGAGTGATATTTGGAGGGATGTCAACAGAAAATGAGGTTTCTGTTGTATCAGCAAATTCAGTGATAAAGAATTTGGACAGAGAAAAATATGAGATATATCCTATTTATATTGATAAAAATGGAATTTGGTATGAATATAGAGACTTACAAGAAGAAAGAAAATTAGGAGAAAAGGTTGATAAGAAAAATAGAATATCAGATCTTATAGGTTATTTAAAAAAATTGGATATTTTATTTCCTATATTACATGGATTATATGGAGAAGATGGAACAGTACAAGGGTTGTTTGAATTGTTAAAAAAGCCATATGTAGGATGTGGGGTTTTAGCTTCTAGCGTAGGAATGGATAAGGTTTATACAAAAATTATTTTTGAAAAAGCTGGATTAAATCAAGCAAAATACGAATATGTCAGAAAATATAATGAGAAATATATTTATATGGATAGTAAATTTAATGAACAAGTAATGACTTTAGATGGGATGGTAGAAAAGATTTTTAAAAATTTAAAATTTCCAATGTTTATTAAACCATCTAATTCAGGATCTAGTGTTGGAATAAATAAAGCAAAAAGTAAAGGAGAGTTAAAACAGGCAATAGAGTATGCTTCAAAGTTTGATAATAAGATATTAATAGAAGAAGGTATTATAGGAAGAGAAGTAGAATGTGCTGTGCTTGGAAATGAAGAGGTAACGGCTTCTTGTGTTGGAGAAGTAAAATCTGCAGAAGAATTTTATAGTTATGATGCAAAATATAATAATGAAGAATCTAAAACAGAAATACCAGCCAATATTTCAGAAGAGTTGTCAGTTGAAATTAGAAACCAAGCAATAAAGGCTTTTAAAGCAATAGATGGAAAAGGATTGTCAAGGGTAGATTTTTTTATTGAAAATGGAACAAATAAAATTTATATTAATGAAATTAATACTTTACCGGGGTTTACTAGTATTAGTATGTATCCAAAGTTATTTGAGGCTAGTGGAGTTAGTTATAAAGAGTTGCTAAATAAGTTGATAGAGTTGAGCAAAGAAAAATATGTTACAGTTCAGTAAGAAATGATTATAATATCCAAACTCAGGCTCAAAATTCATATAATAATAATTTTGCCCGTGAACATTACTCATTTTCTTGTAAAAGATTTTCTATTTTTCATTCCAATCAAACGTCATTAAATAAAATTTAAGTATTATAGTTGGAGCCAGAGCATCAACATCATAGTTATTTCTCACCGAACTGTAACCTAATTGTATATTTGAGGCTTAAAGATTGCTTGCATTTTTACCTAAGATATTGTATAATAATATGCCAAGTGAGGGAAATAAAATGCAATTAAACAAGGAAGAATATAAAAATTTTAAACAAATTGTTAATATTTTTTACAATGAAGAAATAGAAGGAATTAATGAAGATAAAGAAAAAATAAAAAAAGAAGGAACAATAAAAATTGAGCCTAGGATTTTTTATGACAAATTTTCTGGTGACATGAAAATCGAATTTAAAATTGGAAATAAAAAAATGTATAAAATAAAAAATTTATCAGAATTTTATACAAGAATGCTTAATAAAGAATTTTATCGTTATGGTGAAAAGTTGCAATTTATCCACACAGAAGAAGCATTTGAAAATAATAGTAGACAATTGTTAGAGTTTGTTATGAAATATGCAGAAGTTATAAAATATGCGAATTCTAATTCAAATAGTAATTATAAATACTATGGAAAAGCACTAAGTGAAACAAGTATTATAGTAGGTAATAGTGCTATTGATGATTTATTTGATGTATTAAAAGGAAGAAAAATTATATTTCAAAAAGATTGTAATACTGAAGAAATAGAATTTACAGAAGAACAACCAGAAATAGAATTTGAATTAAAGAAAACAGAAAATAAAGATTATATAATAGTACCTAATATAGAAATTTATAAAGTAAATATTATTAAGGGAAAAGAATACAAATATATTTTAGATGATCAAAAATTATATAGATGCACAAAAGAGTTTGAAAATTCTAATTTAAAGTTATTAGAACTTTTTAGAAAAAATTATATAAATGAGGTAAAATTAGGAGAAAAAGAATTAACACAATTATTTTCTATTATTATACCAAGAGTAAAGAATGCCATAAATTTAAAAAATATGACAGAAGATAGTATAAAAAAATACATGCCAAAAGAATTGATAGTTAAAGTGTTTTTAGATTTCGACTCAAATGATTATTTAATTGCAGATGTAAGGTTTGATTATGAAGGTAATGAATTTAACCCATTAGAAGAAAATAAAAAAATTAAATTTCCAAGAAATATGTTAGAAGAAACTAATGCTTTAAATATTTTTAGACAGACTGGATTTATGTTAGAAACTAAAAATTTGAGATTTATTTTACCAGATAATGATAAAATATATGAGTTTTTAACAGAAGATATAAACTATTATATGCAACATTTTGAAGTTTTAGCAACAGATAATTTTAAAAGAAAACAGATTAAGGAAAAAAAAATTGGAGGAATAGGAGTAAAAGTCGAAAATAATTTATTATCAATTGATTTCAAAAATTTAGATATTGATATAGAAGAATTAGAAGAAATCATGTCTAAATACTCTTTAAAGAAAAAATATCATAGATTAAAAGATGGTAGTTTTATTGACTTAGAAAATAATAAAGAAGCAAAATTTTTAGAGAAATTAGTAACAGGTATGGATATTTCTTATAAAGATTTGGAAAAAGAAGAATTAAAATTACCTGTTTATAGAATTTCATATTTTAATCAACTATTAAAAGAAATAAAAGGAACTGAAATAACTAAAAATGATGAATATAAAAATATTATAAATCAATTAGATAAAGAGCAATTAGAAGAAGAAATTAAAGTACCAGAAAATTTAAATTCAGTTTTAAGATATTATCAAAAAACAGGTTTTAAGTGGTTAAAGATACTAGATAGATATCACTTTGGTGGAATATTGGCAGATGATATGGGATTACGGAAAAACTATTCAAATGTTATCAGTAATAGTTGATTATGTTCAAAATTGTAAAGATAATAAAAAGGAAAACAATAGAGCAAGTATTGTAATTTCACCAAGTTCGTTAACATTAAATTGGCAGAATGAAGCAACTAAATTTGCTAATGGGTTAAAAACAATAGTTATAAGAGGGACGCTAGAAGAGAGAAAACATCAAATTGAGCAAATAGATAAGTTTGATTTAGTTATTACTTCATATGATTTATTAAAGAGAGATATTGAACTATATCAAGAAAAAAATTATAAATTTAGATTTATAATAGCAGATGAAGCTCAATATTTAAAAAATAGTAATACTCAAAATGCAAAAGCAATAAAAAAAATAAAAGGAGATACAAAATATGCTTTAACTGGAACTCCAATTGAAAATTCTTTAGCAGAATTATGGTCGATTTTTGACTTTATTATGCCAGGATATTTGTTTACATATCGAAAATTTAAAAATATGTATGAAACTCCAATTGTAAGGGAATCTAATGAATCAGTTGTTGGAAAGCTAAAAATGCTAATAGAACCATTTATTTTAAGAAGAAGTAAAAAAGAAGTGTTAACAGAGCTTCCAGATAAGACAGTAACGGTTTTAAATAATGAAATGGGAGAAGAACAAAGAAAAATATATATAAATTATTTATTACAAGCAAAACAGGATATATCAGAAAAAATTAAATACAGTGGCTATGAGAAAAACAAAATGCAAATATTGGCAGCGCTAACAAGATTAAGGCAGATTTGTTGTCATCCAAGTTTGTTTATAAATGGATATAATGAGGGAAGTAGCAAATTGGAACAATGTATGGAAATTATTCAAGAGGGTACAAATGCAGGACATAAAATACTACTTTTTTCGGGATATACATCAATGTTTGATTTCATAGAAAAAGAATTAAAAAAAAGAAACATAAGATATTTTAAATTAACAGGTGCTACTAAAGTAGAAGATAGGATAAAATTGGTTGATGAATTTAATAATAATTCTGATATTAAGGTGTTTTTGATTTCTTTAAAAGCAGGTGGAACAGGTCTTAATTTAACTGGAGCAGATATGGTTATTCATTATGATCCATGGTGGAATATATCAACAGAAAATCAGGCTACTGATAGGGCTTATAGAATAGGTCAAAAAAATAATGTTCAAGTGTATAAATTAATTACTAAGAATTCAATTGAAGAAAAAATATATGAATTACAAGAGAAAAAGGAAGAGTTAGCTAATAATATGCTGGATACAAAAACTACATTTGTTAATAAATTATCTCAAGATGAGATTATGAAATTATTCGAATAATATTGTTATGATTTATAAATAATAACAAGGTTGATTTTTTTGCCATTTTATGTTAAACTTAGAAAGAACCATATTTTACATTATGTAAAGAACAGATAATAAAAATATGTTGTATAAGGAGAATTGAAATGGATAAAAAAGTTTTGAACAAACATTTAGAAAAATTAAATGAGGACATAAGAAATATTCAATATCAAATAAATAGTATAAACCAAGATATAAAAAAAGATAAGAAACAAAGTTATATTGAAAAAAGAATTGATAGATTAGTTAATAATTATAAAATGTTAAATCAAAAAAGACAGGAATTAGTAAATATATCTAGAGAAGAAAAAAGAGAACTACAGGAAAAAGTATTAGAAATACGTAAACAAGTAAAAGATGTTTGTTATAAAGGAAGCAAGGACGTTTCAAAACAAAATATACAACTAGACGAAGTTGTTAACAATGAAAGTAAATCAGAAATTTATAATAAGATTGATGATGATGAAAATGAAAAAATAAAAAGAGTTTATGGTCCAGATGGTAGTTTAGAGTACATATATATTAAAGAAGAGAGACCTATTGGAAGATGGCAGAAAATTAAGCAAATGATGGGAAAAAAGAAGAGAAATAAAGAGATAATAAAAAAGCAAAGAAACAAAAACAGATTCGGAAAGATGAAAGAATTTTTCAGGGAAATTAATGGAAAGAAATTATTAAAAAGGATAGCAGCTTTTGGAATGGGATCATTAATGCTACTTCCTGGAACAATTTCTGCTAATCAGAATGAAAATAATACTGAAAGTAAAAGTACAAAAAACAGCTATATAGATACTGTAAAACAAACACCTGTAAATGAGCATGAATTAATAAAAATGGCAGAAGATTTTAAAAAAGAAAATTCTTTGAATATGGACGAAAATATAAAATCAGAAGAAGCAGTTAAAGAAGAAAATACAAATGATAAGAAGGAAGATGATACACTTGTACATATTATAGCTCCAGCACAGAGCAAATACACAGAAGTGTCTGATGGTAGAGGAAATTATGGTATTTTTACTGAAGATACTGAAGTTTCGATATATAATAGAGCTTTAATTAGAACTAATAAAGATGGAAGCAAATCAATATTAAAGGCCACAAAAGTAGGGCAAACTTGGAAACAATATGCAGAAGAACAAGGAATTGATTATAATGAGTTTAAAACATATATAGAGAATAATGAAAATATACAAGAGGTTTTATCTACTATGTCTGTTGATGGTAAAAGTATATATGGATGGATGCTAGCATCAGAATTAGAATATAAAACTCAAGATAAAGAAATAAATGTACAAAGAAATTATGTTACCGAGGTAGAAGAAAGATAATGAAAGATTATATAACTGTAATAGGAGCAGGATTAGCTGGATGTGAGGCAGCTTATCAAATTGCTAAAAGAGGAATAAAAGTAAAATTATATGAAATGAAGCCAATAAAATATTCAGAAGCACATTCAAATGAAAATTTTGCTGAAATTGTATGTAGCAATTCTTTTAAATCAAATTTGCTAACAAATGCATGTGGTTTATTGAAAGAAGAATTAAGAAGATTAGATTCATTATTAATTAAAATTGCAGATGAAACAAGAGTTCCAGCAGGACAGGCTTTAGCAGTAGATAGAGAAAGTTTTTCTAAAAAAGTAACTTGTGAATTAGAAAAAAATGAATTTATTGAAATTATTCGTAAAGAAATTGTTGATATAGAATCTTTAGCAAAAGAAGGAATTGTGATAATAGCAACAGGACCTCTTACTTCAGAAGGGTTAGCAAAAAATATAGGTAAAATAACAGGAGAAGACAAGCTTTATTTTTATGATGCGGCTGCGCCAATTGTAAATAAAGATAGTATAAATTTTAAAATTGCATTTTATGGAGACAGGTACAGCCAAGAAAAGAAAAAAGATGAAAGTATAGAAGAATGGAAAAAAAGATTAGCAATTCAAGAAAAAGATGAACAGAGTTATATTAATCTTCCAATGAATCAGGATGAATATGAGAAATTTTGGAATGAACTTGTAAAAGCAGAAGTAGTTACACTTCATGAATTTGAAAAGAGAGAAATCTTTGAAGGTTGTATGCCAGTTGAAATAATGGCCAAAAGGGGAATTGATACTTTGAGATTTGGACCATTAAAACCAGTAGGGTTTGATGATCCAAAAACAGGAAGAAGGCCATATGCATTAGTACAACTAAGACAAGATAATAAACAAGCAAGTATATATAATATTGTTGGATTTCAAACTAATTTGAAATTTGGAGAGCAAAAGAGAGTTTTTCAAATGATACCAGGATTAGAAGAAGCAGAGTTTATAAAATATGGAGTAATGCATAGAAATACATATATCAATTCAAGCAAATTATTAGACGAAACATATAACCTTAAAAACAATAATAATGTTTATTTTGCAGGCCAGATAACTGGTGTTGAGGGCTATGTTGAGTCGATATCTTCTGGAATGGTAGTAGCCATTAATGCTGTTAATCAAGTAAAAGGAAAAGAAGAAAAAGTTATTTTTTCGGAAAATACAGTAATAGGAGCTTTATCTAAATATATAGCAACTCCAAATGAAAGATTTCAACCAATGAATGCTAATTTTGGAATATTGCCAGAGTTAGAGGGAAAAAAGATAAAAGATAAAAAAGAACGATATGCTAAATTAGCTGAAAGAAGTTTAGAGTATTTTAATTGAAGATATAAATAATGCATTTTACAAAGTTATTACAATTATTTTACAAATGTATAAAATTGGATAAAAAGGTTGAAAAAAAGCATAAAAAAAAGTATAATAAATATGTATACTTATTTTAAATAAAAAATTAATTTGAAGGCAAGAAATAATTTTTTATAATGAAAATATAAATAATAGGGGGATTTGATATGAAGAATGTTAGTGAATTCACAAAAACACAAGCTTTAATTGATGAGTATAATAAACTTAAAAATATAGTACCTAAATTAGAAACAAAAATGAAACAAAATGAAAAGAGAACGGAAGCCGAAATAGAAAAGTTTAAGAGCGATATGCAAGAAAATCAAGAAGATGTTGAATATAAATTAGATAAGTTTGCAGTAGAAGCTGAATATGAAAAACGAATAGAACAAGAGGAGAAAAATTTAGAAGAGGAAAATGAAAAAATTCAGGAAGAAATTGATAAAGCGAAAGAAGATAAAAAGTTTTTCTGTACAGATAAAAACTTCAAAACCATTACAATGGAAATTGAAGCTATGAAAAGAGAAGTTGAAGAGGGAAAACTAGAAATAAAAAGAAAAGAATATGAAATTAAGGGCAACGAACTCAAAGAACAAGAATTTAGTGCAAAACCTGATAAAGAAAATCCTCTTAAGTGGTTAGAATTAAGGAAAGAAAGCGAAAGAAAAGAACAGGAAATTGGAAAAATAAATAAAGAAATTAATGCTATGAATAAAAAAATAGAGGAATATTCGAAGTTTAAGGGCGAACTAAATCAACAACTTAGTACATTCACAGCTATTGATTTTAATAAAATGCGTGAAATAGAAAATAATGAAGCAAATAAACCAAAAGAACAACAAGAAAATAATAAAACAGACAAGCCGGAAGAACAACAAGAAAATAATAAAACAGAAAAAACAGAAGAACAACCAGAAAATAATAAAACAGAAAAACCGGAAAAACAACCAGAAAATAATAAAACAGAAAAGCCAGAAGAACAACAAAAAGATAATAAAACAAATGAGTCAGAAGAAGAATATGAGGATATATATTCTAATTCACAAGATTCTGTTAAAGCTATTCATATTGAAGCTGCTACAGGAAAAGCATACGTTGATACATTTAAAAATAATAAAAAAGAGATAGATATAAAAGAGGCAATTCAAAATAGAAAAGGATTATATAAAAGAATTAATCTTAAAGAAATCATGGAAAATGCAGGAGTAGAATCAAGAATAAATCAATTTATGTTAAAAAGAAAAATTAATCCAGTAATATTAAAAGCTATAAATGAAGATGAAAAAATGACAGAAAAATACATTTATAGTTTGATAAATGAGAAAGAGTTTCCTTTTGAATATAAACATGATTTAGAAAATTCAAACTTATCATTTAAAGACATGGCTTTAATGAATAGAGTAGCTTTAAAAGAAAGCAAAATAGATGGCAATGAAGTGATAGGAGCTAAAAAGTTATATACAATCAAATCTTTCTTTGGAAAAATAAAAAATAAAGCTCTAGCGAAGTTTAATAAAAAAGAAGAACCTAAAATGATTAATGAGAAAAATGAAAGACAAGAAGACACAAAAAGCAGAAAAGAGAGGTTTTATGAATTTATAGAATATACTCCAGAAGAGCAAAAGGCAAATGATATAGAATTAGAACAAAAAAATAAATACAATGAAGCTTATGAAAAGTTAACAGATGAACAAAAAGCAAAATTAGCAACTATGGATGTTAAAGATATTCAAAGATTAGGGAGATATGATTATTCAACAGCTGTAGCTTTAAGTGAAATGTCGAAAGAGAATAAAGAAAATTCAGATAATAAAGGCAAAAAAGAAGAATTAAATACTTCTTCAAGAACAGATGATGATGAACTTCAAGTATAGTATTGACAAATTAAAAAAAAGTAGTATTATATATAAATAAAATAATACACACAACCTTTCGAATTAATATTTGGAAGGTTATTTGTTCCTAAAAAATAAAGGAGGCTATACAAATGAAAAAAGTAAGAAGAATAGGTGCTCGGTGGCATTCCAGAAAAGTGGTTACATGCTTAACCATTGTTTTGGTAGTAGGGATAATTATCTTTTTGAAGGAAATTTACACAGAAGTTGCTAAATTTACGGTAGAATCTGTATGGCAAAGAAGTAGTATAATTGGAATTAGTATTGTTATTGCAATCTATATATTAATATGTATAGGAATAATAACAATACAGCAAGTAAAAGTCAGTCATATAGATATCGAACAGAAAATTTGTGTAAAGGGAAAACAGAAAATTTACTACAAAAATGTCTACTATACGCAGTCGCTTTTGCAAAAAATATTTCATTTAACTAATGTATATTTTGTAAATGAAAGTGAAGAAATCGTAATAAAAGATGTTGAAAAAAAAGTCGCAGTATATGTAGAAGCGATAAAATTAAAGGGCAAGTAAAACTTGCCTTTTTCCATTTATGTAAAAAATGGTAAAATATCTTGAAAAAA
>OKUB01000062.1_pt1 | contig 20554 bp, 18 predicted proteins | sample 1606541 | NCBI WGS metagenome assembly OKUB01 (sample SAMEA3882507, study PRJEB24775) | human gut metagenome | biome: human-associated habitat; feature: intestine environment; material: feces | place: Netherlands | collected 2009/2010
CTTATGTAGAATTTATCTTTGCCTTTATGGTTGCCCTATCTGCAATCTTAATGATTAAGAAAAAAGATAACGATGAAATGTCTGATTTCTCAAATCACCCTGCATATAAAATTGTAAAGTTCTTTGTTCCTCTATATCCAAAGTTAGTAGGACATAATTTCTTCGTTTCAAACTCTCATGTTCAAGCAGAGCTTAAAAAAGAAGAGAATAAGCATATTGTCTTAAAAAGAAAAGGACTTATCTATGCAACTCCACTGTTCTTATGCTTGGCTATTGTAGAGACCTCTGATGTGATGTTTGCTTTTGACTCAGTACCTGCTGTAATTGCTGTATCTAAAGATCCTTTTATTGTGTACTCATGCATGATTTTTGCAATCTTAGGCTTACGTTCAATGTACTTTATCCTTGATGCATTGAGAAACGCTCTAGTATATCTTGAGAAAGCTGTGATTGTACTACTGTTCTTCGTAGCCTTTAAACTAGTAGCTTCTGCTTCATTACAGTTATTTGGAGTTGGATTTGAAATTGATGTTTATACATCCTTAATTGTAATTGCCATTGCATTATCAACAGGAGTAATTACATCTCTTTTATTGGGTAAGAAAGCAAAAGCATAGTGAACACTGTTCTGTAGTTACCTCTCTAGTAGAGAGTCACTAAAAAAGCAGGATCAATTTCTAGGAATGTACCTATAATTGGTTCTGCTCTTTTTTTGTTCTAGCTTTAGTTATGTCTTTAATCTTTGTTTATACTAATCTGTTAACAAGATCTTATTTACAAGATCTCTATCCTCTGGGTTTGTAATTGATGCAGCAGCATCATAGATGATTCTGCCGAACTTACATGCATCAACAGGATTTGCTCTGTCTAAATCATCAGCAGCTCTCTGAAGTCTTGCTTTTAAACCTGATGGCTGTTTATTAAGCTCTTCATCGATTGCATCTGATAATAAAGCCTGGATCTTTTCCTTTTGACCTTCTGTAACTTCAACTCTCTTAGGATTGTCTCTGATTTCTGCTTTAAAAGCATTTCTTAATGAAGATAAGTAACCTGCATACTCCTCATCAGTCATCTTCTCAAATGCCCTTGCTGAACCAGATTGGAAAGAGCTAGAAGCAAATAATCTTCTGTCACCATTTACAAACATCTTGCAGTCACGTGGAGATAAAGTTTTAACTAAGTATCTGTTAAATACCATGCTCTTTTCCCTATCTTCTGGGGTTAAACGTCTTAAGCCTTGTAAACTTAGAGCGTTAAAAATCTGCATCGAAGTTGCTAACCATAAAGATTGGTTCTTATTCTCTTTCTTATTAGCAAACAAGCCTTTTTTATCTAACTCTTTTGTTAAGTAGTCGATCATTTCATCATCAAAGAGCTCTTTGTAATGATTTTTTAATAACTCCTTTTTGCTATTTGAGAACTTGAAACCTGAAGCCATCTTGTCAAGATATTTATCTGTAGAAACTACAGTTTTAATGGTTTCTTTAAACTGCTCTTGAGGTGTTGATGGACCTCCCATAAAGAAAACCACAGCAAACACAACAATTACTGCTGCTACAACTGCGCCGATTAATGCTTGAAGAGTGCTCTTTGGTAAGTTATTTAACTTTGAAGTTATCTGCTCAATAATCTTATTCATAATAGTTATATTTAAATATTCATAGTTTTGTTTGCTAGAACAAATTTATATTAAAGAAAGGATGTAGATCCCCTTTCTTTTCCTCGTGAGGAGTGAGCAGATTATCATATATTATACAATCGCGCTCTTGAGGTACAAAAAAGATCACTTTTAGATCATTTTGAGGATCTTTTAAGAAAGAAAGCACTGTATCCACAGCAACTTTAGCTGCTTTCTGCATTGAAAAGCCTAAAGTACCGGTTGCAATAGGTGTAAACAAAATTGATTTGCAACCGTGCTCTTTTGCGATTTTTAAAGCTCCCTGATAGCACTTTTTCAATTTCTCAATATCATCAGGTGTTACTTCAAAGGTAACTTTTGGTCCTACAACATGAATTACCATTCCATATGGCAGATTGTATGCTCTTGTTACTATTGCACAACCTTCAGGAGCATCTCGTCCCTGCATGATTGAATAACATTCAAATCTTAACTGTAAGCCTGCTGCTGAATGCAGAGCATTGTCTGGACAGTTGTGTCCTGCCTGTTTACAGCCTAATAAATTAGCCTCAGCACTGTTTACAACAGCATCAGCTTTAAAAGCAGTGATATCTCCTGTGTATACAAAAACATTCTGATTGAGAAGACATGGTTTTAAAGAGCTAACATCTTTTAATTGCTTTTCAGATAACTCCTGTTGAAGCAATTCATCTTGTAGAGAAAAGAACTCCTCGGGTAGTGGATTTTTCTCAGAATGCATATTCATAAGACCTCTTAGAAGAGCTCTTTGAGCAAAATAATCTTTTGAAAAATCATCAATTTGACCTTTTAGATTAGGAATGTACTCTACCAAGATCTCTATTAGACGTGAAACTGCCTGTTCTTTTTGAAACATGAACTTTCTCCTTATTATGGATGCAAGAATTATATAGGCTTATATATGCTGTTTGTAAAAGTTAATAAAAAGCTCCGTCTTTGTGCAGGTATTTCTTAAACGGATTTTCAAGAGATTTCATTGTCATAGCAAAACTCCTTATTTATTTGACTAGATAACCAACTATGCAAACAAAGTTGTGCTATTGAGAAGAAAAGAGCCTCCAATGTTCAGTCTATAGTTCAATTCTTATCTTTATCTTATTAAACACTTGAAATTAAATACGCAAATCCCCATGTGAAGATGAGTAAACTAGGATCAAAAAGGTATATATAATCATGGACGATAACAAGAAAGATAATCTTGAAATCACTTTAGAAGATCTAAATGAGCTCAAGGAAAAACTACGTTCATTAAAAGAAAATATCGATAAAAAGACTGCGGAGGTTATCACCAAAATGGCTCCTCAAACTGAGGATGCTAAAGATAACTGTGATACTCCATCAGTTAACGAAAAATCAAATATTTCTGTCTCAGAACCATCACCTGAAGAAGTATTTGTTATTCCCGTTTTTGGCAGACCGGTTATGCCTTCACAGATCTGCCCTGTCCAAATCAAGGGTGAATGGGAAGATCTGATTACTGAGATTGCAAGATCACAATCAAAATCTTTTGCCTTATTTGCAATTGATGAAAAGTACAAAAAGAAAGGTTCAATCACTCCAACTGATTTTCCTAAAACTGGTACTTTAGTAAGACTTCTACACGCAAAGAGTGTTCCTGGTGAAGTCCACTTTGTATGTGAAGGCTTATGCCGCGTCCAAATCAAAGAATGGACTAAATTTGATAAAGAATTAAGAGCTGTTGTAGTTTACCCTCAGAACATTGAACCAGAGGCTGGTTCTGAGGCTGAGGTAAAAGTAAAAGCTCTTGCTATGAACTTAGTATCATCTCTTCAGGAGTTACTGCCTTTAAATCCAATGTACACAGATGAGATGCGTCAGTATCTACTAAGATTTGATCAGAATGATCCTTCTTTGTTAGCAGACTGTGCTGCTTCTGTAACCACAACCAGCGCTAAGAATCTGCAAGACATCTTAGATACCATTGATCTTTTAGAAAGATTAAAGAAAGCTCAAGCTATTATTAAAAAAGAGCTTAAAGCTGCTAAACTCCAAGATGAGATTAAGAGTTCTGTTAACGATAAGCTTTCTAAAAGACAGAAAGAATATGTCTTAAAAGAACAGTTAAAAGAGATCCAAAAAGAGTTAGGAACTAGAGCTGACAGCTATACTGAAGCAGACGAGTTTATTGCTCGTATGAAGAAACTTACTCCTCCTGAACTTATCAAAAAGAGATTTGATAGGGAGATTAAGAAATTCAGTATGTTAGACAGCTCCTCTCCTGAGTATGGTGTTACCAGAAACTATTTGGATATCTTATCTTCAATTCCTTGGGGTAAGTATTCAAAAGAAGAACTTGATATTGCAAAAGCACGTTCTGTTTTAGACTCTGATCATGAAGGATTAAAGGACGTCAAGGACAGAATCATTGAATTCTTAGCCTTAGGTGCGCTAAAAGGCACAACTAATGGCTCAATTTTGCTGTTCGTAGGACCTCCTGGTGTAGGTAAAACCTCCATTGGTAAGTCAATTGCAAAGGCTCTGAACAGACCTTTTTACAGATTATCTTTAGGTGGTGTAGGAGATGATTCTGTAATAAAAGGACATCGTAAGACCTACATTGGAGCAATGCCAGGTAAATTTGTGCAGGCTTTAAGAGAAACAGGTGTAATGAACCCTGTTATCATGCTCGATGAAATTGATAAGCTCACAAAATCTTATCAGGGAGATCCTGCAGCAGCTTTACTAGAAACACTTGATCCTGAGCAAAACAATTCTTTCATGGATAATTATCTTGATGAAAGATTAGACTTGTCTAAGTGCTTGTTCATCTGTACAGCCAACACTACAGATACTATTCCAGATGCTCTTTTAGACAGAATGGATCCTATAAGATTGTCTGGATATATAGCATCAGAAAAGCTTGCTATTGCTAAAAAGCACTTAATTCCTAAGGGACTTGAAAAAGCCCATATGAAGAAATCTCAAATCAAGCTTTCAGATGCAGTCTTAAAGAAGATCATCGAAGAATATGCTCGTGAAAGTGGAATGAGATCAACTGAGAGAGCTATTGATAAGATTATAAGAAAAGTAGCTGTAAAGATTTTAGAAGGAAATAAATCAGTTACCGTTACTGCAAACTCTTTATTCAATTATTTAGGTACAGCTCCTTTTAAGCGCGAAAAACACTTAGAAGGTGTTGGTGTAATTACAGGTCTTGCATGGACTTCTGTAGGCGGCGCAACTTTACCTATAGAATCAGCAAAGGTAAACAATGAAGGCAAAGGCTTTGAGCTTACAGGCTCTTTAGGCGATGTCATGAAAGAGTCTGCCCATATTGCTTACAGCTTTATTCAAGGTCATATTGCTAAATATTGTCCGCAGAAGAAAGACTTCTTTAAAAAGGCTTGCATCCATGTTCATGTACCAGAAGGAGCAACTCCAAAAGATGGACCATCTGCTGGTGTAACACTAGCATCTAGTCTCTTGTCTTTAGCTATGAACAAGGCTCCTAAAAAAGGGTTTGCTATGACAGGAGAACTTTCTCTTACGGGTCAAGTCTTAGCTATTGGCGGAATTAAAGAGAAGACTATTGCCGCTCGTCGTATGGGCATTATGAATATCATTTGTCCTAAAGCAAATGAAGATGATGTAAAAGAGTTACCGAAAGAGGTAACTGAAGGAGTTCATTACTACTTTGCAGATACCTACGATGATGTAGCAAATGTAATTTTTGACTTGAAAAAGAAGTAAACAGAAATAATAAAGCCACGGTATTTGCCGTGGCCTCAAAAGACCTGACGGAAGTCAGGTCTTTTTGTATATGAGATTATTCGTTATCTTTTATCTCGTATACTGCTTTATTTAGAGCATTCTTTGGCTCTTCATCACCTGAAATTGATTTTAAAATTGCATTGCCCATAGGATCCCATACTTTTGAAAATTCACTTACGGTTGGCATTGCATCAGCATTCTTAATCTGAATTGCAATTGCATTAGCAAAATCGTCATTTGTAACTAAAGGATTCTCTAATACTGCTTTAATAGGAGGAAGCTCTGCAATCTCAGAATAACGAATTAGAGCGTATTCTGGTCTGTTGATGTACTCTAAGAACTTTTCTGCTAATTCTTTGTTTTTAGAGTCAGCTGAAACCACATAACCTTTTGCACCATAGAATGGACGCATAGACTGACCGTTTTGAAGAATTGGTAATGGAGCTACACCATAATCTACACCAGATTTTGCATAATCACCTAATGCCCAAGGACCATTGATTACTGCTGCAGCCTTTCCCTCTTTAAAGTAAGTATCAACGGCAGCCCAGCCATCGCCAGTTAAAACAGCTTTTGGTAGGTATTTTGAATAAGATTTAATAAACTCAAGAGCTTTTACTGCACCATCGTTATTTAAACCAATATCTTCAACATTATACTTGCCATTTTTATTGCCAAATACATAGGCACCATATCCACTGAAGATACCGTAGGAAATATAAAATTGATCTAACTTTCCGATAAGACCATATTTGCCTTCTGAGAGCATCTTGTCATTGAATTTTAGGTAATCATCCATAAACTCATAAGGATATTCCAACAAAGCCTTATTGTAGTAAACCACTAAGGATTCAATTGAACGTGGGGCTGCATACAGATCACCGTTGTTGCTAAAAGCTTCAATTGCTAAAGGTAAGTACTTTGCCTTCTCTGTATCAGATGAAATTCTGTCTAACTTAGTGATTAAACCTTTATTTACGGCTCCACTAATCTGATCAGAAATTGCAATAAAGATGTCAGGTGTACTCTCTCCTTTTTGAACTAATTCTGAAACCATATCTACATGCTTTACAGAATCTTTTTGCTCGATAACAACTTCACAACTATTTTCTTTAGCAAAGTTTCTAGCAGCCTTTTCAATGCCGTAACCTTTGCCATTATCTTCCCAAACAACTAATCTTGATTCTGCAAATGTTGTAGCGCTTACTGATAAAAGAAATGCACATAAAGTGAGTTTTGACAGTTTTTTCATAGACATCCCATTTATATATTCAGAAAGGTAAAATAATTGTTTTTTTGCCCTAAGAAAATCGCAATCTTAATAACAAAATTGAGATTATTTTACCTATTTATAAAAAAAATCCTAGACTAAAAATTTATCCTTATGTTATTTAGCGAAATATTACTTTTGTCTAGAAAAATTTTCTGTGACAAATTTCTTTATCTGTAAGAATTTTGATGTCTATTTGTCAATTTCTACTGATATAAATACTGTTCAATTCTGATTTTGGCGTTTTTAAAAGTTGACTTATATGGAATACCGTATAAAACAGTTCTGTTTAGAGCGTAATTTAGGTCTCCCAAAACAACATTCATTTTATTGATATTAGGCATAGGCTCTAAGAACTTAATTTCATTGACTAAGGTACTTGCCAAATCATCATATTTAATAAAGGATTCATTTAAGACTGTCTTAATAGGAGGAAGCTCTGCTTTCTTGAAGTATCTGTCCTCTGCATACTCAGGTCTGTTCAGGAACTGAATAAACTTTTGAGCAAGCTCGCTATGTAAAGATTGAGCTGGGATGGTATAACCTTTCACTCCGAAAAATGGAGCTAATCTACGTCCATTTTTAAGTTTTGGTAATGGAGCAATACCGATGTTAATTCCGGCTTTAGCATATTTTTCTAAAGCCCAAGGACCATTGACTACAGCAATAGCCCTTCCTGAGGTGAAGAGCTTATCAATAATGGCATCACCATTTTTCTCAAAAATATCTTGTGGTATGCAGTTTCTGGCATATTCTGTAAGTTCAGCCAAACCTTTCATTGACCCTTCTGAATCTAAGCCAATATCATTGACGTTTATAGATCCATCTGGATTTCTACCAAAAACATATCCGCCATTACCCCTGATAAAACCATAGGCATAATAGATGTCGTCAAACTTACCTATAAGACTCAAGCGATCGTTGTTTTTATTGTCTTTAGCAAGCTGTTCATATTCTGCTAAAGTTTCTGCTGGGTATTGGATAAGATCTGCGTTATAGTAAACCACTAAAGTCTCAATTGAACGAGGGGCTGCATAGATTTTTCCTGACTCTGTAAATGCTCCCACTGCCTCATCAAGATAATCTTTCCTATCAATTGTCATGAAATCTAAAGGCATCAGCAGATGATCTTCTTGTGCTTCTCCAAATTTGTCAGAGATGGTGACCATCACATCAGGAATTCGCTCACCATTTTTGATATGCTCTTTTAAGACATCTAATTGTTTTGCAGAAGATATTTCTCTTAGTTTGATCTCACAATCATTGATAGCTTCGAAATCAGCTATGGCTTTAGTAATAGCAAAAGATTTTGACGGCTCTTCCCAAACCTCAATCTGCTCCTTTTCCTGAGCATAAACATTAAACGACGATAGTAGTACCAAAGATGAAATTATTGCTAATTTAAACATAGTAGGTTACCTCATATTTTTATAATTCTCAGAGGTAAAGATAGATGGGGTCTGTTAACGTTATATGTTTAAATTTGTTAATTGTTTGTTTTAATTCTTTGATCAATATCACTGATTTTTTAAATTCTAACAACTTTTAATGTTGCGTGCTAAAAGTGTGCGATTACATATCAATTTTTGGATCTGTGACGGATGCGACAAAAAAAATACTGATTAAATAAAATATACATACTTTTTTACATATTAGGAGAACTTATGTCTGTTTGGCAACAAATCGTGGCTTTTGCATTGAAAGGTTTAAAACCATCATATTATTGGAGACACTTTGTCCTAGGAGCCATCGTTCCTGTCATTATCATTGGATTACAGATTTACGCCTGTTTTTCAAATCCAGAGATCTCAACAGGAACAGCTGTAATTGGTATTCTAAGTTACATTGCAGGGGCTCTGTTTCTACTCATTCTTTATCCTTTTTCAAGATTTGCCTACGAAAGCATCGTTGAATTTGTCATGGGCAATAATGTAATAATTTCAAATGCCCTGTTATTCCTAACCTATAAGTACATCTCTTATGCAATCTTATTGTGCTTTAGTTTTGTCATTGCGCCTATTGGCATGATCATTTTATTTTTCTATAACAAACATCAGTTCAAGCTAGCTCAAGAGCAGGCTGTTCAAGCTGCAGAACAAAATCAATAGTGAGGTTATTATGAAGTTCTTATCAGCAATATTTGCAATCTGTCTGTTAGTAAACGTAAGCGGATGCTCAATGTTCAATCATCAAATGGGAACAAGGATCACCGACAGACAATTACAGTCTATCACTAAAGGTGAAACTACCGCTGATGTTCTAATGACCACCTTTGGCGCACCTGATAAAACCTTAAACGCTGGTGATGACACCATGTATGTTTATAATTACGAGGTTATCAAGAGTATTGGCAGAAATGTTCATGAGACAGTAACCTTTGTTTGTGACAAGAATGGTGTAGTAAAAGACTATATTGCAAACAGAAAAGCCAAAAGCACTGGTAATGCGCTCTTGAAAGCAGCTGGATACTAAAAGTTAAAGTAAGTAGTAAATGAAGACTAAGCCTATGCTTTTCAGTATAGGCTTATTTTTGAAAGGATTTCTAAAGATTAGTTCTTAAAATCTTTATATGGAGTGAACACTAACTCGATATCCTCATCAGACATTTCTCTGTATTCCCCCTCTTCAAGATCCTCACCAAGTCTTAATTGACCAATGTACAATCTTTCTAACTCTAAAACCTCATTACCTACACATTCAAAAAGACGTTTTACCTCATGAAAACGACCTTCAGTTACGGTAACTAAAGCTTCATTATCAGATACAATCTCAAGTAATGCGCTCTTATAACGAGTCTTTTCCTCAGGATGTTTTAACCCTTTTGCAAAATGCTCTATATCGCGCTCTGAGATTTTCTCTTTGGTAACTGCTCTATAGGTCTTAGTAACACCAGATTTTGGAGAGGTGATCTTATGGTTAAGCTCGCCATCATCAGTGACAATAATAAGACCTGTAGTATCAATATCAAGACGACCAACACAATGCATCTGTGTAAACTTTGGTACATCTGAAAAAATATTGATAACAATTGGGTTATTGTTATCTTTATCGGCACAAACATAACCATCAGGTTTATTTAGCATAAAGACGCGTTTTTTAAAACCGTCTGATACAGATACTTCATTACCGTCAATGACAATGTCAGCCTCAATGGAGATTTTTGCGGCAGGATCTGTAATCACTTCACCATCAACTTCAACATCCCCTGCCTTAATAAGCTTGGCAGCATATGAGCGAGGAACATCGAAGTTATGCGATACAGCTTTATCTAATCTTAAAGTATCTTTAGCCATGGTATTTGTGCAGAACTAATGATGCGTTAGTACCACCAAAGCCAAAGCTGTTTGACATGATAGTCTCAAGTTTAGCTTCTCTTGCCTTATTAGCTACGATATCAAAGTCTTTAGCCTGTTCGTCTAATTCATCAACGTTAATTGATGGAGCAATAAAATCATTTTGCATCATTAAAAGACTAAAGATAGCTTCACTTACACCTGCAGCACCTAAGGTATGACCTGTCATAGACTTAGTAGATGAGATTGGTGGACAGTTATCCCCAAATACTTCTTTGATAGCTTCAAGCTCTTTTAGATCACCTAAAACAGTAGAAGTTCCATGAGTATTGATGTAATCAATCTTGTAATCACATCCTTCTAAAGCGCGCTTCATGCAACGCATTGCGCCTTCACCTGATGGAGCAACCATATCATAGCCATCAGAGGTGGCACCAAAGCCCACAACCTCAGCGATGATATTTGCTCCACGAGCTTTAGCGTGTTCTTCTGACTCTAGAACTAAAATGCCACCTCCAGCACCGATTACGAAACCATCACGGTTTGCGTCATATGGTCTGGAAGCTTTCTCAGGAGTATCGTTATAACCTTTAGATAGAGCACCCATTGCATCAAACAGACATGAAATTGTCCAGTCTGCTGATTCACCGCCACCTGCGAACATAATGTCATGACGACCTAAAGCTATTTCATCACAAGCTAATTCAATGCAGTGTGCTGAAGTAGAACATGCTGAGCTTATAGATAAAGATGCACCTTTAATCTTAAATGCAGTTGCAAGGTTTGCAGAGGTGGTTGAACTCATTGCCTTAGGAACTGCATAAGGACCAATCTTTTTTACGCCTTTTTCACGTAGAATATCAGCTGCATCTACGATGGCTTTAGTATCACCACCACCAGAACCAGTAAACAGACCTGTTCTTTCATTGCTAATATCTTCTTCTGTAAGACCTGCCATTGCTATAGCTTCTTTCATAGCTATATAAGAATATGCAGCAGCCTCACCCATAAAGCGTAATGCTCTACGGTCAATAAATTCTTTAAGGTCAATATCAACTAAACCTGCCACCTGTGAACGCATTTGTCTGTCCACGAAGTCCTGAGATTTTTTGATACCTGATTTACCTTCCTTTAGTGACTTTAGTACTGCATCTACACCGACACCGATTGATGAAACAATACCCAAGCCTGTTATGACAACTTTTTTTAATGTCATGCTTTCTCCGAATTTGTAAAAAATTCTGTGACGATTTTTATAAAAACTATTGCTTAAACTGTTATTAAAAACGTTACATTGCAACAATATCATAATGTTTTACAAACACAAAATGAATTACAGTATTTTATAGGTGATACCAAGCTCAAACTTTTATATAAAAATCTACTGTACAAGAATAATAAAAGATAAACTTAAGCTTGATTTGTCGTTTCTTTTATTAAATTGTTCATTACTTTTATCATAAAACTATGACCATCAAAAAACTTTACTTTGTTTTAGGTTTAATTCTCCATTATTCAATTTTCTCAAGTGCAGGGGCCTCTGATATATCTCTTCTTGTAAAAGAATGTAATGAAGGTAGGGCTAATTCCTGTGGTCAGGCAGGCGTATATTACGAAAACTCTGAAAATGCTGATTTGAAGAAAGCTGAACAAATGTATTCGGCAGGTTGCGACCTTGATGATATGTTTTCTTGTGGAGCTTTAATCTATTTACCTGATGATAAGGATAGTTCAAATAAAATCATCAAACAGCAACCTGATATACACAAGAACAGCAAAGCTACTAATAACAGTAATAATTTCTTAGATGAGACAATCTCATCATTTAACCGCAGAAATTCATCAACCGATCTAAAAAAACTCTTTTCATCATTCAATGACTACTGTGCCCATGGTGAAGGAATAGCCTGTCTTTATTCAGGTGTCATGAATAACTATGGCTTAGGTACAAAAAGGAGTCTCAAAAAGGCTATATCTAACTATGAAAGCGCCTGTGACAGTAATATATCAAAGGCCTGTTACAACTTAGGTTTCATGTACGAATATGGAAATGGCGTAGCAAAAAGCATCATGACCTCATTAAGCCTTTTTGAAAGAGGTTGCGCTCTTAATGATGGCAAAGCATGCAATAGTGCAGGCTTCTTATATGAATATGGAAAAGGGATAAAACAGAATAAAGGCACTGCCGCAAAATACTTTGAAAAAGGATGTGACTTAAATGACGGTCAAGCCTGCCGTAATCGAGCATGGCTGTATGTAAAAGGTAAAGGGAAATACCATGATCCAAATATGGCATTTTCATACTTTTCTAAAGGCTGTGATCTTCATGATGCTAAATCATGCTCTAGCGTCGGATATTCATATTTGCATGGAAGTGGCACAAAAAAAGATCTAGAGATGGCTCGCAAGTACTACAAAATTGCCTGCACGCAAGGTCATAAAAAGAGTTGTTCTTTCAAGTAAATGCTAATTTTTAAGAGGTAAAAGGACTGGTCTTTCTCACCATAAAGCGACTTTTATGACATTTGTGATTAGTAACGCAAAATTTGTTGTATAATAGCGCTCGTTTAAAAACCAGGTTAACAGTAACCTTTTAAACATAAATTGTTTTTTATAGGTATAAACTTTTATTAAATATGGCAAAAGAAGAAAGCATTGAAATGCAGGGCACTATTCTTGAGACCCTGCCTAACACCATGTTCCGCGTTCAGCTAGATAATGGCCACATCGTGATGGCTCACATTTCAGGCAAAATGCGTAAAAATTACATCAGAATCTTAACTGGTGACAAAGTAACCGTACAGATCACTCCTTACGATCTGACCAAGGGTCGCATTACTTTCCGCGCCCGCTAAATCAAATAGAATTTCTTGTCATAAAAGATGTTTCCCTGAGTATTTATGTTTACTCGGGGATGTATCCTTTTTTCTCAAACTTACCTTTGTAAGTTCTAATACAATTATAAGAAGCAAAAAACTATGAGCAAATCAGAATTATTTAAAAGGTATGTGCTGTTCTTTTTCTCTGTAGTTTTGCAGGGTACAGCTATTGCGTGCATCACTTTTGCGAATATTGGTACTACACCAATTTCTTCAACAAACTATGTATTATCACTTCATTCAGCTTTTACATTAGGTGACACAACCTTTATCTTCAATATTCTTCTGATTGTTCTGCAGATTATGTTTATTTGCATCGGTTCAGAGAAGTTAAAAGATCATATAAGCAAACTAATAATGCAGATCCCTGTGTGCTTCGTTTTCTCTTTTATGATCGATCTTTCAACTAACGTATTAGAATTTATTCTGCCAGACCAAATTAGCTATATTACAAGCTGGATCTTGGTTGTTTTTGGTACTGTTCTTTTAGCTTTAGCTGTATCTTTATCTGTTACTGCTAATGTAGCAATGGTACCTGGTGAATACTTTATTAAGGTATTCCACCCTATCGTTAAAAAGAGCTTTAGCTTTGTAAAAACATTCTTTGATATCTTCTTAGTTACAGCAGCTGTTATTTTATCGTTGTTCTTAACTGGATTTAGTGCTATCGAAGGTGTTAGAGAAGGAACCTTATTTGCAGCTTTATGCACTGGTCCTACCGTCCATTTCTTTATTCCTCTGTGTGCAAAACTAATTCCTTATTTAAAAGGTAGCACTAGTGTTGAACCTGTAAGTTCTGATGACACTCAAGAAACACAAGAGAATAAGACAGAAGAAACTGTTTCTGACAATAACAAAGACTAAACTTGCCTCAAAAAAAAGCTTTGTCTTCATTACGGCAAAGCTTTCTTCCATATTCTGTAATAATTAAACTAATGTCTTCTACTCATTGCTGTTTACAGGTTCACCAATATCTCTGTTATCAAAAGTTCTCTTGCCATTTACTATAGCATTAACATAAGCATTGATTAGATTCGTTGAAACTGTGTTGTAGTCTCCTGAGATCTCTACAGTGTACATATTGTTTACTTCACCAATTACAACTACATCTCGACCTATATTGGGACAAGAGGCTGTATAAAAACCTTTTCCTAGAGTTTTAGCTTCTTTACACTGGTTTTGACTTACATAATCATCAACCACGTTTTTAGCATCCTTACCTTGTGTTCTCTTTGAATAGGTAAAACGAACTGTTGAACTAGGTGTAGGCTGTGTTTTATTAACAGGTGAAGAGTAAACTACAGTATCCCCTTCTACAGTTACATTCCAAGATTCAGGCACAGGAGGAAAATAAGCTACTTGTACAGCTGTAGCGTCTAATGAATATGAAGCACCTGCTAAAAATGAACTTAAAACTAATGAGCTACTTATAAATCTTGAAATTCTTGTTTTTAATTCAATCTTATTTTTCATCAGTTTCACTCTCCAAAGCTTTAATTTCATCTTCTAGTAATTTTATCCCATCGCCTACGCTTACGCACTGACAAAATCTTTTAAAGAAAGGATTTAACTCTTTTCTGTGAACTCTTGCATATCCTAAAAACTGCTTTGCTCTATCCATAACGATCTTTTCAGTTCTGTCAGACTTCGAAAACTCTTCGATTACTTCAATATCTGTCTTTAAGATCTGTGCTAATGAAAAAGGCTTTGCATTTTCTTTAATCACATGACCTATATTAGGAACAGGAAATGCTCCTCGTCCACACATAAAGTGATCACATAAAGTTTGTTTTTCACACTCTAAAGCTTCTTCACGAGAATTTATATTGCCATTAGCAATTAAAGTAATACCTGGACACAATTCATGTAAAGGCTTCATACAAGACCAGTCTAAAGCCTCTACTTTATAAAGATCTTTTCTGGTTCTGCAATGAACAGTGATTTCTTTTACGCCATCTACTGCAATCGCTTTTATGATCTCAGGAGCTTCACTCTTGTCTTGAAATCCTAATCTTACCTTTACGGATAAACCACAGCTAGGATCAAGTTTTTCTCTTACAGTCTCTACAATCTTATGTAAAAGTTCAGGCTCTTTTAAGAGCATGGATCCTGAGTGATGAACAAATCTTGAAGGGCAACCAAAATTAATATCAATAGAACGAGCTCCGAGATTATTTGCAATCACGGCTGACTTTGCCATAGTATTTGGATTGTCACCTAAAAATTGAATACGCACCTCGGTTCCATCTTCAGTTTTACAGTCATTTTGATATTCAGGAACTTCACGTAACAATGTCTTCTCTGAAACAGGAAGATCAGTTACTCTAATAAACTCAGAAAAGCACAGATCATAACCACCGTGTGCACATAGAACCTTTCTCATGGGACCATCTGCTAATCCCTCTAATGGAGCTAAATAAACTTTGTAATTATTCATAGTCAATTGCACACTCTTTGGTAATCTTTAATTAAGATAACGTCAAAACTTGGATATCTTAACAAATTTAAAGCATAGTTATTATTTTTTTTAGGTCAGCTTAAAGCCTGTGATAAAATCATCTTATGCTAAGGAGCGACTATGATTATAGCAACTCATAACGGCACTTTTCATGCTGATGAAACTACAGCCTGTGCCATTTTAACCTACCTTTTTGAAAACAGTTCAATCATAAGATCACGTGATCCTGAAGAACTAGAAAAAGCAGATATCATTATTGATGTTTCAAATCAAAATGACGAAAAACATTTTGATCACCATTCTAAAGAATTTACTTTAAGCAGAGATAACGGGATTAAATACGCCACAGCAGGCCTTATGTGGAAAAAGTTTGGTCACGATTATTTAAAAGCTGTTGCTAAAAAAGAGCTTCCATTTAATCCATCTGCAAAAGTTATCAATGAATCATTCAAGCGTATCGATACTGATTTTATGACCATGATTGACCTAAATGACAATGGTCAATTAACAGCTTATGTTGATGAAATTTCAAAAGCAGAAACTCCTAAAGAAAAAGAGATTGTCGGTGCTTTAAACGAACTGTACCAGGCATCCCCTGATATTCCTTTTATTGTTGCCATGATGAACATTCCTAATGCAACAGGGGCTGATCAGGACAAAGCCTTTGCTGCAACAGTAAAGATGCTAAGAACTATTCTTTTAAATACAGCAATTAATGCTCTTACAACTGAAAGTGGTATTGATAAGGTTTTATCTTTCTATCATGGAGGTCCAATGCTTATCATCCATGAAAGATTGCCTTGGACTCAGGCAGTATTAAATCACCCAGATGAATTTAAAGATTGCTTGATTGCAGTATATCCTGATAGAAATATGCGTTGGAGAGTGCAATCTTTACCTGTATCTAAAGCTCAAAGATTTAAGAATAGACTTTCTGCTCCTAAAGAATGGAGAGGTTTAAATGATGTTGATCTTGACAAAGTTACCGGACTTAAAAATTTAACCTTTATCCATAAATCAGGTTTTACTGGCGGTTCTCAGACCTATGAGGATAATCTTGAGTTAGCAAAACTATGGTTAGAACTTGGAGAAAAGGCTGAATAAGCCTTCTAGTTCATTGTTTATAAATATTTAAGGCGATCTTAGGATCGCCTTTATATTCTCAAAATCAGTAAAACTACTTAATCTTAATTACAGCTTTACCTAAATTTCCTCGAGCGCGTAAGAAACTTACTTCCCTGTTTAAAGATGATGGTGCATCATTCTGCTTATAGAAGAAAGAACGCTCCTGCACTTTTAACTTAATTGAGCCATTACCACCTTCAAGTTTCTTTCCGTTTGAAAACTCTGAGTAAAGATAATAGATATCATTGTCTGTTGATAAGTTAATAATACCTTTCTTTTGTGGTTTTACGTTATACCATCCATCCACAACCCACTCTTTTGAGGTTTTATCTAGATAAGAAAAAGCCATCACCACAGTAGCCTTAGTCTGATTATCTACAGTTACTTCTAAAGCCTGCGCATTGCAACTTATAAAGGCGCCTAAAAAAGCTGTTAGCAAAAATTTTTTCATGGATGTGTCCTTAGCTGTCATTTTATGGAGCAAAGAAACCTGGTCCGCCTTTATCATCATTAGAAGGACTTTTGTCTTTGCTACTATCATTATTAGTTTGAGAATTGTCATTTATACTTGTGTTAGCGTCAGAATCGGTATTATCCTCTGATGACTGTCTGTTACTGGTTGAATCAAGTCCACTTGTATATTCAGAAAGGTCTTTTTTCTCGTTTGATTTCTCTGAACCGTAGTTTCTAACTCTAGTTCCTTCTGGAGTAAATTTCTTTACAAAATTCTCTATACCGTTATTTTCAATTTCTGATCTGAAGACTTTTATAAACAAGCCCATATAAACCATTGGCAATAGGCATACTAGACCATATGACACCTTAATGTTAATGAAAAATTCAATTGCTAAAACTACACCTACAATAGTATTTGCAAATGAAGACATACGTAGCACATTAACAAAGCTGGTCTTCATTTTTCCTACAAATAAGAAGATTGCCTTTGATAGAACAGCAATTACCAGTGCATTAAAAGCTAAGATAAAGAAAAACCAACCTGCAATAAAAAAGTACATTACTGTTTTGGCAACACCAAAGACAGCATCTACCAAAGAAGCAGCTTCAACAGGATTAAAATCAGAACCTTTCTCAAAGAGATCTGTATAGGCTAAAAAAGTATCTTTGCCCCCTGACTTTACAGCAATAGTCCTTGAATTGAGTTCAACTATAGGATTTTCTGTATTAGCAATATTTTTATCATCTACATTATAGACAATTGCTAACATACCTTTTGAAGTTTTAATTTCTTTGTAGGCATCAGCACTGTTCTTTGGTGTTAAAACTCCATTATCAGATAAATAGCTAGGAGGGATTGAAGCTACAAGAGATGGTAATTCTATGCTTTTAAAAGTATTTAAAACTGCATTTACTTTAAAGGTAGCAGGGATAGATAAGACTAAACTTATGATAAATAAGTACGCAAGTCCCATTCCTTTTAACTTAAACAACACGTCAAAATAGAATCTACCTGAGCACAGTGCTTTTATTGGGTATTGGCAATAAGTCTTAATATTATCTTTGCTAATCAATTGATTTATCCTCTTCATTCAAGGCATAGAATAGCATATATACATAGGATATTGATACAAAGAACAATGGAGAAAGTAAGAATTGAGAGCAAATATTCAATATGCTTCTATTTACGCTCCAGCAAATTTCATAAATATCTAAAGTCAAAACTGTAATTTAGAGTAGCAATATGTTTAATAAATTATTCTTTAGCAAGTCAGATGGTATTAATTTTTCTTAAAAATTTCACGTCATTACAATGAACTAGAGTAATGTCTTTGTTAATACCTTTATTATGCAGGTATTTTGTCATATTATTGTCATCGTTGTCTGATACCTACAGATAACACTCTTCGGCACACAATGCCATTAAGACCTCTAAACTAGCTTATCAGGCTGGTTTAAGGCAAGTGGGTGCAAAACCACCCTTTTGTTGCAGACAACCTACCTTCTGTGACTGTATTCACCTAATTCTAAGGAAACACCTTTCAACAGGACTTTAAACCATCTGTTGCTACCGCTTCAGTCTTGGAGTTTTAATTTTTTTACCAATAGGAATTTTTTACTTAAGGAAATATCAAAATGTCATTTTTAATCGCTGTAAGCAGGATCTTAGCTAAGTTTACTGCCTTATTCGTGATTGGTACTGCTGTACTAGCTTACTTTGTTCCACAAACATGTACTTTCGTAAAGGGTACTACCCAGATCATTATTCTTGGTGTGATTATGCTTTCAATGGGTATGACTTTAGGAAGACAGGATTACAAAATTTTAGCTCAGCGACCTTTTGATATTTTCGTAGGAGCTGTAGCTCAGTTTACCATCATGCCATTACTTGCAATTTTCATTGCACAGACTTTTAACCTGTCAGATGGTCTGACTTTAGGACTTGTGCTAGTAGGTTGCTGTCCTGGTGGTGTTTCATCAAACATCATGTCTTTCTTATGCAAAGGCGACGTAGCTTTCTCAGTTGGTATGACTACAGTTTCAACTTTAATTGCACCTGTTGCTACTCCATTATTAGTTAACCTGTTAATTGGTCAGAGAATCGATATCGATCCGGTTCTGACTGTAAATCAAATCTGCCTGGGCTTCATCGACGGTATAGCCGTTATAAGTCATATCGTGCAGAGACGCTGTACCGCGGGCATTCACGTCCTGTACCGTCCCCCAGACCGTCCCTTTGAAACCGGCTGTCCCGCTGATGGCAACGGGCAGATAATCGGCAAAGGCCGTCACGTCGGCTCCCGGGACGTCGACGTTCAGATTGAATACCGGCGTGTCGCCGTTGGTCACGATAGTCCCGCCGACGCGGAAGTCCTGGCCGTTGACACGGCCTTCGACGTCCGATAAGGTAATATCTTTGCTCGTCAGGGCCGCATGGCCTTTCAGGCCGTCTACCTCGAGGCCCTGGACGGTAACGTGGCCGTCAGATACGTCGGCCTGGCCGGACAGGAAAAAGCCGTTGTGGCTGTCCGCGACGCGTACTTTGACATTTTCGACAGTTCCGCTGCGGATGACGACATCGGCCGACGACGGGATGAATGACGACGCATAGGTCCCATTGATGGCGTCGGCGCTGACAGTGAAGTCATACTGGCGGTTCGAGGCATACGTCCCATGAGCCGTCACCGTTTGGCCATCGACGGTCATGGACGCATCAATGGCCAGCGACGGATAATCGGCAAAAGCCACGCTGCCGTTGACGTTTTCTCCGGTGACGACCGTGCTGTCCGGTAACTGGGCGTCAATAGTCCCGTTGTGGACGTTGATGGCCCCGCGGAACCCGGCATCGGTCGTACTCTGATTCTTCTTGAGGAGCGACGCCACGTTCCACGTGCCATCGTCTTCATTCTGCCAGAGATGCAGGACCGGCGCATCGACATCGGCCGTATCCAGGGCCTGCAGGATTTCGCCCTGCTTCAGGGCCGTCATGATCTTACCGGGATTGACATAGACCCGGACGGCGTCGCCTTCGATGACGACCCGCCCTTGTGTATCTTTAATGACCGGCTTGGCCATGACCAGCTGGCCATTCAGGGATATATCCAGTGAAGAAAACGACAAGGTCCCGTTCAATTTACTGTTTGCAGTTGTCGTAATCGCCTGGCCAGCCATCTGGGTCAGAGCCGGCTTTTCCATCCACAGGGCAATCCCTGCAGACAGGAAGAAGGCCGTGACGCCACAGGCAGCCATCCATTTTTTCTTCATAATCGAGCTCCGCATACAAAAAAAGAGAGAATCGCACGTTACAATTCTCTCTTTATTCTACCTATGGAGTTGAGGAAAATCAAGAAATAGATGACAAATAGGATATTTCCCTTGTAAATTGTTAAAAACCTGTCATCATCTCTTTAAGCCCTGTTTATCCCCGATATGTCGTCGCCGTCAAAGACGGATGGATGACACCCGATTCGACATCGACGCCCATGACCTGTTCCAATTTGGCAATGCCGACGTTGTAGTCGTACAGGGCCTGGATATGGTTGACCTGGGCTTCGTTGAGGCTCAGCTGGGCATCGAGGACGTCCAGGTTGATGCCGACGCCGGCCTGGTAACGGATATTCTGGATACGATAGTTTTCACGGGCCTGGTCGACGACGGTCTGCGTTTCTTCGACTTTCTGGGCGG
>OKUB01000069.1_pt1 | contig 19066 bp, 18 predicted proteins | sample 1606541 | NCBI WGS metagenome assembly OKUB01 (sample SAMEA3882507, study PRJEB24775) | human gut metagenome | biome: human-associated habitat; feature: intestine environment; material: feces | place: Netherlands | collected 2009/2010
TCGTGACAACGGAAATGCATTATAGACTTTTTTTATTCCTTGTCAAATTATTTTTGATCTTTTTTCAAAAAAAATTTCACAAATTCAATCACGAAGGCTTTGCTATGCGCTTTATACCTTAACTTTAATAACAACTTTAGTTACGGTCATTTTCTGTCCGTTATAGCAAGCTCTTGGCTGATGAACTTCCTCAGGTGGAACTACAACTAAATCACCTGCTTTTAAATTTACCTGAGTGTAAAACTTTGGAGTGTCATAGAAATAAACGTCTTTTTCTTTAACACTTTCATTTAACTCGCAATCTTTGACTAAGCCCATACCAAAGCTTTCAAAACCTTCTGCTACGTACTGAATGTCAAAATAGTCTTTATGAGATTCAAATCTTGCCTCGTTAAAATCTACCGTTTCATATCTTTGAACCATCGCAAACACACCATCACAAATGTCATATCTGCCATCTTCCATTTTGGCAGTGTCGTTTGTTGCAAGCCAATGGTATGCCTTTTTAAATTTTTCTGATAAATAGTCGTATTTTGTTACAAGATCAATTGATGTAGCTAACATTTCTTTCTCCTAAATTCACTTTAAAACTTGTAGGTAGCAATTACTTCGCCTTCAAGATCGTAAAGATCTATTTTTTCTTCTTCAATAACAGCAAATCCTGCCCTAGTACCACCTTTAGGGATGGTAATTGAACCTGGATTGATATTGATTATGCCACTGTCTTTTTTAAAGATACCTGAAACATGGGTATGTCCTGATAAGACTATGTCACCTTTTTCAAGAGCTAACTTTTTAATTACTTTTTCAGAGTCAATGTCATACAGGTGACCGTGTGTTAAAAATAGCTTCTGATATTTATCTTTGAGTTTAAGGTTAATATAGCCGTATGGAGCATTGCATGGAAAATCAAGAACCATTGAATCGACTTCACTGTCACAATTGCCACGGATTGAGATTAAGTTCTGTTTATAAGAGTTTAAAAGCTCCCCTACTCTCATAGGATCATAGCTTTTAGGTACCGTATTTCTTGGTCCGTGATTTAAAAGATCACCTAAGAGGACAATGTAGTCACATTCAAATTTCTCAAAATAGCATAAGGTCTTTTCAAGCTCTCTAGCACCACCATGAATATCTGATATTACAAGATATCTCATTTTACTTTCCTGTGTATTTAATCTTTTTACTTTACATCTAGCATTTTAAGAAACTTTGTAGATAAAAGCATTAGTAACACTTAATTATTCTTAGGGAGCTTACATAAACAGCATGATATCTTTTCTGGCTGGAGATTTATCTATAATGTTTTTTTAGATCTAAGCGATTGTAACACTAATTTTTTCGTAAAGATTTTTCAAAAAACTTAACACATATCAACATATTTGGTTATCATATTGATTTTATTAAAATAAATATTTTTAAACAAATCTCAAAATAGTGAGCTTTATAACAATTACGCAAACGTTTGTAATATATACTTAAAACATATCATTTGTTTTACACATAAGGTGACAGAATGTCTGAGATTAAGAATATTATTGCTGAAGGTAAGTCAATCCTTGGTATTGAATTCGGTTCAACTAGAATTAAGGCTGTTTTAATTGAGCCAGATACCTTCAAACCAATTGCACAAGGTGCCCATGAATGGGAAAACAGACTTGAAGATGGTCTGTGGACTTACCATTTAGATGATATTTGGTCTGGATTACAAGACTGCTATCAGGATCTGCAAAAAGATGTTCAAAATCAGTATGGTGTACAAATCAAGAAATTAGCATCAATCGGATTCTCTGCTATGATGCACGGCTATATGGCTTTTGATAAAAATGGTAACCATCTAGCTCAATTTAGAACTTGGAGAAATGCTAATACCACTGAAGCTGCTGAAAAGCTAACTGAATTATTCCAGTTTAATATTCCTGAAAGATGGAGTATTTCTCACCTGTATCAGTGCATTTTAAATAAAGAAAAGCACGTAACCTCAGTTGATTTCTTCACAACTCTAGCAGGTTATGTTCACTGGAAGTTAACTGGTCAGAAAGTTTTAGGTGTTGGCGACGCATCTGGAATGTTCCCTATTGACTCAAATACTCATGACTACAACAAAAAGTATTTAGAGCAGTTCAATAAGATCTTATTTGAAGAGAAAATGCCTTACACCTTAGAGCATCTATTACCTAAAGTTTTATGCGCAGGTGATGATGCTGGCTCTCTAACCGAAGAAGGTGCAAAACTTCTTGATGTTTCAGGAAATCTTGAGTCCGGTTGCCCAATCTGCCCTCCTGAAGGTGATGCTGGTACCGGTATGGTTGCCACCAATTCTGTTGCTGTAAGAACAGGTAATGTTTCAGCTGGTACCTCTATCTTTGCTATGGTTGTTCTAGAAAAAGCATTAGAGAAATTACACAGAGAAATTGACTGCGTAACTACACCTGACGGTCTGCAGGTTGCAATGGTACATGCAAACAACTGCACCTCAGATCTGAACGCTTGGGTAGGTCTATTTGCAGACTTCTTAAAGGCTGCTCATATTGACATGGATATGAACACTCTGTTTAAGACTCTATATAATGAGGCTTTAAACAACGGTGCTCCTGATTGTGACGGTATTATTACCTATGGCTATTTATCAGGAGAGAATATCACTTCAATGCCTGAAGGTAGACCATTACTTGCTAGAATGCCAACTTCAAAGTTCACTGTAGGCAATCTATTCAGATCAAATCTAAACACCTCATTAGGTGCTATCCGTCTGGGTATGGATATCCTGAAAAAGGAGCATGTAAAAGTTGATAAGCTCTTAGGTCACGGTGGTTTATTCAAGACTAAAGGTGTTGGTCAGTCTATTATGGCTGATGCTCTTAATATTCCTGTTTGGGTAATGACTACAGCAGGTGAAGGCGGAGCTTGGGGTATAGCTCTATTAGCTGCTTACCGTGCACAAAAAGATGGTGAGACTCTGCCTGAATTCTTAGAGAACAAGGTATTCCATGATGCTCAAGGCTCTAAGATCGATCCTAATCCAAAGGGAGTAGAAGGATTTAATGCATTCTTAGAAAGATATGTGTTATGTCTTGGTGTTGAAAGACAGGCTGTTAACTGCCTAAAGAGATAGTTAAAAACATTAACTCCCTCTTAAAAGAAGCCTGCTAAATTAGCAGGCTTTTGTTATGGTATGATAAAAAAATTACTGACTAACCAAAGTCTAAGCTGTCTAAAGAAACAGATTTCTTCTCTTCTGTTTTTTTATTTTCAGTAGTTGCTGTATCTTCAGATTTTGATGAAGTATCATCAGACTTGGTTGCCTCAGTAGGAGCATTTTCAACTTCTACGCTGAAAGCTTCATCAACATTTTCATCTTGATCATGAGATACAGTCTCATCGTTTGAAACGCCATCATTAGCATCAGACTCTAAAGCCTCAGAGCTATGAGCTAATGAATCTTCATTATCAGAGGCAGCGGTGTCTTCTGTTGCAATTGATTCATCTAAATCAGGAGATGTAGTTTCTTTTTCTTCATTTTGAGCTTTCTGAGAAGCAGAACTATTACCATCAATCGCAGACTGAATTTGTCTTTTAGCATTGTTCAAAGCATTTTCTGCAGATGCTTTACCTGTAACAATATCAGAAATAGCTACGTTCATAGGATCCCAAACTAAAGCCATTTCAGGAATTGAAGGAATAGGTTCAGCATTTAAAGCTTGAACCGCAATTGCGTTAGCAAAATCGTCATTGTTGATTAAAGGATTTGTCAAAATCTCATGAATTGGAGGCAACTCTAAAATTGACTGATATCTTTCTAAAGCGTATTTAGTTTGGTTAATAAACTTTAAGAATTTTTCTGCTAATGCTTTATTTGAACTTTTTGCTGTGATTGCATAACCTCTAAATCCTAAAAATGGAGTCATAAACTTGCCATTTGGCATACGTGGTAATGGAGCTACACCATAGTTAATGCCTGATTTTGCAAATGTCTCCAGTTCCCATGGGCCTGTAATAACAGCAGCAGCTTTACCTGTGTTAAACAAATTCTCAATTTCACCAAATCCATCATTGCCTAAAACAGATGTTGGTAAAATGTCTTTACATACCTGAGCTAAATATGTTGCCGCTTTTACGGCATTGTCTGTTGCTAAACCTAAATCTTTTGGATTTAAAGAACCATCAGCATTTTTACCAAATATATAGCCGCCATAGCCTTTTAAGAAACCGTATGCAAAATAAATAAAATCCCATTTACCTATGATGCCGTACTTACCTTTAGCTTTAAGTTCTTTTGAGAGTTTGTAGTAATCTTCAAAATGCTCAAAAGGATACTTTATAAGATCCTGATTGTAATAAACAACCATAGTTTCCATTGAGCGTGGAACTGCATAAATATTTCCTTGATAGGTAAAAGCAGAGATAGATGATTGCAGATATTTTTGCTCTTCATTTTTCATGAATGAAAGAGGAGCAATAAGTCCGTCTTTAGCTGCAGATCCTACTCTATCGGCAGGTAACATCAAAACATCTGGGATCTGAGAACCATCCTTTACAGCCTTCTCATAAGCTGTTAAATGACCTACATAGTCAGAATCTTTTAAAATTACCTTACAGTTATTTTCTTTTTCAAACTGAGCTACAGCCTTTTCGATTCCATGAGCCTTACCAAGATCTTCCCACACAACTAAATCAGCCGCATAAGCTACATTTAGTGAAAGAAATAAACTTCCTATGACTGCATAGATTTTTGCTTTTTTCATTGACATAGTTTGTCCTCTTATAATTGCTTTTATAGAGTTATTATTTTTTATAGATGGTCAGGTTCTACGATCTTTGCTGACCTAATAAGAATATTATCGGATAGAGAAAACTAAATTTTAAGACTTATAAGTGAACAATAAGATCTACTAGACATTTCATGAAAAGATCTCCTTTAGCAGACTCTCAATTGGTTCTTTTATTCATTTCGACTTTAATTGAGATAAAAATTGAAATCCTTTTTTAAATTGTCTAATAGATAGTGATCCTTACTTTTCTAATTATCTTTGATCCTAGTTTGGATGTAAGACTCGATATCCTTTCTTGCATCCTCAAGAATATGGTCAATAGGCAGTTCTGCATGGATTACTTTCCATGTTGCTTTATCCATCACAGACCAAACATATGACATCTCAGGAATTGAAGGCATATTTACAGCATGTACAGACTGCTGAGCTATAACCTGGATAAGCTCGTCATTAGCTAATGAAGGATCTTGCAACACAGAAATTATAGGAGGTACCTGCCTACTCTCTTTATATCTTAATAAAGCATATTTATGCTCATTTATAAAGCGAAGAAAATCCTCAGCTAAATCTTTATGTGTAGACCATTTAGAAATTGAATATCCTTTAGTACCTAAAAATCCTGCCATGGGATTACCATTTGGAAGAGTAGGAAGTGTGGTTATACCAAAGTTGATACCAGCCTTTAAATAATCCTCAATTGCCCAAGGTCCGTTTATCACGGCAATAGCCTTTTTAGAGGAAAAAAGCTCATACATTCTGTTATAACCATCAACACCTGACAGACAATCATATACAAGATCAGCTTTTGACATCTTTCGCAAGACTTTTAATGACGCTACAGCACCATCAGTATCTAAACCATATGAATTTAAATTGATAGTACCATCGTTGTCTGTTCTAAAGATATAAGCTCCATAACCATGCATGAGAGCATAGGTTGTATAGAAAAGCTCCCATTTTGCTAAAAGACCATACTTTCCTTTCTTGCGTAGCTTCTTTGACAAATCAACATATTCTTCAAGAGTACTAGGAGGCTCTTTTAAGAGATCTTTATTATAGAAAAGGATTAAAGTTTCGATTGTCTTTGGAACAGAGTAAAGCTCTCCGTCAAAGGTAACAGATGCAATTGAATTTGGCAGATATTGGCTGTTTTCTACCTGCATAAAATGAATTTGAGAAATCAGATTTTTGTCTTTTGCCACGCCAACCATATCTGAGGCTAAAACCACCACATCTGGGCCTTCACCTTTTGGCCCCTGTTTTTCTAAAAGTTCAACCTGATGGTACATTGGCTTTTCAATGACATCAACATCACAGTCGTAGATCTTTTCAAAGTCTTTTACGGCTGATTCGATGGTAGATGCACGACCTACGTCTTCCCAAACCACAAGCCTTTCTGTTGCGAGAATCTCATGAGAATAAACTAAAGCTAAACTCAGCAAAAAGCCTTTAGAGAATTTGTTCATATTAAATTCCTGTACACCAGATCTGAAAGTAAAACCAAAATTATCGATTTAAAATTCAGACCTGATAAGTTACTTAAAGACCAGAGCGGAAAGCTTCAATCTGATAATCAATGTGCTCTACAGCTGACTTTAGTGCGTCTTCTACATTGTCCTTACCGCTGATTGCTACGTCAAGTGCGCCATCGAAAGGTCCCCAAACTTCGGACATTTCTGGAATTGAAGGAATAGGTACAGCTCTACTTGCCTGAACTGCAATTGCATTAGCGAAATCGTCATTTGTAATGATAGGATCAGCCATTACAGACTTGATAGGAGGGATCTCCTGCGTTTTCTGATAACGAACCTTTGCATATTTTGGCTGGTTTATGAACTGTAAAAATTGTTCAGCTAAATCATGCTCATTAGACCAGGTTGAAATAGCATAACCTTTTACACCTAAAAATGAGCTCATAGGCTTACCGTTAGGTAGGATTGGAAGAGGTAATACACCAAAGTTTAACTTAGCCTTAGCGTATGGTTCTAGAGCCCATGGACCATTGATAATTGCAGCAACCTTACCTTTAGTAAAGAGATCATCAATAGTGTTCTGACCTTTATCACCTCTTACAGAATCTGGAATACAGCCTGTTTCAAAAAACTTTTTAATTAGCTCTACGCTTTTAATTGCGCCTTCATTGGCTAACCCTACATCTCTGGAATCTAGATTTCCGTCTGAATCAGTTCCGAATACATAAGCACCATAAGGTTGCATTACTCCATATGCGTAGTAAAAAGAATCCCACTTTGCGATAAAACCATATTCATCGTCAGAAGTAGCCTTCTTTTTCATAGCATAGTCATAGTACTCATTTAAAGTATCATAAGGCTGTTTTAAGATATCTTTGTTGTAGAAAAGAACTAGAGTTTCAACAACTTTTGGAACTGCATAGATTTCGCCACCCTGAGCAAAAGCAGATACAGCAGAACGGATATACTTATCCTGATCTTCTTGCATGAATTTTATTGGAGCAATTAAGCCCTGAACAGTAGCAGCACCTACTCTATCAGCAGGTATCATTAAAACATCAGGACCATCTCCTGAAGGGCCTTCAAGTCTTAGTCTATCAACCTGAGAAACAAAAGGTACTTCTTCTACAACAACTTTACAATCATTCAGAGCTTCAAAATCTGCAACAGCTTGTGCAATGCCATGTGACTTTTGGACATCTTCCCAGACTTTTAGAACAGTGGTTGCGTAAACATTAGAGCAAACAAGCAATGATGTAATGGCGATAGCAACTTTTGAAAATTTCATTATTTACATCCCTTTTATGATGCTTTAAAAATATAAAAGCACAATCCTCATGACAATGTGTGCCAAGCATTCTTTTTGAATTTAATTTTATACAATTAGTTTTGTAATTTCTTAAAAAAAGAGTGATGTTAATCTCATTTTTTAAAAGTATTCATTCTTAATTACGGCCAACAAATGGGGCAGATCGTTATCACAAAAATTGTTTGTTAATCATATACTGTAGTTAACCTGTAACGTTAAGCTACAAGTTTATATTAACTTGTTTGGCATCAAGTGAACCGAAAAATTAAGTGATGTTGATCGGTTCGATTTGTTTGCCGTAATTCTTAATAACGCGATGTCGTACCTGCATCTTAAATGAGTCTCGCTTTATACGAAATTCAGGTTAAAACTTTCTTGAAGAGATTTCTTCTATAATTCGATTAGCAACTACACCTAAGTCTTTTGAAATGTCGTTTGACTGTTCAACCAATGATGAATTACTAATACTGTTTTCTTTTAATTCATCTGACGATTTCTCAATCATTGAGATTGAATCCGTTTGAGACTTCACACTATTCTTTAAATTATCTATATTGTCTAAAAGCTCTTGCGAAATTTTTACTATATCACCAAGACTGCTCTGAGTGCTTGCCGCAAGTGAGCGAACCTCATCTGCAACCACGGCAAAACCTTTACCAGCAGCTCCAGCTCGAGCCGCCTCAATAGCTGCATTTAAAGCCAGTAAGTTCGTCTGATCTGCAATTTCTCTGATGATAGACACTACATTTTGAATCTTAGAGGCATTATTCTCTATTTCTTCAGTTTCATTTACCACAGCTGTATTTGACTCGGTAATTGTTTTAGTTGCATCAGTGGTGTTTTCTATAAGTCTTAACTGATCATGTAGAGCGTCATAAACAGAGCTAATAGATTTATTTTGAGATTCTGATTTTTCTTTTAGATCGTCTGATAACTGCTTTTGAGCCTTGAGAACTTCACACATTACCTGACCTAATCTGTTAATTCCATTTACAAGCTCTAGATACTTACCCTGATAATTACCATCCTTAACTCTTGCTGTAAAGTCATTGTGAACGTATGAATTTAAAACAGTATCCACACTTTCCATTACAGAATTGATGTTGCTAAGAGCTGCATCTAAAGATGCAACTAGCTCTGAAATATAAGGATCTTTTGAGCTGTAACTTACATGCTCTGAGAAATTACCTGCATTTACTTTATCAAGCACGTCATGCACGGCAACGATAGAACGAGAGTTATCCTCCAAACCAGCTTCGATTTTATCAGCCATTTCGCAAAGGGTGCCTACAGCTAAACCAATTTCATCAAAGTTCTTAGGTCTTTTTAGATTTGGAGTATCGGTCTTTCTTTCAAAGAAGTCTGAGAAGTTCTTAATGTTAAGTTTTAAAAGACCTAATCTTGAGCTTAATAACTTACCAATGTAGTAGACGATGCCTAGCATTGCAATTAAAGCGATTATCATCAGCACGGCTGATTCAATGAGCATAGTATTTAGTGGTACCATCACCTCATTTTTAGCAATTTTACCTACAATGGTCCAGTTTAAAAGCTTATCTTTTACAGCTACGATAATGTAGTCTTTGTGATCTACAGGTGAAGTGTAGAAGGCAAGATGATTTTTATCGGTACTAGCACTCTTAATTACAGATAAAAACTTAGGGTCAAAGTCATTGACGTACTTTTTTAGAATGTAACTATCATTTTGATGTAACTGAATTAAGCCCTGTTCATTGATACAGAAGAAGTAACCAGTCTCACCTAATTTTTGCTCTTTTAACATCTTTAAAAGATTGTTTAACTTTGCAGCGGTACCTGTAATACCGATTAAGTCTCCATTTTCATCAATCATTTTGTAGTTAATGAAAAGGGCTAATTCACCTGAAACTCTGTCAAAGTCCATGTTTACATCATAAACATCTTTGCAATCTAAAGTGTATTTAAGCCAAGAGTCTCTGCCTTCAATATCGAGCCTTCCGCAAGAATCTCCTTTGTAATAATAAGTTTGAGAAGCGAATGAAGCTAAGAAAGTACTGAAAAGATCGTATTCTTTAATGATATTCATACGATCTTGCTTGAAGATACTGTAACCTTCTTTATTCTCGCCATTTTTAATCCACTGCATGGTATAAGCCGAGGTTGCCATAACTTTAGATTCATTGATGTAAGGTTCAATATAAGATCTTACGTTATTGGCAATTAGGAATGTTTCTGAAGGCAATTGTTTGTTAACAATTTCTTTTTCGATGATAGATGAAGCGTTTTTATAAAAGACAGATATAACTGCTAAAAGTGAAATTAGTACAGATACCACAATAATGATTGCAAGCCTTACAACTAAAGACTGTCGTCTTGTTCTGTCAGCCATACTTTAATCCTTAAATTCGATACATATGCCTAAGGAGGATTATAGTTTAAGATTATAAAGAGACTATAAATTGAAATTAAATCTGTGATACGTGCACTTTATTATGCAGTTATTTCTGAAAATTAACCAAAACAAAAAGTTTTGAGCAATTACAGGTCGTTACTTTGAATCTATGAATCTTACTTTATAGAGGTTTTCTGTAAGCTTTAACTTTTGACCTTTTACTTTAACCAAATTTGGCTTTTTCTCAAGATCAAGATCTCTTGGACCATAGCTTTTAGCATTAGGATACTTGTAGTTTTTGTAACCTATGACTTTACTTGCAATATAAGAGTTATCACCGTTTTGGGAGCCTTCATAAATCTTTACAATGTTCTCATAGGTATTTACTACTCTTGCAACTACCTCAGTTTTTGCTTTAACAAATGAATATTCTGAAGTTAAAACAAAAGCACTCAAGCCTAGACTTGAGAATACAATGGAGAATAACAGGATCTTTAAGGCGCTGTACCAGGTAAAACCGTAGCCTTTAAGAAGTTTTCGCTGTTCTTTAAGATTACTGTTTTTCAAGTTTTGGTCCCTTTCCTAAAGCTTTATCTACAATTATCGCATCAAGATCTTCATCATCAGACTGTTTTAGATAATTCTCAAAGCTCTCCTTAAGATCTTTTTTATTTTTAATCTCAGGTACTTTGTACTCTGTAAATGAGCCTATTGAATTTAAGGCTTTCACAAAGTTCTCAGCTGTTACTTTATCCTCGAACTTGTCTCCTTTTTTTAACTTTTGGATTATATAGGTAAACTCACCATCATAAACATGATTTAAATATGATCTTTTTACTTTCCATAACTTATTGCCCATGAGCAAAGATGCCTCTACTTTGTTAAGTCCTATAAGCACAGCATAGAAAGGTACTAAGTCATCGTTTCTTAAGGAAAGAACTACAGGTCTATCAACCGTTTTTACAAAGTTAAGATCTTTTTGAACTGTTCTACAGGTTAGATTTAGCCTATCAAAATCATTGCAAGTACTTTTGGCGCCATCTTGACGACGGTATCCCCATACTTTTACTAAAGTATCAATAGCATCTGATTTAAACAGACTCTCTTTTACGGATGAATTAAAAAGTGCAACTTCTCTGTTCTTTGCTGTTCTTCCCGGCAACATGGCATTTAAAGCTTTGTTGTAGTTATCTTGAACGGTAGCATCTTTATTTACAAGAGCCTGCAAAGATTGAGAATCTAGCTTATGAGGTAAGTAAACATAGGCGGCACTAAAGACTAAAGCACTTATAAGTGCACCTAAAGCTAACAAAGGTATTTTTGCAAAGATTGCTAATGATACTTCTTTAAAGAAGGTCTTAACACCAACTACAAACAGACTTCTGTCATGGCGGACTACTTCAATAGCCTTTTTGATGGTGTGACCTGAAACGTGCTTCTTCTGAGCATTAAAAGCAATACACAAAGCTCTGTCAGCTACAGAGTTGATAATTCTAGGAAGTCCTTTTGTACCTTTATATAAGATATTGATAGCACGTGTGGTAAAGACAGGATCATGACAACCTGCCATCTGCATTCTGAAGTTAACATAAGAATGCACTTCATCTCGTTTTAATGCCCTAATGGTAGCAAAGGCCTTTACTCTTCCCCAAAACATCTTATGCATAGGCTTTTGGATGTTTTCGATAAGATCTTCTTGTCCTACCAAGAGGAAGTTAATCATCTTGCCTAATTCGCCCTCAATATTACTAATAAGACGAATCTGTTCGATGACCTCATCAGACAGACCTTGAGCTTCATCGCAGATAACGGTGGTCACAATACCGCTTTGTACAGAACGTTCTAGAAGTTTTCTTAGTTTTAGAGTCAATTCTGCGATAGATTCAAAAGAAGTTGCAACTACACCACTTGCTCTTAGGATGGTTGCCAATAACATGTGAGGATCTAATCTAGGATCATCGATGGCAATGATTCTCATTCGTTTTGGTAATGAACGGATAAGCATTCTTACAAGCGTAGTTTTACCTGAGCCTGACGGACCAGATAAAATACAAATTGATCCGTTTCTAGACAGATTACTGGTTAAAAGTTCCAATGCTTGATGCTGACAGTTGCCAACAAAATAAAACCTGTTGTCGGGCAAACCATCAAAAGGTAATTCATCTAAACCAAAAAACTTCTCGTACATAACTACTCGTACATAACTTCATTTTTATTCTTATTTTGACTGAAGAAACATTATAACAGACACTGACAATTCAGTGCCTTTAATCTCAAATTTTGCTAAAATTTAGATAAGAACAGAGGTTAGCCAAAATGCAGGTATATTTAGTAGGTGGCGCTGTAAGAGACCAACTTTTAGGGCTTAAAGGTGCGGACAGAGATTATGTAGTCGTAGGATCTACGGTTGAAGAAATGAAAAAACTAGGCTTCAGCCAAGTAGGACGAGACTTTCCTGTATTTTTACACCCTAAAACCCATGAAGAATATGCTCTTGCCAGAACTGAAAGAAAAAACGGTCATGGCTATGTTGGCTTTACCTGCGATTTTAATCAGAACATTACACTTGAAGACGATCTTATTCGTAGAGATTTAACCATCAATGCTATGGCTATGGACGAGGATGGCAACATTATCGACCCTTACCATGGACAAGAAGATCTTAAAAAGAAGATCTTACGTCATGTCTCAGATGCATTTATTGAAGATCCTCTACGAGTTTTACGTGTTGCAAGATTCTATGCTCGCTACTATCACTTAGGTTTTAGAATAGCTGATGAAACCCTAGAATTGATGCGCAAAATTGCAAATTCAGGAGAATTAGCTGAACTTACCCCTGAAAGAGTGTTTTTAGAATTACAAAAAGCACTTACTACAGAAAATCCAGAACAGTTCATCTTAGTTTTAAGAAAAGTAGACGCTCTAAAAGTTGTCTTACCAGAGGTTAATAAACTATTTGGTATTCCCGGGCCAATAAGATGGCATCCTGAGATCGACTCAGGCTTACATACCTGCATGACCTTACACAAGGTAAGTACACTTACAAAATCAACTGTTGTACGTTTTGCCATGTTATGCCATGACTTAGGCAAAGGAGAAACCCCTACAGTTTTATGGCCACACCATAGACTTCACAATCAGTTAGGAATCAAACCGTTAAAGTGTCTATGCCAAAGATTAAGAGTTCCTACAGATTACGAGCAATTTGCATACATTGTGGTTTTATACCACTCTGAAATGCATCATCTTTACAGAAAAGGCGCACAAGGCATTGTTTCATTATTAGACAAGCTTGATGCTTGGAGAAAACCTGAAAGAATAGAACCTTTTGTCTTATGTTGCATGTGTGATTTCTTAGGAAGAAAAGGCTTTGAGAACAGACCTTTTCCTAGAGCACAATATTTTTTATCCATCTTTAACATTTGCAGAAATGTCAAAGCTAAAGAGTTTGTAGAGGCAGGTTTTAAAGGCAAGGATATTGCTGACAAGATGTTCTCTAAGAGAGTAGAGTTAGTCGAAGACTATATAAAAACTCTCCCAGAAGAAGAATTAAACGATAGTAGTAATGAAAAGCCTGCTAATGTAAAAGAGAAGGTAAAAACTTACGAGAGAAAGCCTCAAAATAAACTGAAAATTCAAAAAGGATTTTTTAAATTAAGACTAAATCAAAACTAAGATTTAGGAAATCAAAGCAGAAAAAAAATGGGAGCTAAAGCTCCCATTTTTCTGTGTCATTTCCAGTGCTGATTACTAGAACATCCACAGTAACAGAGCACCCAACAGCACTCTATAAATAACAAATACCGCCATTCCTGAATGAGAAATAAACTTCATAAACAAGTGGATCACAATCAAAGCTACGATAAATGAAATTGCTCCACCGATGATCATGTTTACCCACTGAAGTTCTAAAGTCTCATCTTTATATAACTTAATAACCTCAAATAAGCCTGATGCTAATATAACAGGAATTGATAAGAGGAAGCTGAACCTTGCGGCAGCTTCTGCTTTTAAGCCTAAGAACAGGCCTGCTGTCATAGTAATACCTGAACGTGAGGTACCAGGAATAATAGCTAGAGCCTGAGCAAAACCAATAATGATTGCTTGAGTATAAGTTAAAGAACGTAATGAATCAGGTCTTGCACCTTCAACTCTGTCTAGGTTTTTCCAAACCATTTTCTTGTTTACATAAGAGCTGACACCTAAAAGTAGACCAAAGAAGATAGTAGCGCCTGCAATTACTTCAATGCTGTCTCTGATATCAGATGAAACTAATTTCTCAAACATAGCACCAAACACACATACAGGAATGGTAGCGATAATCACACAGAAACCGATCTTGGCAATAGGTGTAACCCTACGCTTTACACAGGCTTCTACTGTAAATGAGGCAATCTTGATTAAGTCTGCTAGATAATATAAAACCACAGCTAAAAGAGTACCTACATGAACTGCCACATCAAAAGAAATTCCCTGATCAGGCCAGCCTAAAAGCTTTGAAGGGAATATCAGATGGGCGCTTGAAGATACAGGTAAAAACTCAGTTAAACCTTGAATTAAAGCTAAAACGAATACATGTAACAGTGTCATTTTTAATCCTTAACATTGTGCCACTGAGGAGCTTCTACTGACCAGTCGATTTCAGTCTTTACTACTCTTCTGTTCTCAGGAAGACGAGGTTCCATTTCCTGCCAAATTTCACCTACTTGTACATTTAATAGAGGATGTACAAGATTTGGATCTAACTCGCATAGAGGGCATAGAACAAATGGATAGTCCTGAATGTCATGTCTTGGTAATTTGCATGGAGTAGTAGTTATAGTGTCACCGAATACAAGGATATCAATATCTAGACGACGTTTTACACCAAAATTTGTACCATTATTGAACATTAGTTCAGTACCAGCTAACTGTTCAACTTTCTGCAGACACGCATATAAATCTTCTAAAGAAGCCTCTGTGTCGCCACCAAATACCATATTGTAGTAGTCTGGCTCACCAGCTCTAATTGCATGGCTTACCCATACAGAAGACTTTTCAAAATTCTTAAACAGAGGACCAATTTTGGTGACTGCAAATCTTAATGCATTTTCCTTATTTAAATTTGAACCTACACCAAGGTACACTCTAGTTGCCATTTTCTACTCCAAAATTTCTATAGATCTCAATACCAATACTCTGAGCATCTGCTACAGCTTTTGGTTTATTCAATCTTATTTTTACTGATTCAGGTTTAAATTCTTTTTCAATCAAATCGCAAAGCTCAACAGCTAATTCTTCCAAAAGACCAGCCTTTCGCTTTACAATATATGCTTTTACCTTTTCAGACAAAAGTGCATAATCAATACTTTTTTCAAGTGCACCAGTTCTACCAGCCTCTTCTAGAGGAGTTTCTAACTCCAGAGAAACAAATAAAGGCTGAGTTTTTTCTCTTTCAAAAGGGAGAATTCCTACAATGCACTCTACTTTTAAATTGTCTACAAAGATTTTATCCATCACTTTTATCCATTATATTTTACAAAGCTTTTAGCTCTGATAATGGCCATCTTGGATGAACTTTGATTTTAAAATCTCCTATCTGACCCGCTTTATAACGGAGCATGCCAACCTGAGCGATCATAGCACCATTATCTGTGCAGAACTCTCTTCTGGCAAAAAATGCTTTACCGTGGATCTTATTCATCAATTGCTGCAAACGGGTGCGAATATCTGTATTCGCTGAAACTCCACCAGCTACAACTAAGGTCTTAAGACCAGTTTGTTTTAAAGCTCGTTTACACTTAATTTCAAGTGTGTCAGCCATTGCTTCTGTAAAGCCTTTAGCGATATCTGCCTTTACATCTTCTAGATCATCTTTGTGAGCAATAGTTGCATTTAATACGGCTGTTTTTAAGCCTGCAAAACTAAAGTCACAGTTTGGATTTTTAATCATGGGTCTTGGAAAGACAAAGACTCCTGACTTGCCATTAGCAGCCAGTTTTTCTAGTCCCGGACCACCTGGATAAGGTATACCCAATAATTTAGCTGTCTTATCAAAAGCTTCACCAGCTGCATCATCTACAGACTGACCTAATAGTTCATAGAGACCAGGCTTTTCAACTTTTATAAGTAAAGTATGACCGCCAGATATCAGTAAGGCTACAAATGGAAGCTTTGGTTTTTCAGCCTCTAGCATAGGAGCTAACAGGTGACCTTCCATATGGTGAACAGGAACACAGGGAACTCCTAAAGCATAAGCGAGAGCGCCTGCCTCCATCGCACCTGATAAAAGAGCACCGATAAGACCTGGTCCTGAGGTATAAGCAATTGCACAAAGATCTGACATTTTCATATCAGCTTCTTCTAGGGCCATCCTTACTAGTGGTACAACTCTTTTTATATGATCTCTTGAAGCTAGTTCTGGGACTACACCACCGTATTCAGCATGCATTGCAATCTGAGTATGAAGAGTATGGGAAATTAATCCATCTTTGTCATCATAAATTGCAACACCAGTTTCGTCACAAGAACTTTCTATACCTAAAATGCGCATTATATTATCCGATAAAAAGTCAACGTTCTATTTTAGCAAATCTTTTAGTCACTTATGTTTTTTGTTGCAGATTTATTTTTAATATTTAATCATGAAGGTAACCGGACCATCATTTTCTAGGGTTACTTTCATATCTGCAGCAAATATTCCTTCTTCTACGCGAGGAAACTTACTATGGGCGTATGAGGTAAACTTCTCATAAAGAACTTTTGCCTCACTAGGTGCCATAGCAGGATCAAAACTAGGACGGTTACCTGAGGCTGTATTAGCTGCCAGTGTAAATTGAGATACTAAAAGAATACTGCCTGATACCTGTTCTACATTTAGATTCAATTTTTCATTCTCATCGTAGAACATTCTATATTTTACGATCTTGTCGAACATTCTTTTACATTTGGTCTCATTATCACCTTTTTCAAGTCCGATAAAAGCCAAAATTCCTTTGTCTATTTGTCCTGTAACCTTTCCATCAACTACAACTTTTGCAAAGTTTACTCTTTGTAGTAGAGCTAGCATATTAGTATCTCCTCAAACAAACGTGGTAGATTATACAAGGAAGTAAGCTCAAAGTGGGGGTAAAATGTTTCTAAATCTATTGTGTGTAGGAATGGGCGGTTTTATAGGCGCAATCTTAAGAGTTCTTTCAGGAACACTCATCTCAAAATTGACTATATCATTTTCATTTCCTCTAGCAACGCTTTTTGTAAATATTGTAGGTTCATTTGTGATAGGAATATTTCTTACTCACCCTTACGTATTATCAAATGCAAATTTAAAGTCATTTCTTACAGCAGGACTCTTAGGTGGTCTTACAACCTTTTCTACATTCAGTTTTGACACACTGTCTTTAATAGAACAAAGACTGTTCTTTAATGCATTTTTAAATGTGTCATTAAATGTAGGTGTAGCACTAATTGCCTGTTATTTAGGAACATTATTGGTAAAAGCTTTGGTGTAAACAAAATTTGAGCTTTAAATAAATTAATTTGTGATTTAACGCATTAATTTTCTTCGATCAAACAATTTACATAAACAGCATTTTTTTGTATAATTGCCTCTGTTTTTATCGTCAAAGACCTACTGTTTTTGACATTGGAATTTAATAAGTGAGGTGGTTTTCCACATGCCAGTCATCAAAGTACGTGAGAACGAGCCATTTGACGTTGCCTTAAGACGTTTCAAGCGCTCTTGCGAAAAAGCCGGTATTTTAGCCGATGTAAGAGCCCGTGAATTCTATGAGAAGCCAACAACTGTACGTAAGCGTGCAAAGGCTTCTGCAATTAAGCGTCACGCCAAAAAGTTGGCCCGCGAGAATGCGCGCCATACAAGACTTTACTAATCACGCATCTTAGTCGAAAGACATGGCTGAATTAGTCTAGTTGCTTGTGTGCACTAGCTAAAATCTATCACTAGATTTATTAAAATAAAAAGGGTTAACGTTGAGTTAACCCTTATTTTTTGACTTGAATTTTCTTTTCTAGAACTCTTCTTTATTCTTTCCCCAAAAAGCAATTGCTCGACTTATCCTGTTGATACTACCTGCAGTCTCAGGATCAATACCAAAGCCATGCTCTAATCTTGGCATTTCAGTATATTTAGCATTGATATTAAGGTTATTAAGGTTTGCAACTGATGACTTTAAAACAGTCTTATTTACAATTTTGTCATTTTCTCCTACAACTATGAAGGTAGGAGAATCTTCATTTGTACAATAAAAACTTATTGGGTAGGTATAGATGTTAACTGCAGGCTTGCTCATGATAATACCAGAAGAAAATGTCTTCTCAGAGATATGAGTAACATTGATAATGATCTGTGCACCAGTTGAGGCTCACCATAAAGAGTAGTCTTCTTTTGACACCCCGAACATGCTGAAGTTGTTCTCGATGTAGTTGACTGCTTTCACAAGATCCTGAGAACCGCTTAATACCTTTTTCTGTCGATAGGAGAGCACAAAAGCATTGTAGCCTGCCCTTGATATTCTCAAAGCTAAGGAAAAACCTTTATGAATTAAGCTTTTATAAGAGTAGCCGCCTGGTAAAATTAAGGCAAAAGGAGATTTTTTCTTACCTCTAAAGAAAAAAGGCCAGTATCTTTCAACTCTTCCTTTTCTTTAATGAGATTTTTGGGGTAGATTGGATAAAAAATCTGATTTTCCTTTTTTACCTCATCATACAAATAATCCAGTGACTCTATAGTATGTCTTGCTGTCACATTGAGATAATAAGGCATGATCCTTTGGAATTCAGTTAGATGAACATTAAGATCTTTCTTATCAGTTTCAGTAACAAGTAAATTAGCAAAGCTAGAGAACTCTTTACTCTCTAAGATGTCTTTAATGGTGTTTTTGCTTGAAAAGTAGTTTCATACATTAAAACTTATGTTTTCTGCTTCTCTGTTACTTTTTAGTTCCGCAGAACTGTCATCATCTAAGAGCATGTTGTAGTAGCGGCTCTCATTTTGCATGGTTGCAGCACTTGACACTGATAGTAGCGATGAGGCTAGATAAATACTTATCGCTATAAGTTACCACACTAATTTATTTTTTTTCTCATACTAATCGTTCTAATTTTGTAAATTCTGAGATTTAATGGCTACCAATAAAATGGT
>OKUB01000070.1_pt1 | contig 18756 bp, 9 predicted proteins | sample 1606541 | NCBI WGS metagenome assembly OKUB01 (sample SAMEA3882507, study PRJEB24775) | human gut metagenome | biome: human-associated habitat; feature: intestine environment; material: feces | place: Netherlands | collected 2009/2010
GACCAGCGCGCCGAAGACGGCTGGACCCGCCTCGAAAACGACCAGATGATCGTGGCTTCCAACCGCACCGGCGAATTCCGCGTCCGTTCCATCTGATTTTCCGCACATAACGTCCCCGCGTATCGTGCCGTCCGCTGCGGGCAGCTGATGAATGCTCGTTTTAAGGCGGCATTCCTTGGAACATCGTTGACAAGACGGGGAAACCGTTGAATCCGTGTCCGTTCATTCGGGATTCCCCTGGTGTGGTGTATGAATCTCTTCGGCTGTTGGGAACCGTTTTGGAAACTGCGTCAGGAACCGTGTGATGGGCGTGATGGAACGTGCCTAAGATGGGCGTATGACGAACGAATCGAACGAAACAACCGAATCGAACAAGCCGACGACCGGCTATATCCCCACTCTTGCGCAAGTGGATGAGCTACATCGCAAAATCGCGCAATCGCAAGCCGCATACGACCTCATCCACGGCCATTGCGTGGTCGTGGCCGACATCGCCCGCCGCATGGCCCGCCGGCAGAATGCACTGTTCACCCGCCGCTGCACCCTGCCGACGGACGCTCCCGAAAAAACCGGCGACTTCGGACTGGAACTGACGAAAGACAATACCGGCGAGGAATCGCTCGGCATGTTGCACATGCCTGCGGTGCCGTCCACGGAAGGGCTGACCGGAGGTACCGTTCCGCCGCGGCTCATCGACGAGCATCTGGTGGTCATTGGCGGTTTGCTGCACGACATCGGCACGTATTTCCTGCTCAAGCAGGACGGTTCCGACGGCGAACCGCTCAAATTCGACGGTCCGCACTATGTTCAGCACGGGCTCAAAGGCTACGAATACTTGCTGAACGAGGGCGTTGACGAATCGATCGCCCAGTTCGCACGCAACCACACAGGTGTGGGCCTCACCCGCGAAACCGTGGAATCGCAGGGATTGCCGTTGCCCCCGGCCGACTACGTGCCGATGAACCTCGAGCAGGAGGTCGTCATGGTGGCGGACAAGTACAACAGCAAGTCGATTCCGCCGAAGTTCCTGACCGCCGAAGCCTACACGCGCAAGGCCGCCCGTTTCGGCGAAAGCAACAAGCGCGAATGGCTGCGCCTTCTGGAACGCTACGGCGTCCTCGACGTCAAACCGCTCGCCGAGCAGTACCACATGCGCATCGCCGAGTAGCGAACCTACTTATCTCGCTTATGAATGGCGGATTTCGGTGTCTGCCGGATGCTATCTCGCTTATGAATGGCGGGTGTCTCAGGAAGACTAGGTGTTAGGGGGCAAGTTCAATCCCCTCTAAGTCTCATGCGGCAAAACCATCCGCCATCTATAAGCGAGATAGCACGCGTCGAGCGGAAAAATCCGCCATTCATAAGCGAGATACACCCGAAAATTCCTCGAAGCCTGGCTGCCGCCCGAGTTTTGCGCACTGAAAACCGCTATCTGTGGCACTTCTCTTTTCCCGCCATACATTAGGGGGTATAAAACAGACCCTCTAACTCACGAGGCGTCAAACGATCTGCCACACATAGCGGTTTGAGATTCCAAAGATGAAAGAGTCTGCCACACATAGCGCATATGACATGTTTTTAGCGGTGTGTCACCGCAAACCAGCGCGAATCGGCACGAACCAGAATCAGCACGAAAAAAGCCTTGCGGACTGGCATGCAACACCAGTCCGCAAGGCTTTCGCCTCGCAGAACGCCGCTCGCTACTCAAGCTCCGCGCAATGCTCCATCTGATCGGCGACCTCCGGATTATCGGTCACCACAATAATCGCACGCTTACGATCCTCATCGCGCTTGGCCTTCTTCAGCAGCCCCAGCACCACGGCGGCGTCGTCACGGTTCAATCCAGCGGTCGGCTCATCGGCAATAATCACCTCCGCCTCGCAACTCAGCGCACGCGCGATTGCCACACGACGCTGGTCCAACGCACTCATCTTGCCCACCGGCAGACCGGAAGTCACTTCCTCGAATCCCACGCGCTTGAGCAGCTCGCGCGCAATCACCGGCTTGGGCTGCAGGAAATTGCGGTTCGACGCGTCCATGGCGTACAACACGTTGCCTTCCGCGTCAAGGTCGCCGCGCACGGCGAACCGCTGCGGAATGAAACCGATGCGGTGTCCAAGCACGTCGACCGGTGTCGCGTCGGCGAGGTTCGTGCTTTTGTGCATCACGTTGCCGCTGGTCGTCCGCATCATGCCGACCATGGTGGCCACCAGCGCCTGATGCTGTTCGACATCTTCGGCATCCACCAGCACCGCGTGGGTCGCGCCGGCATGGAACGCCAGGGAAACGTCGTCGAGCACGTTGCGACCGGTTTTGCGGTTGTGCACCGTCACATGGTCGAGCGCGAATGTCGGGTTCGCCTTGAAGAAGAATGCGTCCTTCTTGCGATGATGTTTGATTTCGCGGTCGATCTGCGATGACACGCTGGTTGCGGAGTCCGCCTGTACGGTTTCGTGCTGGTCGAGCGACTGTTCGTCGTCGGTCGCGCCCAATGCGAGCGTTTCGTTCACGCGATTCGCGTTGTCGCTGGCAACGCTGTCTTCCGTGGCGATGCCTTCCGTATTTTCCGCGTTTTCTGCCGATTCGGTTGCGATGGAATCGCCTCCATCGTCATACACCACCGCGAAATCGACCGATTCGATCGACGTGGCCATATCGGTTTCGCCCGCCTCGATGTCCGCGTTTTCCGCAGCAGCGTTGTTCAATGCTTCGGTTTCGTTGTCTTTCACGTCTTTCTCGCTCATGCGTTCACCTCCGTACGTTCCGTCGACTCGACTGTTTCCTCCGGCTCGTCTGCGTTCTTCGCTTCGGCAGATTCGTTCGAATCGTCAGAACGGCCTGCGAACAGCTGACCCAAATCGAAGAATCCCACGCGCATGAACGCGATGATGCCCAGAACCAGGCAGGCGCCCAGTCCGTACCAGATCATGTTCCACACGGATGCGGATGTGATGGCCACAGCCTGTCCACCGGCCCATGCGGTGCCAAGCGGCTTGGCCAGCAGCGCGCCGGCAATCAATCCGATTGCCCAGCCTGGAACGGTCATCATGAACGTTTCCAGCATGAATTGCCATCCCAAACGTCCCTTGGTGACGCCGGAAACCATCGCCATGCCGATTTCGTCACGGCGTCCACCGATCGCGGCCCACAGCACCAATGCCAGCAGCGCGAGCCCGCCGACGATCAGGGTCGCCAACAACGCCGTGCGCGCGGCCTTGGCGGCGGCGTCCAGCGGTGCGATGCGCTTCTTGTACGCATCAAGCGACGGCGATGAGATCGTGAACTTCGACGTGTCCAGCTTGGCCTTTGTCACCAGTCGCACGAACTTGTTGTATGTGGCCGGATCGGTCAGCGTGAAGATGATGTTGAGGTTCGGGATGGCCCAGCCCTTGGTGCCGGCCACATCCAGACCGCTTTGCGCGAAGTTGATGTACGACGTGTACACCACGTTCTCGCGGTTGTCTTTCGCGTATTTCGCGTCGGAACCGTATCCGGCCGGCGTCTCGCCGGTGTACTCGTAGATGCCGCGCACGGTGAATTTGTAGGTTTCGGAAGCCTTCGTCGGATTGCCGACGGTCACCTTGTCGCCCACTTTGAGATTGTTCTTCTTGGCCACTGCCTGAGAGACCAGCACGCCGTCGTTGGCCGTCTTGTAGTTCAGCTGCTTGCCCTTGACCACTTTGAACGTGCCGTAGTCGTTGATTTTCGCCGCATCGTTCGTGTAGAAGGCTTGCAACGTCAGGTTGCCGCCGGTCTTGTCCTCGCTCGTGTCGCTTTTCGCCGCGATCGCCTGCAACGACTTGCTGGCGCGCACCGGCACCGACGTGGCGAGCGTGTATTCGAACGTCAAGTTGTTCTTCTGCACCGCTTCCGCGTACTTGGTGTACATGTCCCACGTCATGTAATTGGCGGTGTAATTGGAGTCCGCACCGTCGCGTTTCGCAGTGACTTTCGCGCTCGGCCGAATTACCGCCGAAGCTTTCTGCGATTGGTATGTTTCGTTATTCGCCTTGTCGTCGGCTCTCAGCACCGCCAGATCCACGGCGGCTGAGAACGACACCAGCAGTGCAAGCAAAGCCGTCAGCGCGGTACGCCATTTGACGCGACCGAGCGCAGCCCATGCGTTCTTGAGAACGAACATGCGGTACTTCTCCAGTTCTCTGTAGTTACGCGTCGACGCATGCCGACGCCAGCGTTGGCCGGGACGCACACAGTCAAGCAACGACAGCGAGTACGCTCACAGCGCAATGCGCCCCGTGCAATCATCCTGCCCATCCAACGTGATTGTTTTCTTGCGCAACACTGTTATACCTCTGTGTGAAGTCTGAATACTTCCTGAAAATCGAAGGTTGGATAAGCGGCGATTTTGTTCCTGCTCGCGCTCGTCTCCGCTCTACGTCCGCCTATTCTTCCCGCGTTCCGCGTCCGTCTTGCGCCCATCCCGCGCATGTTCCATCCGTTTTTAGATGCCTTTCCAGCTTTTGTTGCCGCACGGTCCAGTTTTGGATTACAAAATGCAGGTGCGATTGCGATTTGTGGCTTGCTTTCGCGGCTTCGGCTACGATGGATGGCGATGAAGCAGCACAGCACAGACAATACGATTCCCACAGCGGCCGACGACGCAGTCGATGAAGCCGACAGCGCAGTCGCCGCAAGCAAGACGACAGACGAAACGACGGCTAAAACGACGGACAAGATATCAAGCAAGACAACGAACGATACTTTGCCTTTGCCTTGCGATTCCGCCGTTCCCCGCTTATCCCGCATCGCACTGCCGGTCTGTTCCGCCATCGGCGTCGCGCTCGCCGCCGCGGTCGTATGGGCCTGGTTTCCGCACGGTTCCGCCGCTTGGACGAACCCATTGCACGAAATCGACGCGCCCGCGCACTATTACTTCATCCGCAAGATCCTCGGCGAAGGCGTCGGCGCGGCCACCCACCTGTGGCCGAACGACGGATACTATCCGCCGTTGTTCCATCTGCTTGCAGCCGGCATGATTAAGCTCGCCAGCTTGTTCGGCGTCAATCTGTCGATTTACGCCGCGTTCAACACGGTCTGGCTGGCCACATCCGGCTTGGTTTGGCCGATTGCGATTCAGCTGTACGCTTCCTATTTCACGCGTCGCCTGTCGCATTCGGCACAATCCGTATGCTCCCCCCGATTTGCGAACGCACGAAAGTCCTCGGCCCGCAATGTCGCGTCTGTCGTAGTTCCGCTATTCCCCGCGATACTCGCGCTCATCATCCCCCCGCTCGCCGTCGCTTCCGCCTCGCACCCCTTCCAAATGCTGGCTTCCGGTCCGCTGATCGCCTTCGGCCTGGCCGCTACGCTTCTGCCGTTCTGGCTGTACGCCACACTTCGCCTGCTCGACGCGCTCGCCACCCGCGAACACCTCGTCAAATGGATCATATGGTTCTTCGTCACTGCCGGCGTCTGCATGTTCGCCCATCCGCGCATCGTGTTCACCTGGCTCCTGCTCATGGCCCCCTTCGTGCTGACGCGACTGCCATGGAAAGCCATCGCAGGCCTTGCTGGCGTAGTGGTTCTCGGCGCCGCCGTGTTCCTCGCATACATGATGTCCAGCTACAAATCGGACCGCTACTTCAATCCCGCCAGCTGGTTCCACACCTTCGTTCCGAACCGCACGGTGCCCGAAGCGCTCAAAATCTACGTCACCGACAATATCGGCGGCGTGCAAGGCTGGTTCATGGCCGCAATCGTGCTGATCGCGTTTGCCGTCACCGTCGCAGCCATCATCCGCCCGCAATGGTTCGCCGCCAATCGCGCCGATTCCGCTACTGTGCCCGGCGCTTCTGCGATTGACCGTGCATCCGATAGCACGTCAGCGCAACCGCACGAACAGGTTGCCGATTTTGCGGCTATGCCTGCCGATCGTAGGAATCGCAAGACTTCCGCCAGCTACCGCACTCCACGTTCCGACGCCTCGCAACTCCGCCGCGACGCGATCGCCATTCTGCTGGCCTTCTTCCTGGTCGGTCTCGTCTACGTCTGCTCGACCGCGCTGACTGGCTGGTTCCCCAACATCGTGGCCGCCGCCTGGTATCGCGCCGAAACCCGACCGCTTACCATGATTCCGTTCGGCGTGCTGCCGCTGATCGTCTTCGCCGCCGTCGTATTGTTGTGTGCCGGCCGTCTGCCGAACGTCACGAAAATCATTGCGATTGTTCTGCTTGCGGCGCTCGCCATTTCCTGCCAATTCGGCAATACTGTTCGTTCCGCCCTGTCGGATGCCGTCTATGCGAATATGACGATTGACGATGCGCGGCCGGACGAGCAGCTCACTGCCACGAAGGAGAAGATTCTCAAGAAGGTGGTGAAGGAGACTGGTACCGATTCGGTGGTGGTTTCCGATCCGCTGAACGGTTCCATGTATGCGACGGCGATGTACGGCGCGGATATGCTGTTCCCGATTTACAACGCGAAGGCCGAGAAGAATGGTGCGATTTTCGGTCAGACGGAGAATGCGTTCGCGTCGGGCGACGGCAAGGCGCTGACGAATACCGTCTGCCCGCTGAGCGCGGATGGCGATGCATACTTCCTGAGCATGGGCGGCCAGGCGCCGAGCCTGCAGATGTTCACGTTCAAGCAGCAGTACGATACGTTCCACGATCAGAAGCTGATCGACCAGTACGCCAAAGATGGCACGATGCGCAAGGTTCAGGATTATTCGAATATGGCTTCATATGCGAAGGGCTGGGCGTTGTACCAGTTCAACTGCCAGTGATCACGTGTGTTGCGTGGCTGCGTGGCGTCGAAATAGGCGATTGGGAGAACAAGAGGCTCTGATTTGTCAAGTTTCGACACGCCGATGGAACGTTGGATTTCCAACGGTTCACGCGTTGTTCATGCGGCCCGGGTTGCGCGGATCGCGATCGTGCTGTAAGTTTATCTCTTGCTGCCGCTCAGCGAGTGGTCCGGATGGTTCCGGTCCGCGAGGTGGGTGAGTGGTGGTGGTTTGAGAACTCAAGAGCGTATTTGTACTACTTCTTTATAGTCAATGATTGCCAGTTCGTTGCCGGCCACGCTGACGCGTGGTGCCGAGGGATCGGTCAAACGGCGGCGAGGTTTTTGTGCGATGCGCCTTTCCTTATAAGGCGATCGTCAATTTTCTTATTTCGAGAGTCATCGTGTCGATGTCTCTTCATGAAAAGGTTTTTTTGTGGAGGGTTCGATTCTGGCTCAGGATGAACGCTGGCGGCGTGCTTAACACATGCAAGTCGAACGGGATCCCAGGAGCTTGCTCCTGGGTGAGAGTGGCGAACGGGTGAGTAATGCGTGACCGACCTGCCCCATACACCGGAATAGCTCCTGGAAACGGGTGGTAATGCCGGATGCTCCAGTTGACCGCATGGTCCTCTGGGAAAGCTTTTGCGGTATGGGATGGGGTCGCGTCCTATCAGCTTGATGGCGGGGTAACGGCCCACCATGGCTTCGACGGGTAGCCGGCCTGAGAGGGCGACCGGCCACATTGGGACTGAGATACGGCCCAGACTCCTACGGGAGGCAGCAGTGGGGAATATTGCACAATGGGCGCAAGCCTGATGCAGCGACGCCGCGTGCGGGATGACGGCCTTCGGGTTGTAAACCGCTTTTGACTGGGAGCAAGCCCTTCGGGGTGAGTGTACCTTTCGAATAAGCACCGGCTAACTACGTGCCAGCAGCCGCGGTAATACGTAGGGTGCAAGCGTTATCCGGAATTATTGGGCGTAAAGGGCTCGTAGGCGGTTCGTCGCGTCCGGTGTGAAAGTCCATCGCTTAACGGTGGATCCGCGCCGGGTACGGGCGGGCTTGAGTGCGGTAGGGGAGACTGGAATTCCCGGTGTAACGGTGGAATGTGTAGATATCGGGAAGAACACCAATGGCGAAGGCAGGTCTCTGGGCCGTCACTGACGCTGAGGAGCGAAAGCGTGGGGAGCGAACAGGATTAGATACCCTGGTAGTCCACGCCGTAAACGGTGGATGCTGGATGTGGGGACCATTCCACGGTCTCCGTGTCGGAGCCAACGCGTTAAGCATCCCGCCTGGGGAGTACGGCCGCAAGGCTAAAACTCAAAGAAATTGACGGGGGCCCGCACAAGCGGCGGAGCATGCGGATTAATTCGATGCAACGCGAAGAACCTTACCTGGGCTTGACATGTTCCCGACAGCCCCAGAGATGGGGCCTCCCTTCGGGGCGGGTTCACAGGTGGTGCATGGTCGTCGTCAGCTCGTGTCGTGAGATGTTGGGTTAAGTCCCGCAACGAGCGCAACCCTCGCCCTGTGTTGCCAGCACGTCGTGGTGGGAACTCACGGGGGACCGCCGGGGTCAACTCGGAGGAAGGTGGGGATGACGTCAGATCATCATGCCCCTTACGTCCAGGGCTTCACGCATGCTACAATGGCCGGTACAACGGGATGCGACCTCGTGAGGGGGAGCGGATCCCTTAAAACCGGTCTCAGTTCGGATTGGAGTCTGCAACCCGACTCCATGAAGGCGGAGTCGCTAGTAATCGCGGATCAGCAACGCCGCGGTGAATGCGTTCCCGGGCCTTGTACACACCGCCCGTCAAGTCATGAAAGTGGGTAGCACCCGAAGCCGGTGGCCCAACCTTTTTGGGGGGAGCCGTCTAAGGTGAGACTCGTGATTGGGACTAAGTCGTAACAAGGTAGCCGTACCGGAAGGTGCGGCTGGATCACCTCCTTTCTACGGAGAATTTCAGGACACGGTTCCGTGTCCGGTGTGAGCCCCGTGCCCGTGGAATGGTTCCACGGTCTCGCATGGGGATGCTGGTGTGGAAGAGATCATGGGCTTGGATGTCCCGTCGGGATGTCCGGGAGTGGTATGGGTATGCTTTTGGGCTCCCGGACCGCCACCCCACAACGTCTGTTGTGGTGCGGTTCGATGCCCATCATCGTCAGCCTGGTTTCCTTTGTTGGTTTCGGGTGAGGGTGGTGGCGCGTGGTGGTTTGAGAACTGGATAGTGGACGCGAGCAAGAGAAACTGAAAGAACGTTTCTTTTTGCTTATCGCGATTTCGCCAAACTCTTCAATTGAGTTTGGTTTCGAGATCGATCGTTTTGTGATCATTTTAGTGTTAAGATTTGTCGTCTGGCGATCTTGCTATCAGGAAACCCGCGGGTGGGGCAATGACAATTTGTTTTGCTGTTGTGCCGCTTGCGAGGGCGTATGGTGGATGCCTTGGCAGACAGTACCGATGAAGGACGTTTGAGGATGCGATAATCCTAGGGGAGCCTCCAACATGGCTTTGATCCTAGGGTCTCCGAATGGGGGAACCCGCCGGCCGTCATGGGCCGGCACCGCCTATGGGCGGGGGGTACGCAGGGAAGTGAAACATCTCAGTACCTGCAGGAAGGGATACTCCGTGAGTAGTGGCGAGCGAAAGCGGATCAGACCAAACCGGTTGCGCGTGATACCCGTCGGGGGTTGCGTTGCCGGTGTTGTGGGATCACGTGTCCCGGTTCCGACGGGCCGGGCGGGAGTCATAAAACGGCTTGCCAGGGGAACAGGCTTGAAGGCCTGGCCGTAGAGGGTGCCAGCCCCGTACCTGGACGTGAGCCGTCTTCCGATCGTGTTGTCCCAAGTAGCGCGGGCCTCGTGGAATCCCGCGTGAATCAGCCCAGACCGTTGGGTAAGTCTAAGCATACCTGTCTGACCGATAGCGTACCAGTACCGTGAGGGAAAGGTGAAAAGCACCCCGGGAGGGGAGTGAAACAGTTCCTGAAACCGTGCGCCCACAAACCGTCGGAGCCTCCTTGTGGGGTGACGGCGTGCCTATCGAAAAATGAGTCTGCGAGTCAGTGGCGGGTGGCGAGCATAAGCCGTGTGGCGTATGCGTAGCGAAAGCGAGTCTTAAAAGGCGTTTTTAGTCGCTTGTCCTGGACCCGAAGCGGGATGATCTAGCCCTGGGCAGGTTGAAGCGCGGGTAAGACCGCGTGGAGGACCGAACCCACCTGGGTTGAAAACCGGGGGGATGACCTGGGGCTAGGGGTGAAAGGCCAATCAAATTCCGTGATAGCTGGTTCTCTCCGAAATGCATTTAGGTGCAGCGTCGGTCGATTGCGTCGCGGGGGTAGAGCTACCGGATGCTTGCGGGCCCTTGTTGGGTACCAACAGCAGCCGAACTCCGAATACCGTTGACGTGTATTCCGGCAGTGAGTCGGCGGGGGATAAGCTCCGTCGTCGAGAGGGAGACAGCCCAGACCGTCGTCTAAGGTCCCGAAGCGTGTGCTAAGTGGGAAAGGATGTGGAGTCGCATAGACAGCCAGGAGGTTGGCTCAGAAGCAGCCATCCTTGAAAGAGTGCGTAACAGCTCACTGGTCTAGTGGTTCCGCGCCGACAATGTAGCGGGGCTCAAGCACACCACCGAAGACGCGGCAGCAATCTTCATGGTTGCTGGGTAGGAGAGCGTCCTGCGAGGGGCGAAGCGGCCGGGTAACCGTGCCGTGGACTTCGTGGGAGTGAGAATGCAGACATGAGTAGCGAGAGACGGGTGAGGATCCCGTCCGCTGGATGACCAAGGGTTCCGGGGCCACGTTCGTCGTCCCCGGGTGAGTCGGGTCCTAAGGCGAGGCCGACAGGCGTAGTCGAATGGATGAACGGGTGGATATTCCCGTACCGACCATGGACCGGCAAAACCGAGACGGTGAGTACTAACCTCCGCCTCGTGGTGGTTCCTTCCTTCGGGTTGGTATCGCCGCGTGGTGTTGGGACTGTAGCCGCAGTAGGTCAGCGCAGGGGTGACACGGAATGGGAGCCGGCCGCGGAGGTGGTTTTCCGTGGTCAAGCACGCAGCCAGTCATGTAGGCAAATCCGCATGGCGCGCATGGCGAGGTGTGATGATGGGAGCCGTTATGGCTCGATATCCGGTTGTCCAGGCCGTCGAGAAAAGCCTCGGCGTGAGGGCCATGGCCGCCCGTACCCCAAACCGACACTGGTGGTCAGGTAGAGAATACCAAGGCGATCGAGCGAATCCTGGTCAAGGAACTCGGCAAATCACTCCCGTGCCTTCGGTATAAGGGAGACCCGCTGGGGTGAACCGGCTAGCCCGGGGAGCTTTGGTGGGTGGCACAGACCAGGGGGTAGCGACTGTTTACCAAAAACACAGGTGCATGCGAAGGCGAAAGCCGCTGTATATGCACTGACGCCTGCCCGGTGCCGGAAGGTTAAGAGGATCCGTCAACTCTTCGGAGCGAAGCGGTGAATTCAAGCCCCGGTAAACGGCGGTGGTAACTATAACCATCCTAAGGTAGCGAAATTCCTTGTCGGGTAAGTTCCGACCTGCACGAATGGCGTAACGACTTCCCCACTGTCTCGACCAGGAGCTCGGCGAAATTGCAGTACGAGTAAAGATGCTCGTTAAGCGCAGAAGGACGAAAAGACCCCGGGACCTTTACTATACCTTGGTATTGGCGTTAGGCGCGGATTGTGTAGCATAGGCGGGAGGCTTCGAAGCGGGTGCGCCAGCATTCGTGGAGCCGCAAGGTGAAATACCGCTCTGTTCTCGTTTGACGTCTAACCTCGACAAGTCATCCTTGTCAGGGACAGTGCCTGGCGGGTAGTTCAACTGGGGCGGTTGCCTCCCAAAGAGTAACGGAGGCGCTCAAAGGTCCGCTCAGCCCGGTTGGCAATCGGGTGTCGAGTGTAATCGCACAAGCGGGCTTGACTGCGAGGACGACGGTCCGAGCAGGGACGAAAGTCGGAGATAGTGATCCGGTGCCGGCGCACGGGCGCGGCATCGCTCAACGGATAAAAGGTACCCCGGGGATAACAGGCTGATCATTCCCAAGAGTCCATATCGACGGGATGGTTTGGCACCTCGATGTCGGCTCGTCGCATCCTGGGGCTGGAGCAGGTCCCAAGGGTTCGGCTGTTCGCCGATTAAAGCGGCACGCGAGCTGGGTTCAGAACGTCGTGAGACAGTTTGGTCTCTATCCTCTGCGCTCGTTGGAATCCTGAGGAGGCCTGCCCATAGTACGAGAGGACCTGGGTGGACGAACCTCTGGTATGCCGGTTGTCGCGCCAGCGGCACGGCCGGTTGGCTACGTTCGGGAGGGATAACCGCTGAAAGCATCTAAGCGGGAAGCCTGCTCCAAGATTAGGATTCCATGGATCTTCGAGATCCTGTAGCCCGCATGTTGAACACGTGTTTGATAGGCCGGAGGTGGAAGCCCCGTGAGGGGTGGAGCCGACCGGTACTAACGGGCGACGGCGACATAACATTCCAACCGTTTTTCGTGGTTGGTTCCGCGTCTTTCCTGTGCTGGATCGTCCTGGACGGCAATATGCGTTGGGATGGTCACGAATACGATTTAAACGATAGGCGTTTGCCTCGCGTCCGCTAGCCGGTTCCCGAACCGCCACCGGTGACATGCCGGTTTGGATTCCTTTGGTTTCCTTGCCGTGGCCGTTAGATTTGCGGTGGTCATAGCCCTGGTGAGACGCCCGGTCCCATTCCGAACCCGGTAGCTAAGGCCAGGCGCGGCGATGGTACTGCACTCGAGAGGGTGTGGGAGAGTAGCACGCCGCCGCTTCACATGTTGGGCCTCCCGGTCGAGCCTTTGGCTCCCGGGAGGCCCCTTTTTCATGCTCTCTTTCCGGGCTTCCCGGCGGGCGTCGCTCCAGGAACCCCCGTTTTTTCATCACCTCCCGGACCTCCCGGCAACGCCTTTCGGGCTCGTCGAAGGTCCTTATCCGGAGTCTCCACCGGATGTCCGCTTTGAGAACCACTTTTCTCTTTGATGTTTTTTGATTTGAGATTGTGCTGTGGCACCATGGATACACCATAGGAATCATGTGCCAAGGGGATAGCTATGTTTCTTCTTCCAGATCAGCAACTCAGACGTGCCGATCGAGTGATGCGGCAACGACTTGTGCCATATGTGCACGAAACATTATCGCATTGTCAGTTACGCGCTTTTCGCCAATGAAGGCGAACCCGAACAGAGCGCCGACTTTCTTGCCCGTGTCAGGGAAAACAAAGTGGATTTTCTCGACTTCATGGTTCCTGGTGCCTGGGGCACGATATGGGGTACCACATGGTTCGAGGTTCGTGGACGTATCGACCGTGAGTCGGTCAAAGGCAGAGCCGTCGAACTGGTTGTAGATCTGGGATGGAAACGACATCGTGGCCCGGGCTTCCAAGCGGAAGGATTATGCTATCGCCCTGACGGCAGCGTCATCAAAGCGGTGAATCCAGACAATTGCTGGATTCCGCTTATCGATGCCAATGGCGTGGCGAATGTGGAGCTTGACGATGCCGGTCGTTTCACGGTATATGTCGAGGCCGCATCGAATCCACTGGTCGAAGCTGACCTGCCATTCGCGCCGATGAATCTGGGGGAGCGTGCCGACGGTCGTCCATCCGACTATGTGCTCACCACAATGGACGTGTGCGCTTTCAACCAAAACGTGTTCGACTATCTGATGGACTTGGAAACCGTCACCTCGCTGATGAGGGAACTCAAGGATGATGATCCTCGATATTGGCAGCTGGCCAAAGCGCTGCAACGATCACTCAACACATATGACGAGCGTGATATCGCCGGAACTCTGGAGCCAGCCAAGGAAAAGCTTGCCGGGGTATTATCCGAACCCGCATATTCCAGCGTCATCCATGACAAGGACCTGTCGCGCAACGCCATACTGCTGTACGGATACAGCGATGGCGGCGGCGGTCCCACCCGCGAAATGGTCGCACGTATCCGCAGGGACCATGATCTTGCCGGCGCTCCGAGCATCGACTTCGGCACTCCGGACGAACTGTTCGACCGCGTCCGACACGATATCGTCGATGAGGCTCCGGACGAAACCCCGGTTTTCAAGGGTGAACTGTATCTGGAACTGCATCGCGCCACACTGACATCGCAACAGGAAATGAAACGCGGATGCAGGCGGGAAGAAAACCTGCTGAGAACAACGGAATATCTGTGCGCCGCAGCCAGCGTGTTCAACCCAAAATACCGATATCCACGTGAGGAACTTGACGGTATCTGGAAAACGCTCCTGCTGAACCAATTCCACGACATTCTTCCCGGATCGGCGATCGCATGGGTGCATCGGCAGGCGCGTGCGGACTACGTGCGCGACATCGCAAGACTGCGTGATATCGCCGCTGAAGCGGGTGCTTCCATCGCATCGGTGCGGGATGATGCCGACATGCGATCGAACGCGGCCATCGTCCCATATACGGCAAAGAATGGCGATTCGTGGATTGCTCGCACCGCGGCAGTGGGAACGCAGGATGATGACGCGAACGGCACCGACGCGGTCGCCGATGAATCCACCATCGCAACGACATGCGACGACGGTCGAATCATACTTGACAACGGTTTGCTACGTGCCATCATCGCACCAGACGGTACGGTCCGTTCACTGATCGACCTTGATAATGGACACGAACTGGTGCCCGACGGCAGTGGAATCGGGCATTACGAGCTTCTCCGCGACGAGCCATACGAGTGGGACGCATGGGACATCCAGCGCGATGCCTTCCTCAGCGCCGAAGGCATCGATGACTCGCATGTGGAACGAGTGACGGAGACAAAACGCGGCGGAGCCACCGTGCACGTGTCCAGCACCACCGACGGGGTGTCCATCGATGCCTGCATCACATTGCGGGCAAAGTCGAAAAGCCTTGAATTCCGGACCAAAGTGGATTGGCGGGCATCCGAACGATTCCTCAAAGTCGACATTCCCATGGCTATCCAGGCCGACCGGGCGCAGTACGAATGCCAGTACGGCATGGTGGAACGGCCCATTCAGAAGAACACACGTTCCGACGAGGCGAAATACGAAAGCTGCACGCACCGGTTCGTACGCGTCGCCGATGCCGGCTATGCGGCTGCGGTCGTCAACGCCAGCACCTACGGTTCCGACGTTTCGCCGATTCACCGGAACACGGCTTCCGGGCCGGTGCGTGGCACGATGATTCGACTTTCGTTGCTGTCGTCCCCGCTATACCCCGATCCGAACACTGACAAGGGCGTGCATGAGTTCGCGTGGAACGTTGTGGCGGATGCCAGTATGCCGGCTGTGCTTGACGAGGCGAACCGTCTCAACGCGGCCGTGCTGCCTGCCATGCCGGCGTTCGATCCGCTGGCGCAGCTCAACCCGGTGGATGGCGTCATGGTGCTTGACTGGGTCAAGCTTGCCGATGACGGTTCCGGTGATCTGATACTGCGCGTCTATGAGGCGGTCGGCGGCGAAGCCCATGCGAGACTTGCCGTCAACGCCGCTTTGGGGAAGGCCACGGTACGCGAGTGTTCCATTATGGAGGATGCGCGGCTGGATGCCGAATTGCCCGCGGCTTTTGCCGACGGTGATCCGTCCGTGGCAAGAACGGCGCAAGGAGCGATGCTGAGCCTGCATCCGTTCCAATTGGCCACGTTGCGCGTCAGTTGTGGAAGCGATGGTGGAAATACTGATGGGAATGAGAGTGGAAGCCTGCGATAGATGAGGAACTGGCGGCGGATGCGCTGAGCCGTGCGCCGCCTATTCCTTGGCTTGAGTCCACGCCTGAAGCTTCATACGATTGAGCTCGGTGTTGGGATCGTACGTGTCATCCAACCGCTCCTGATACATCGCGACCAGTTCTCCGCCGCGGCCCAACGCCTCCAAAGCGGCCTCACGAATCGACTCCCATTCGTACGGCACCACTTCCTCGGGGAACATGACCGTGCACTGGTTCGGTGCGTCACGCTCCACCAGATCGACGAAATTCAGCAGATCCTGCCACCGTTCGGCAGCGATCAGCCGCGCCGCGTACGCGTCGGCAAGCGGCTCGGACGTATGGTTGTCGCGCAGGAAACGATCGGCCTCCTCGGCATCGCCACTGATCCGCATCAGATCGTGCCGCAGGAACTGCACGGCATGGTCGAACTGGTTTTGCGCGGTCTGCGCAAGCTGCTGTTTGGACAGGAATGATGGGTCAAGCATGGCGAGATCGTTCAGTTCCTCGGGGGAGAGGGTAGGTTAACCGCCGGTAGTGGAATCGCCGGCAGCGCCCGTGGAATGCGTGATCGAGTTCGCGGTATCCGCGCCGTCCGCAGCGTCTGTACTATTCGTGCTATGCGCATTGTCCGCGTCAGAGGACGTATCACGGAGGTTGTGAGATTGCGTTGCGGTGGCGTCGCGTGCACCCGTATCGCCCGTAACATCACTGTCGATACTGCCGACGCTGTTCATAGTGTCGCCAGTCGTGCTGCTTGCATCGCCATTACCGGACTTCGCTGCGAAATCACGCATCGCGGCAATGCCCTTGTTCAACGCGTCATAGGCGAACATGCGCGTATCATCCCATTGCGCGAACGACAGTCCGCAAGACAGCAGCTCCACCATCTGCATGGCGTTGAGCCGGAAATCCTCATTGCACGCCACCTGCGTGATCATGCGCAACGCCTGCTCGCCCGTCATCGGATCGGCGTTGCAGGCCACGGCATCCATGTACACGCGTACGGTCTGAATCAGATCTTTCAGGTAGTCGAAACCCTCGTTGTCACGGTCGGCCACATTGCCGACGAACCTTGCGGTCATCTCCACAGCTTTGGCGAGATTGCCGACCGCGTCAAGCCATCGCGTGCTGATCACCGCGTTGCCGACCACCGCGTCCACGCCGGACAGCGCCTGCGAATCGATCGAAAACGTCGGCATATCGATGCGCGGAATCTCCACGCCCGTATCGGTACGTTCCGCGGTGGGCACCATGGAGGCGAGGGCGTCGAAATACCATTGCATGGGCATGTTGATGACCACGTCCGCGTCGGAAAGATTGGCGACCGGCACATCGTTACGTTGGTCGGAGCCTTCTCGACTGGCTTCGCGTATCATGTGGTTCCACAGGAAGGTCGGTCCGTCGAATTCGTTGGAACTGAGCCATCCGTTGTTGACGTAATCGGTGAGATCGTCGGCATCCTGCCTGCGATTGAAGCTGCCCTGTCCAGAATCCATTGCATGCCTTTCCATTGCGCATCTAGGTGAGGCGGTGTTGCTGGTTGAATATGTCTTATCAGTTCGCTACTGACGCCCAAGCCTATAGCATGATATGGCGCTTGTGCCGAAAGTTCCAGTTTCGATGCATGAAACATTCTGTGAAACACTTCTGTGCGCTTATTATGAGCTCTTGGTCGTGATTGCGATTCGTGCCGTTGCCGCTGTCTCCGTGACTCGAGATAAGTTGGGTGTCCTGGCCGGTAGAATTGCGGTTGTTGTTGCATACGTCACGTAGTCGCGGCGTATTCCGTGGGCTTAGGCGGGTCCATAAAGGCCCGTTATGGTCAGGTAAGAAAGAGAATTACCTATGAAGGTTGCAAGTGGCAATGTCTTGTGGCGGCAGCGTAAGCGTAATTGGTGCCGTACGCCATTCACATTCACCGTATACACGCTTACCGATCGGGAATTGAGCGTCAAAACCGGTATCTTGAATGAGAGATTCAACCTGATCAAGCTGTTTCGTATCGTTGACATCAGTGTGGAGCGTACGTTCCTGCAGCGTATTTTCGGTATGAGCACGCTTGTGCTGGATACGCGTGACCAGTCGTCTGGCAACGGCGTGGTGGCACTGAAGAACGTGATTAACGGTTTCGAGGTGCGTCAGGTGCTGCAGGAGGCTGTGGATGCGTCCCGGAAGGAGAATGGCATGTCCGCTCGTGAGTTCCTCGGAGGACCGGGTGGACGGGAATTTGGTCCTGGTTCAGATGGTCTGGATGTCGACGGTTTTGATGCGGGTGCCTATGCGGACGGTCAGTAAGCTGTAGCGGCGCGAAATGAGTCGATGAGGGTGGTTTGCGCATAGGTTCGATATATGTGCAAACCACCTTGTTGTTTGGGCTGTCTGTTTCGGAATGGTTTTGTGCGCGAGAACTATTCGGGCGATCCCGATCAGTACTTGTTGGCGCCGGAGCCGATGAAGTTCACTTGGAAGCCACGGTGGTAGTGCAGGAACATATCCGCGCCGTAGCGATCGACCGGACGATGCGTGAATAGCATGCGGATGGCGAAGGCGGTCTGCACGTCTTCGGGCAGATTCATGAATTCCTTATGCGCGTCCCAATAGGGATTCATGGTGATGGCCGCGTCCGGTACGTAGGCGTAGCCGTAGCCGTCCTCGTTCACGTAGCCCATGAACGGCAGATCCCAAGCGTTATGCTCGGTAAGCGCTCGTTTGAAGTCTTCGACTTTGGCGAGTGCCTCGTCGCTGATGCCGAGGCTCTTGGCGACTTTATTGGCTGCGGTGGTCTTCGCCTCGGCGTCTTGGCTGAACATGTTGAGATCTACGGTGATGATGGGGGTCTTATCGGCCATGGCTTTGTCCTTTTACCTTGTATTTGTGAACATGAGTAATGTTTGTTTTCGTGTTCTCTTTAGATGAAAAGCGAACATGTGTGGTGGATAGTTTTTCTGTCCATGAATAACGATATCACGATTAATGGGCGTTGGAATCGCTGAAAATAAGCCATATTTGTGGTTGTGTGCGTTAATTCGTTGCAATATAGGCAATCCGCCATGGGGTAAAAGAAATGGAAAAATATAACATTGAGCGTGTTCTTTTTATTTTGGAAATTCGTGTTGCTCTAGTGTTCATATGAACATGTGTAGTTGATTATGGTCTGTGTGAATGCGTCTGATTTTGATAAGTCGTGTTTTGGACGCCGATGATGGACGACTCACTTGTGTCTGGCGTATCCGACTCGAGATAGGCAAAAGGAATTACAAAACGACCGCGGATTACAGCGCGGACTT
>OKUB01000114.1_pt1 | contig 14592 bp, 8 predicted proteins | sample 1606541 | NCBI WGS metagenome assembly OKUB01 (sample SAMEA3882507, study PRJEB24775) | human gut metagenome | biome: human-associated habitat; feature: intestine environment; material: feces | place: Netherlands | collected 2009/2010
TTACAGCGCCGGGGATACGCCCAGCAGCGCAATAGTAATTTACTCTACGAGGTGTCACGCCCCATTTTTCGGCGGCCTCTTTTAGTGTCATATAATCCATTCTGCACCTCCACAGAGTACATTATAGTTCTTTGTCTCGAACAATACAAGTTTATCACCAATCGCAGCTTTATATAATCGGCATAATCGTACAGCTTGTCAGGCATAATAAGGTCATTCCATCATATAAACCGGAACGATACAATATTATTGAGGTGAACGATTATGCCGATTGATGATTTAACTGCTTTAGGGCAAAAAATGCGGGAAGCCCGAAAGAATAAAGAACTGACACAACAGGAACTTTCTGATCTGAGCCATGTTTCTGTAAAGCAAATCGCCAATATCGAAAAGGGGAAAATGAATCCTTCTTATTTGATTTTAAGAGCATTGGCAAAGGTCCTGCACATCTCTTTAGATACGCTTATAAATCCAGATATTTCTCTGGAAGATGAAGGTGTCAATCAGATGAAAATGCTTTATTCCAGCTGTCCGCCAGAAATGCGTGACACCCTGCTGCATCACACCCAGGAAACGGTGAAAGAACTGACAGAGTTGTCCGAAAAATTTGAAACGAATTGAGCCAGTGAGTGAAATTTAACGATTCTCTCACTGGTTCTTTTCAATTTCGGAGAAAAGAGGCAAGCAATGCCTGTGTTAATACACACAGGCCCGCAGAGAAGAAAATCCCTCCGTGATTTTCCTCTCCGCTTGCTTGTTGAGGGCAGCGCCCCCAAGCCCCTTTGAACACAGAATTTCATTCTGTGGCTGCGCGTTCTGCGAACGCTTTTGACCAGGACCAGCTTACCGCTGGCCGTGGTCTTTTTCTTTTTCAACATCCTGTTCTACCTCCATTTTCAGCACTCGATCTACATTTGCCTTTGCCGTTAAAAGCTCCCGCATTTCCTCACGGGAACGCCGGTACTCGGCATAGGTCTTTTTCTTTTCTTCCAGCAATTTCGCGTACTCCGTCTGCAACTCTTTGACCTTGGGCAGCTTCTTGACGCCCATCTCATCAAAGGCATTCTTAGCAGCCTGGTGGAGCAGAATTTCTTCCTCATGTTCTTCCCGGAATTTCTTAGAGTAACCCGCCTTGCGGTATGCCACATAGACCTCACGGGTCTTGGCATAATTTACGATGTGAGTACGCAGAACAGCGATCTCTGCCATGCGCTTTTCAGCCGCTTTGATCTGCGCCGAAAGATCATTGTGATGTGCCGTGGCAGCCGCAGCCTTTTCTTCCAAAACCGCATACTCCAGCAGATTGTTCTCTGACAGGTAATTCATGGTCTGCGCCATTTGTTTCAGATTAAAAACTTTAGCCCATCGAGCATAGCCAGCACCTTTTCCAGCCTGCAATTTTGCCTGAATGTCCACCAGCAGATTGACCTTCGGCGGCTCTGCCTGTGTGACTGTTTTCTTTCGCGGGGTATGTGCTTTCTTCCCTAAGAGAACTGCCCGCAAATCTTCCAATCCATATCCTTCGCCCAGACTGTCCATGCGGGCGGCTTTCTCCCAACCAGAGAGCTTCAGTCGATACGATTTTCCGCGCTTTGAGACTTCACAACCATACTCTTGCAACAGCTTCAGCAGTTCTTCAAAGTCAGCAGGACTTTGTGATAATGCGTTGTCAATCGCCACACGAAGCAGCTCTCGGTGAGATGGCTTTGCCTGATCGCCCAGCCATTTGTTATAGCTCTTTCCGTGAAGTTTCGGATTCTCTACAATGGACAGTCCATTCTCAATACAGATGGTGTCACTTAGCCGACGAACCGCCTTGGTGCTGCCCCAAAAGTTTCGGAACTTCCGGTCATATTCTAAGCTGACCGATGACCAGATAATGTGATTATGAATGTGCGACTTGTCTATGTGAGTGCAGACCACAAAGGCATGATTGCCTTTAGTAAAACGCTTTGCAAATTCTACGCCCAGCCGGTTTGCTTCTTCCGGGGTAATCTCACCGGGGCGGAAGGACTGGCGCACATGATAGGCAATCACATCATTCGCGCCACGCACTCGTCCGGTAGCGGCAATGTACTGCCGCTTTGCCAGAAGGAACTCCGCATCCGCAGTCCGGCTGTCACACGCATAGCCGGTAATGAGCTTGCCGTTATCTGTTTTCTTTGGGTTTTCCACATAGTCGATGATGTCACTGATTGCCCGACTTTCTGTGCGACCCTTGCCAACATGAAGCGGCATGATTCTTGTAGTTGCCATAATAGAAGGCCCTCCTCTCATAAATATTTTTGTTTTCGCTGAACTCTTTGTTTCTATCGTTGCAATAACTTTCTCCGCTGGGTATAATAAAAAAGAACTTTCTACAACCTCAAAGGAGGGATTTTTATGATAGAACAGCTCATTGCTGAAGCAACAGAATGTGATTTCAAAGTTGCTCTCGAAATAAAAAAGCCAAAAAGCTGGTTAAAAAGTGTCAGTGCCTTTTCCAATGGAATCGGCGGCACTCTGTTTTTCGGGGTCTCTGATGACCGGAAGCCTATCGGCTTGTCTGATGTTCAAAAGGATGCTGAGGCGATCAGCCGCTTAATCAAAGAACGAATCACACCATTACCTCAGTTTATCTTAAAGCCATTGCAGGAAGATGGTAAAAATCTATTAGCTCTGGAGGTTTCTCCCGGCCGCAGCACCCCATATTATTACAAGGCAGACGGCGTGATGGAAGCATATATCCGTGTTGGAAATGAAAGCGTAATTGCCCCGGATTACATTGTGAATGAACTGATCTTAAAGGGAACCAATCAGTCCTTTGATACCCTAACAACAGACGCGGTAAAAAAGGATTACAGCTTTACACTTCTGGAAGCAACCTATCTGGAACGGACTGGTCTCCGCTTTGAGCCATCCGATTATGTCTCCTTCGGTTTGGCTGACAAAAATGGGGTCTTGACCAATGCCGGAAAGCTCATGACCGATCAGCACACAGTCTATAACTCCCGTATGTTCTGTACCCGGTGGAATGGCTTGGAAAAAGGCTCTATCTTTGATGATGCATTGGACGATAAAGAATACGAAGGGAATCTGATTTATCTACTGAAAAGCGGCAGTGAATTTATTCGCAATAATTCCAAAGTCCGTTTTGTCAAAGAGGCACAGTATCGTGTAGACAAGCCGGATTATGCTGAACGAGCTGTGACAGAGGCTCTTGTCAATGCGCTTATCCATCGTGATTATATTGTGCTTGGCAGCGAAATCCATATTGATATGTTTGATGATCGGGTGGAAATCACATCTCCGGGCGGTATGTTTGGCGGCGGCTCAATTCAGGAATACGATATTTACAGTATTCGTTCGATGCGACGAAACCCTGTGATTGCTGACCTGTTCCACCGCATGAAGTACATGGAACGCCGTGGAAGTGGCCTACGCAAAATCGTCAGTGAAACCGAAAAGCTGCCTGGATACACAGAGGCATATAAGCCCGAATTTTCCTCAACAGCGACAGATTTCAGAGTCATCTTGAAAAATGTAAACTACATCATGTGCGGTGCTTCCGCACATGATACAGCACATGATGCCGCACATGATACATCTGTGATCAGCAAGCAAAACTTGCTATTGGAATTTTGTGCAGACCCTAAAAGTCGAGATGAAATGCAAGCATATATTGATGTTTCCAGCCGTTCTCACTTCAGCAAATATTACCTCAAGCCTTTATTATCTTCTGGTAAACTTGAAATGATGTTTCCAGACAAACCCAAAAGCAAAAACCAGAAATACACTACCGTTCATTCCAAATAACCAAGAAGCAGGGCATTGGGTCTCATCTCCCATTGTCCTGCTTCTTTTTCATTCCAAATTATATTCACATCATTTACCCATACACCCAATCCTGTATCGCAAATTTCAAACTCTGCACCTTTCCCAGCAGCCAGATTGCAGCCAGCGGCAGCCCCATCGGGCTAATCAAAAATGCCATAACCAGCAAAATCACACCATTCTGCGGGGAATAGGTAATCAGCACAGCCACGCCAAGCAGAGCAATTACCGTGCTGAGCAGACCAAGCACCAGACTGGATATATAGATTAGCCCCGTGCAGAGCCAGACAAAAAGCGTCAACACCAAAATGACCGGTGCAGTTACGATCATCAGCAGACATTTCAAAATCTTCATTTCTGTTCCTCCTTCCAACGCTCCAGATACTGTTTGCATAGGGCATCCGCTTCTCTCTCATCATCTTCCGTCACTTCCCGTTTTCCTTTGGTCAGTTCAATCTCCAGATAAGTCCGGTAATCATCGGCTAAGAGGTCGAACAGTTCCTTGGGAGTATGGCACACCTCGCCAGAGCAATAGTGAAAATCTTGGTCAAATTCAACTCTTACACATCCATGGCGGCTGATATAAACTTCTATGGTCTCGTCTGCGGTCAGGTAATCCGCAAAAATCTCCAGCACCTTTTCAAAGGTCAGCATCTGTTTTCACTCCTTTGCTACGCTTCTTATTCTACTCATATTATCCGGTACGGACAGGCAAAAGACAAGGATACAGACAAAAAGAAAAAGCGGAGGAAGGTGCGGCGAAGAAACGCCGTTCCTCCCTCCGCAAATGGAGTATCTATCCCTGTTATGAAAGTTTGGAGAGTTGGGTAAGGATTTCCTTCACACCCTCCCACAGTTGTTCCTGCCGCTGGGATATATCCTCCAAGTCAGCATTATAAACCCGCCCGGTCTCATGCACTTTGCGGGTCAGCTGGTTCAAGTTGTTGCTGCTTCGGCGCATCGGGGAGACCAGCTCCTTCAGCTCTGGCAGTTCCAGCTTGACCACATAACCATCCAGCGCCATTTTCCGCAGATAAGCGCTCAAATTCTCTGTCCCGTATTGCTGCATCTTTTGATGGATCAGTTCCAGTTCTTCTGCGGACACCCAAAACAAAACCGGCACATCCCGCTTGCGCTTTGCCATGGTTATCGCTCCGGCTCCCGTTTTTTCGGGGCGGCAGGCTTGCGGGCAGGCGGTTCCTGCTTGAGCTTTTGCAGGACAGAACTTTTCTGCTGTTCCTGCATGGTTTTTCTGGCCTGCTTGGTAAACAGGTCGGTCAGACCGGGGTTGACCCCATCCACAACCAGATAGGCACAGTGGCGGGAAGCGCCGCTGTCCTCCAGCGTAGGAATGTTTTTTGCCCATGCTTTATTGTCCTGAGAGATACGCCCGTCATAGTTCTTGCGCTGGATGGTGTTGGCAAGAATGAACTGTACCCGTTCCGCCCCGAACTTTTCCAGCACATCTTTGACCGCCGTCTCCGTATCCAGCCGGTTCTCTGCATAGTGAGCGCTGATGGCCTGTTCAATGGCTTCTTTGCAGGCGCTGTTTGCCTGATACGAACGGTTATATTGTGCCATCTCTCCATGCTCGGACGCATAGGCGGCAGAATGGGGGTAGAGAGGGGCAGTTCGTAATTCTTCCTGCGCCCTGCACACATCGTCGGCACGGTTCTCAATGCTGTCCCGGATCACATCCATGTGACCGGTCTCCAGCTTTTCAAAATAGCGGTACACATCCGCCAGCGGAGAGGGAGATTCCAAAAGTGCCTGAGCCTGGGTGTCGGTCAACTCCAGTTCCTCCATTGCCATCACGATGTCCTCGCGGATGGTGTACTCATAGGCATGGTTTAAGACTTCTTCCGGGGGCTGGCTTTTCAGCCAGTCCCGGAACTTGTCCTGTTCGGCAGCCATCTTTTCATAAAGAGCTGTATTCAGATCGTTAGTATTCATGTTATCGCACCTCCTCATGCTGTTTTGGTTTCTTGTCTGTACTGCGGGGTTGCACCGGGCGTTTTAGGTTATCCAGCACCGAAGGCCGTGTGCTTTTGGCAACAACAGCCTCGGCGTGTGCCTGTCCCTTTCCGTCGATGTTGAGCAGGGTATCCAGCTCCACCAGACGGGCGTTTTTGCTTCTCAGTTCTTCTTCATAAAGGAATGGCTTTCCGACTTCCTCCTTTGCGGCAGCCTGCTGCTGATAGAGGTTATCCAGCTGGGCCTTTGCCGCCTCCAGACGCTGGGGCATCTGGGCGAGGGCATTGTCGATACGGGTAAGATTTCCGCGAGGGTCTGTACCAAGGGTTGCCCGGTGGGTCATCTGTCCTTTCAGCAGGAGCGTATATTCCTGTTTCCAAGCGGAAAATTCCACGGACATGGCATAGCCCCGGTAGCTGCCGATCTGCACCGGATCGGAGGTTTTGACCTCCTTGCAGGCATCCAAAAGGGCTGCACCGGCGTTCTCCTTATCGGTCAGCAGATCGCCGCGGATTTCCATACCAGCAAAACCGTCCTCCGGGTGCGGGTGCGCTGCCAAAACCTCCAGATCGGATTCAAAGCCCTTGATAAAGCCTTTGTGCTTTTCAATCTCCTCCGGGAAGTATTTGAGCAGCTGGTCCTCCAGACGATATTGCTTGCTCTGGTGGTCGGCTTTCATCAGCTTCAGGCGGGATACCTCCACATCCAAATCCATACGCTCCTTGATGCGGGGATCTCCGGCGCACAGGGCTTTGATCTCGGCAAAGGAAAGCGCCGTTTCGTCCACATCATCGCAGGAACGCACCGGCGATTTAGAAGTCATGATCTGACTGATGAATTTTTGCTTATTCTCCACCGTCTGCCAGAGGTATGCGTCAAAGGTTCCTTCGGTCACATAGCGGTACACATGGACAAGAGGATTCTGGTTGCCCTGGCGCTCGATACGACCCTTGCGCTGGGCAAGGTCTCCCGGTCTCCACGGACAGTCCAGGTCATGAAGTGCCACCAGACGGTCCTGCACATTGGTGCCTGCGCCCATCTTGGCGGTGCTGCCCAAAAGGACACGCACCTGACCGGTACGGACTTTAGAGAACAGCTCCTTTTTCCGCACTTCGGTATTGGCTTCATGGATAAAAGCGATCTGGTCGGCAGGCATTCCCTGAGCAATGAGTTTCTGACGAATATCGTCATATACCGTAAAGACCGGTTCCTGCTCCGGCAGAGGCACAGCGCCTTCCAATGCGTGAAGCAGTGGATTATCCAGCGTTTTCGCCGCCTTGCTTGCAGGAGCTTTTGCCTGCGGTGTAGAAATGTCGCAGAACACCAGCTGGGTCAGCTTGTCAGCTTTGCCATCCCGCCAGATCTGCATGATGTTGTCCACGCACTGATTGACCTTTGTGCCAGGTTCATCCGGCAGCATCTGGTTGACGATTCTCTGGTCCAGGCCCAGCTTACGGCCATCCGAGGTAATCTTGAGCATATTGTCCTGGGACGGGTCAACGGTTCCGCTGTGTACCAGCGATGCGCGCTCCGAAAGGGCCTTGACCATTTCCTGCTGATGTTCGGTAGGCTGCGCCACGATGTTGTGGTATTCCACCTCCGGGGTGGGCAGGTTCAGTTGGTCGGCGGTCTTGATGTCCGCCACTTCTTTGAACAGGTTCATCAGCTCCGGCAGATTAAAGAACTTGCTGAATCTCGTTCTTGCCCGGTAGCCGGTGCCTTCCGGTGCCAGCTCCAATGCTGTGACGGTCTCTCCAAATCGGGAAGCCCAGCAGTCGAAGTGGGTCATGTTCAGTTCTTGCAGGCGTTCATACTGAAGATAACGCTGCATGGTGTAAAGCTCGGTCATGGAGTTGCTGACCGGGGTGCCGGTGGCAAAAATCACGCCACGGTTTCCGGTGATCTCATCCATATAGCGGCACTTGGCAAACATATCGGAGGATTTCTGCGCGTCCGATGTGGAAAGACCAGCCACATTCCGCATTTTTGTGTATAGAAACAGGTTTTTATAGTTGTGGGCCTCGTCCACAAACAAACGGTCCACACCCAGCTGCTCGAAGGTTACCACATCGTCTTTTCGCCCCTCGGCTTGCAGCTTTTCCAGTCTGGCTTCCAGAGACTTTCTGGTACGCTCCAGCTGCTTGACGGTAAAACGCTCGCCGCCGCTGGCCTGCACCTCTGCGATGCCCTCGGTGATCTCGTCGATCTGCTCATAGAGAAGCCGTTCCTGACGCTCCCGGCTGATGGGGATACGCTCAAACTGGCTGTGTCCCATGATGATGGCGTCGTAGTCACCGGTCGCAATACGGGCGCAGAACTTCTTGCGGTTATGGGTCTCAAAGTCCTTTTTGGTGGTGACTAAGATATTGGCGGAAGGATAGAGACGCAGAAACTCCGACGCCCACTGCTCGGTCAGATGGTTTGGAACCACAAAGAGAGATTTCTGGCACAAGCCCAGGCGTTTGGCTTCCATCGAAGCAGCTACCATCTCAAAAGTTTTGCCTGCGCCTACTTCATGTGCCAACAGGGTATTTCCTCCATACAGCACATGGGCGATGGCGCTTTTCTGGTGTTCCCGCAGGGTAATGGCCGGGTTCATGCCGCCAAAAGTGATATGGCTGCCATCATACTCGCGGGGACGGGTAGAGTTCATTTCTTCGTTGTACTGGCGCACCAAAGTCTGGCGGCGCTCCGGGTCTCTCCAGATCCAGTCCCTAAAGGCTTCCCGGATAGCCTGCTGTTTTTGGGCAGCCAGGGTGGTCTCCTTGGCGTTCAGCACGCGGCGCTCTTTTCCGTCTGCGTCCTCTATGGTGTCATAGATACGGACATCCCGCAGGTTCAGGCTGTCCTCCAAAATCTTGTAGGCATTGGCACGGCTGGTTCCGTAGGTGGTGTAGGCTGCCACATCGTTGTAGGATACGGAAGATTTCCCCTTGATCTGCCATTCAGCGGTAAAGGACGAATAGTTGACCTCGATACTGCGCTGGAGATAAAACGGGGTGTTGAAGGTCTCGTACATAAACTGCTGGATGTACTCTTTGTCGATCCAGGTAGCGCCCAGACGCACCTCGATCTCCGACGCATCCAGGTCTTTGGGCTGGGCGGCGGTAAGAGCTTCCACATTGACTGCATAAACCGGGTCCTGCTGTGCCGCCCGCTGCGCCTGACGCAGTTTGCGGCGTACATTGCCGGAAAGGTATTCATCAGCAGTCACATAATGGGGCGTTCCGTCCTGCTCCAACTGTCCCGGTACACGGAAGATTACGCCTTGCAGCTCTCCGGCCAGTTCTTCTTTTGTTTTTCCGGTAAGCTGGCTCATATAGTCCATATCCACGCAGGCTTTTTCCGAGATGGACACCGCCAGTGCTTCACTTGCCGTATCCACCACAGCCACCGCCTGATGGGGCTTGATGGTCCGTTTGGTGAACATATCCGCCTTGCGCTCCAGCTTTCCGTCCTCGTCGATAACTTCCAGCGCACAGAGCAGGTAATAGGAAGAATCGTCTGCATAGGCCAGACGGTTTGCACGGTCATTGATGAGACCGTATTTGGCAGAAAAGCTGTCATAGAGCCGGTTCAGTTCCGCCTGTTTTTGGGTAATGATGCTGTCTGGAACCGCTGCATCCATCTGAAGGTCGATCAGTTCCTGCACACAATCACGCAGTCCCACAAGACCTTTCACGCGGGCTTCGGCGGTGGCGTTGAGGTCAGGGCGCACCATACGGCTGTTTTCCCGGTAGTACACCTGCCCGTCTACAATGGCATAGGAATAGTTCTTCACATTGGGGTCGGCAGGAATGGAGGTGTCAATAGCTTCGCCTTCGCCCAGCTCCGGCAGCTCTGCCTCCTGATAAGTGCCATGAATGTACTTCACAGCATCATGCAGCTGGTCGGAAAGCTCCAGTCCCTCGATGGGGTTCACGGTGTAGTCCATACCATGAGCAGTGCTTACCGGCTCCTGTCTGCCCAGCACCATTTCCGGGTGGTCGATAAAATACCGGTTGATGGCAAACCCATCCTCCGTTTGTCCGGTCTGAGTCCATTCCGGCACGATGTCCAGCGGGCGGTCCCGCTTTTGGAGGAAGATGATGTCCGATACCACCTCGGCACCGGCATTCTTTTTGAACGCGTCATTAGGCAGACGGATAGCTCCCAGCAGCTCGGCACGCTGGGCAAGATAGCGGCGCACGGTGGAATCCTTGGCGTCCATGGTATAGCGGGAGGTCACAAAAGCTACCACACCGCCGGGACGCACCTGATCCAGTGCTTTGGCAAAAAAATAGTTATGAATACTGAAATTCAGCTTGTTGTAGGCTTTGTCGTTGACCTGATACTGACCGAAAGGTACATTGCCGATGGCAAGGTCAAAGAAGTCACGCCTATCGGTGGTCTCAAAGCCGCCTACTGTGATGTCCGCCTTGGGATAGAGCTGCTTTGCGATGCGCCCGGAAACCGGGTCCAGCTCCACGCCGTACAGACGGCTGTTTCGCATTTTCTCCGGCAGCATACCAAAGAAATTGCCCACACCCATAGATGGCTCCAGAATATTTCCGGTCTCAAATCCCATACGGTCCACCGCTTCATAGATGGCCTGAATGACCGTAGGGCTGGTGTAATGGGCGTTGAGGGTAGAGCTTCTGGCGGCGGCATATTCCTCCGGGGTCAGCAGTTCTTTTAGCTGGGCATACTCTAAAGCCCATGCCGGTTTCTCCGGGTCAAACGCATCAGAGAGACCGCCCCAGCCCACATATCGAGAAAGAACCTCCTGCTGTTCGGGGCTTGCCTGCTGTCCGGCAGCTTCCAGCTCTTTCAGCAAACGAATCGCATTGACATTTGCCTGGAACTTGGCTTTCGGACCGCCCTCACCCAAATGCTCATCTGTAATGCGGAAGTTTTTTGCATTGCGGCGCAGGTTAGCCTTGTATTCCTCATAAGATGCTTCCTCGGCAGCTTTGGCATTGGGGAAGGTCTGCCACTGGCCATTGACCTGAATGGAAACTGGGTGTTCATCCAGCACTTCCTCAAAGGTTTTCTCCGGCTCTGTTACAGGGGCTGGCGGCTCCGGCTCCTCGATATGCAGCCGTTCCACCACCACATCATAAGGTAGATGGTTCTTATCGCCCGGATAGACGGCCACGGTCTCGGAATGAAAGACTGTGGATTCGGCAGACGGTTGGGGCTGTTCCTGTCTAAAGCCATCCAGCTGACGGGCATACATCCCGCGCAGCAAAGGCGCAACCTCATCCCAGCGGAAATACAGCATAGCCAGACGCTTTTCCTCTGCATCCATGACTTCCAGTTCTATGCCCTGTGCCGTGGTACGGTAATCGGCAATATCGCCGGTCTCCAGATTCAGTGTCTCGATCTCACCGGAATAGGCTCTGCTCAGCCAGTAGGCGATCTCGCTGTTGCTCCTGCCGGATTGCAGCAGCGTGGAAATCTGCTTTTTATCCGCTTCATCCATCAGTCCATGAGCCAATACATCCCGCAAGTCCTGATCTGCCTTGTCCGGGTCAATAGGAAGAAACTCGGTATAGTAAGCATTGCGGCGGTCTGCCCGAAGCAGCTGCTCGAACTGTTCTTTGCGCTCTGCCCGGTAGATGGGATATACCATCCCGGTGGGCAGAAGCTGTACGGTGTCCTCCCGCAGCTCGGTGATCTGATAGGCGTCATCCTCGATATACACGGTATCGCCCACGGCATAGACCGGGGCGGCTGGGTCATAGGAGGTTCTTTGCGGAATTGGGCGGCGAACTGCGTCATATTCCTCATCGGAAATGGAAACTTCGGAAGTCTGCTCTGTCTCAACAGCTGCGATCTGCTCTACATCCGACATCACCTGTTGGATAAACGGGTCATTGTCCAGTTTTTCCGGGTCTGCCACCTGTCCGTTGACGATCCCTCTTTCCTCCAGGGCTTCCCGGATGGCGATGGGGTCGATGTTGTCAAAACGGTCCTGTTCTTCTTCGGTATAGAACCGGTCCTCCTGAATGAGCTGGGCAAGCCTGCGCTGTACCTTCGGCCAGGGCAGCTGCGTTTCCTCCGGGCTGCCGGCACGGACAACGAACAGGCTGTTGCTGTTACTGCCGCCGTATTCCTGAGCCAGCCATGCGGCGGTATCTTTTTCTCTTGCATGGTCTTTCATATAGCGGACAACAGCGTGTTTACTCTCGATATTGCCGTTCCATGCACAAAGGGCAGTATCAATATCTTCCTGAGAAAGAGGGCGCAGAAGCTCATGGAGCTTTGGATAGGTCTCGTCGATCACTTCCCGGTGTAAACGCTGACGGAACTCCGGCACATCCGAATAGAGTCGGATCAGCTCCATATCCTTAGAACCAAGAACCGCACGGCGCACAGCGGCATTGCCCTCGATGACAGCATTTTCACGGTCAGAATGACCGCAGGCATTGCGATATGCGGTATCCTCGGAAATGGCGGCAGTCACCACAGGCTTATACTGCTCAAACTGCTCCCGAAGGGTAGGCTTTGGCGTTTCTTCCTCTATCTCCGGCTGCTGGGCTTGAATGGCATCTTCTTCGGCCAGTTCCTTTTCAGACTGGATTTTGTCATACTGCGCCTGTTCCTGTTCGGTAAGATAGCGGCCTTTCTGGACAAGAGAGGTAATGCGCTTGGCAACCTTTTCCCAGTTCAAGTGAACATCCGGGCAGTCCTGCTTTTTATAGTGCAGTCCTTTCCCATCGTGATCTTCGCCGCTGTGTGTTGCACCGGACAAGGCATGAGAGCGTCCGCCAATGCCATACTCGTCTTTGAGGAATCTCACTTTCTCCTTATCCGTATGGTTTGCCATGAAGAACGCATAGATACGGCCTTTTCCTCCGGCGAAACTGCTGCCGCCGGTCATGGCGGCGTCGATCTCATCCTCGGTAATGAAATGCTGGACGGTTGGCACTTGGGAAAGGTCTGAAGAAAAGGTCCTGCGGGGCAGGTCAAGGTCCTTCAGGTTCTCCCAGATCTCCCTCGGTCTATGATAGTGAAAACGCAACAGGTCACGGTCCTGCTGATAGGCAGTCCAGAAGGCGGCGTATTCTTCCTTGAGTGTCTGGCGGAAAGCCGGGTCACTCAGCTGCTCCGTCAGGCGGCGGGTCTCCTCTGGGAAACCATTGCCTTTGATCTCTGACAGGCAGGACAAATATCCGGCTTTTCTGGCGTCCTCACTGAGATCGTGATACAGATGCCAGAGCTTTTCCGAGAGGAGGGAGCGTTCATAGCCTGCCGCTTCTGCAAGCTCCACATTGGAGGCAAACTGACCACTTTCCAAAAGCTCCCCGATACGCTCTGCGGCGCTCTCCCAGGAAATGACCTGGGCAGACCTGTCATAACGGACAGACTTCCCGTGGGAAAGATGGATACCATCCTCGGCATACCATGCGCTCACACTGCCAAGGCCATTGCCGCCGTGGTACAGCGTTTTCAGTATCTCGGCAATCTCAGCGGTGGTTTTCTGCTTTTCAAAGGCTGCAACCACACGCTCCCTTTGACGGTCTGTATTGCCGCCCAAACGCAGCACATGGTCGATGTCATTTTGGGCAAAAGAAAAAGCAGAGGATGTATGCGCTACATTCTCTGCTTCATCTATGGATTGGATCTGTTCCGCTTCGGAGAGGAACAGGTTTAGGGTCAGCTGTTGATAAGCTCCGCCATCAGGATTTCCTCGGCCTGAGCTTTGCAGGTGTTCATCAGCCCCACCCACTTCATGGGATCGCTGGCTTTCAGTTCCTCGGTGGCTCCCGCTTCCTTCGCCAGCTGGGGCATCATCTGCTCCAGTCTGCTCTGGGCGGTCTCGTCGATCTCCAGAAGGTGCGGGTACAGCTTCTCGCTCAGCAACATCTGGTTGTAGAGGATGGGACGATGTTCCTTCAGGTAGGTTTTCCTCATCCTGCCGTACTTGCCCAGGGGTTTCTCCGGCTGCTGGCTCAGCTTCAGGTCGGGAATCAGATAGTCTCCGTTCTGGATATAGGTCATGGGATTGTTCATCTTGTTTGCTCCTTTCTTGGTTGGCTTCGCGCTCTGCATTTCGGACGGTAACGCCGATCTGCCGCAGCACCTGCTGGTTGATCTGGCTGACCGCTGTTCCCAGCGCTCCGATGGTTGCCGGAGTATTGAAATCAAAGATCGCCATGAAATCTTCGTGGTCGAAGTAGCGTTCCGGCTCCAGTCCGCAGCGGGACATCAAAGCGTAAGTGATGCTGACGGTGGCTGCTGCCTTGAACTGTACTCCGATGTTAAACTCATCATATTCCTCCAAAAAGGAACCGTCAACGATATAGAAGAAGTCCTGCTGATGCTCCGTCCAGTATTCCTCAGCCAGTTTTCCGGCTACCTCGGTGAGCTGTCCGGCAAGGTCATCACCGGAAACATCATAGGTGCGCTCAAACATGGCCTGCACGGAATCCAGATGGCGCTCCTCCAGCTGCCACAGCCAGGGAGTGCGGGAATGTTCACGGGTTCCGGTGTCGGAAATATCAAAAACATAGCGCAGGCGGGGCCTGTCCCCGGAATCGTCCACCAGAGCAATTCCCTTGGAGCCGCGCCTTACATACCGGCCCATCTTTTCATTCCACAAATCGTACTCTGCACAGGCGGTGGCGTCCGGTCGCTGGGCGTAGATCATCAGCTGCTCATGGAACGGGTACTTGTAAAGACGGGAAGCAGTGGTGAGAAACCCTGCCCATTCCTGCCAGCTCCCCGTGAGCTGCGTTGTCACCTTCTCCGCCATCTGTGCATATAGTTCAGCTTTGGTTGGCATGGTGTTCTGTCCTCCTTTCGGTTTTTGGGTAAAAG
>OKUB01000118.1_pt1 | contig 14280 bp, 10 predicted proteins | sample 1606541 | NCBI WGS metagenome assembly OKUB01 (sample SAMEA3882507, study PRJEB24775) | human gut metagenome | biome: human-associated habitat; feature: intestine environment; material: feces | place: Netherlands | collected 2009/2010
CGGAATGAACGCCCGGAACGAGCCCTCTGGGGTGTCCACCGGCAGCATCAGCACTTCGGTGGTGGTTTTCGATCCGGTGCCGATCACGATGTTGCGTTCGTCGAAGGACAGTCCGATGCCCACCCAGAAGCGTTCATCCGCCTCGCGGTACACCTCCACGTCATCGGTCACGGGGGTACCGACGCGGTGGCGCATCACCGCGTATGGACGCCACGCGTCGTCCAACAGCACATAGAACACCCATTGCGCGTCCGGCGTGAAGCAGGCGCCGCCGATGCCCTCGAACCGTTCCTCCAACTCGCCGCCGGTCTCAAGATCGCGGATGCGGAAATCGTAGCGTTCGTCGCCGCTCGTGTCGGTGCCGTACAGCATCCAACGGCCGTCCTTGGAGATGTCCATGCCGCCGACACGGAAGAAATCATGGCCTTGCGCCTCGGCGTTGGTGTCGAACACCACCTGTTCGCCGTCGAGTGGCACGCCGGCCTCCACTGTCGGCGGGTCCCAATCGTCCGCGCCGCGGATCGGCACGCGGCATTGCGTGGCGTATTGCCGCCCCTGCATGGTGCGGGTGAAGTACCAGTAGCCATCCATGCGCGTCGGCACGGACATGTCGGTTTCCTGCACATGCGATTTGAATTCCTCGAACAACGTCTTCCGCAGTGATTTGAGCGGTGCCATACGCTGTTCGCAATAGCGGTTCTGTGCCGCCACGTAGTCGCGTACATCCTGCGATTGCTTGTCGCGCAGCCATTCGTATTGATCGATGAAGGTGTCGCCATGGAAGACGCGCTCCTTTGGCACCCGTTTCGCGCGCGGAATCGCGCCGAACCCATCCTGCTCCGATGCGGACGGGTCGTTCATGCCCCGAAATTCACTCATGCACGCGATTATACCGGCCTGCGCCGCCTAACTTTCCGACGGCGATGTGCGCCGATGCTTCCGGCAGCCGCACCGTGCAGCCATGCATGCTGCCGGATTCCGGGCCGGTCAGTCGTTCCTGCCATCCGCGGCTTGGGTGGCGCGCAGGTACGGCAGCATGGTTTTCATGATGTTCGACCCGGTCGCTCCCGTAAACACCGGTACGTCGGTGACCGGCATCGGCTGCGTGTTCGCGCGCCCCGCAACGGAACCGATGTTGCCCGCCACCTCGCGCGGCGTCAGCTGGCGGATGCAGATCGCCAGCACGCGGCCCGGATAGCGGCGTGCGATTGTGGCGTATGTGGTCGGATCCTTCTGCCCGTCGTCGCCGATGAGGATGAATTTCATATCGGGAAAATCGGCCATGAGCTGTTCGGCGTATTCAAGCTTGTGCTGCACGCCGGACGGCACGAACGTCTTCGGCCTCGGGTCAAGGTCGCGCAGCAGCAGCGGACCTTCCGGAAAACCGTGGTTCGTAATGAAATGGCGGATCGAGCTTTCCACATTCCATGGCGAAGTGGACAGGTAGAAGAACGGCGCGTCCGGGAACATGTCCGCGATGCGGTTGAACAGCAGGTTCATGCTGGCCACCGGCACTTTTTTGCGCGGATTAAGCAGCAGCAGATTGTAGGCGGCCTTCATCAGGCGCGGCGCCTGCGTGACCATGATGGTGTCGTCCACGTCGGAGATCACGCCCACTTTGGTGCCGCTGGGAATGGTGAAAAGATTGGCGTTGACCGGCTTGCGGCTGCGCACTTTGTACGAGACGTTGTGGATGCCCGGTTCGAGCGAATGCTCGGCGACGAGGTCGAGGTAGCCGGCATCGTCGGATGCCGCGAATTCGCTGGAAATATCAGGATTGCTGTCGATCGCGTCGTATACTTCCGACGCACCCACCTGCACTGTTTCGATGGGCACGTCATCGATGGCGATCCGCACTTTGGTATGCGGGGACGGCACCATCAGCATGCCACGGATGCCGCGAATCAGGCGGCCGGCCTGCCGTTTGAACGGGCCGTATACGGTACGGCAGATCAGTCGGGAGTAATGTTCGGTGCCATAGCCGACGTAGGGTTCGACACGTGGATACCAGTCGAGCGACCGTACCAATGCGGTCGAGAATTTCAGCCAGACGCTGAATGCTTTGGTGATCGTGCGGCGGAACAGCCTGGTCAGCGGCGGTTTGACTTCAAGACGCTCATGTCTGGAGGCCGCGTCGAAGGTGGTGACCACCTTGCGTGCCGGAATCGGCACGGTGGGCATGTCATCGCAAGAATCGTCCATCCGCTCCCCCATACGCTGCTGTTCGCGCTGCTGGTCGTGCTGCGGCGCACGCTGCGGCGGGAACTGCGGCAACGGCTGAATTTCACTCATATGCCCACTATAGGGGTCGCGTTCGAACAAACAGTAACGCCACCGAGAAAATCAGGGAACTTTCAGGGCCCCGCAAGGCACTTCCCATAAAAAGGCTGCGGCCGGCGGGTACGATGCGCGACCGTAAGCCCGGCCGAACGGCCTTGAGTGTGCCGCGCATCGCACCCGCCGGCCGCAGCCGTAATTAAAACTAGACGTCCGTGCTATTCAGTCAGCCACAATCTTGGCATACTCGTCAGCGCTAAGCAGGTCAGGCTCGTCATCCTCAAGCTCGATCTTGAAAATCCAGCCCTCGCCGTACGGATCGTCCGTCACAATGCTCGGATCGTCCGCAGCCTCGTTGTTGACGTAGCGGATGGTGCCAGCCACCGGCGAGACCAGCGCGGTGACCGCCTTGGAGGATTCGAATTCCGCCACTTCGTCGCCAGCTTCGACCTGCGTACCGACTTCAGGCAAATCGATGTACACGAGTTCGCCGAACTGTTCGGTGGCGTATTCGGTAACGCCCACCATGGCGGGTTCAACGGAGGAATCCACCCACACGTGCTCGTCGGAGTATTCGAGGTGCTCGGGCACGTCGAGGTTCACTTTGCTATCGTTTGCTTCGCTCATGCCGCCCATTGTACGGCGTATGCGAACGCCGCGCACCCGCGCCACGCGTAACGGGTCAGCGTACCGGTCCGGATGGCATGGCGCCGACTACCTGCACGATGGTGCCTTCCGGGCAGTTGTCGTAGATCCACTTGGAATCGGCTTCGTACATGTTCACGCAGCCGTGGGAGCCGTAGTGCGCCGGGTCGCCGTGGGCGATGCCGTAATTGTTCCAGCTTGCCGTGTGGAAGCCTTCGCCGCCGTAGAAGTAGCTTACCCACTTCACACCCTTGGACAGGTAGCGCGAGCCGTCGTCGTTCAGGCCGGTCATGTCCTGGATCTGATACTTGAGGTAGATGTAGAAGGTGCCCAGGTCGGTTTCGTGCTTGCCGGTGGTGCCCGTGCACACCGGGAAGGTCTTGACGGCCTCGTCGTTGTGGTACACGGTGGCGGTTTGCGCGGTGCGGTCCACCACGATGCGGTATTCGCTCTTCTTCTGCACGGTTTTGAAGTTCTGCACGTCGCCGTCCACCGGAATGGTGGCGCCTTGGCCGTTTTTGAGCGCTTCGCCGATCTTCGGTGCGAGCGCTTCCATGTTCTTGACCTTCACGCCGTTCACGCCTTTGACGATGGTGGCCAGCACTTTGCCGCTGTTGTCGACGGCGTCTTCCTGGTCGACCGCGTCCTGGTTGAGCTGGGCTGGGACCTGCTGCTGCACGTAGTTGGTGATGGCGTTGTCATCGTAGGACAGCGAAAGCGTGCCGTGTTCGAGGTCGGCATCGGTTTTCAGCCATGAGGCCACGACTTCAGCTGGAATCTGGAAGGTCTTGCCTTGTCCGTTGTCCAGCACGATCGGCGCGTTCAGTCGCGCGTTTGCCTGGTCGGCCACGTTTTGGGCTTCAGGCAGTGCGACCGGCACGTCGATGGTTTCGTACGTGATCGTCACGCTGCCGCTGTGCCCCGGGTTCGCGATGGCTTTGGCGACCGCGTCGATCACGTTGTCCACCTTCGGGGACCTGCCGCCGCGGCCTTCCACTGCGACGAAGGCGCGCGCGTTGGCATCGTACGATGCGGTGGACGGTACCGCGCGGTCGGTGTCCTGCACGAATTTGTCGGTGACGAACGTCCTGAGGGCCAGCTTGTTGGACTTGGCGTTCAGTGGCACGTTCTTCTTGACGAACGGGTTGACTTCGTTGATGTATTCGAGTGCGCCGTTGGTCTGGTGCTTGGCGGCGAGCAGTTCCGTGACCGTCTTGTCGACGTTGTAGCTCACGCCGAGGTCGCTCAGGCTGCCGGAAGCGTTGTTGCCGTTGCCGTCCTTGATGTTCACGGTGGTGTTCTTCACGGCGGCCGTCACCGTGTTTTTCAGCTGGTCGGCGGTCTGTCCGGCCACACTGGTTCCGCCGAAGGTCACGCCCGGCGCGGCCTTGTCTTGGAAGTACCAGCGTGCGGTGAAGAAGCCGGCGATCGCGGCGACCACTAGCACGGCGAGCACGATTCCGGTGATGATCAGCGGCAGTTTGCGTTTCTTGGCCACGACGGCTTCTCCTTCGACCGGCATGGTGAGCACGGGAATGGCGGGAGCGGGCGTGGATGAGGGCATGTCACCGGTAGGAATGGCACCAGTGGGAACAGCTCCGTTGGGGACAGTTCCGGCAGGCGTGGTTTCGGCGGCACCGGCCGTCGGGAATGACTGGAACGGCTGGGTCTGGTCCGATGCGAAATTCAACGGCGGCATGGTCTCGGTGGCGGCGTTGGACACGTCGTCCTGTTCGGACACATCGGCCACGTCGGCGAGATTGATCGTATCGCCGTTCTCACCAGACTGCGGCGGCACGGCATTCACCCCTTCAAACGAGATGCCGGCGAAACTGTTGTCCGTATCGTTCTGCCCACTTCTATCAGACATGTATGTGGTTTCCTCATTCACTCTCTTCACGGTACATACCATGCAGCATGATACGCAGACGAGTGCCCAAACGAATACCTAAACAAGCTCCCCCGGCAACCGCCCCGAAGACAGGCTCAGCCGATACCACCTTTTAATGGCAGGTCTTGTCACGGCAGGTCGTGGCCGAGCCATTCCTCAATCATGTAGCGTGCGATCGTGGCTTTGCCCGGAGCCTCCATACGTCCCGAAACCAGTTCGCTCATGTATTCGTCGCGTGTGACCCAACGCGCCTGCAACGTTTCCTCGCCGTCCACGTGCACGTCGGTGGTGACCGCCACGCCTTTGAACGCCATCATGAGAGACGAGGGGAACGGCCACGGCTGGGAGCCGAGGTATTTGAGTTCGCCTATTTCGATGCCGACTTCCTCTTTGGCTTCGCGCCGGCATGCGTGCTCCAGGTTTTCGCCAGCCTCCACGAATCCGGCCGAAACCGAGTACAGGCCGTTGTTGCGCCACGCGCTGTTGTGCTGCAGCAGCAGACGGTCATCATGGTCAACGATCGCGGTGATCACCGCTGGCTCGATTCGGGGGAACAGCAAACGATTGCCATCCTCATCGTTCGTGCAGTGCTGAGCCCAGCCGCCGAGCGCCGGTTCGACGGGCGCGCCGCACGTCGGGCAGTGACGCTGCCGGGCGTGCCACATGCTGAGCGAGATGGCGGAGGTTGCCTGTCCGGCTTCGCGTGCGCTGGCGTGGGGTGCGAATCCGCGCAGGTCCACCCAGTCGAATCGGGTTGCCGCGCTTTCCAGCAGCGATTTCGCGTTTTCCTGCGATTCATGCGCCGGCACTTCGGCGAACGCGTCGTCCGCTCCCCCGCAGCCATAATCGTCGTATCGTTCGGCTGGACGTGCGTCACGTCCACGGCGACGACGTGCTCGCCCAATCGTCCGCCGTACGAGCCGAGGAATATGGCGAGCGCCGATGGGTGCGATTCGAGTTCCGCGGCAACGTACGCGCCCGGCAGTTGGGCGAGGCGCATTTTCACGTTGGCGTAGTCGGCGATGGCGCCTTGGCCGTGCGGCACGGCCACTTTGCCGTCTTTGACGAGGATGACTTTCGTTGCCGGTTCCGCCAGGACTTTGGCAAACAGGTCGGGTTCGCCGCGTCGTGCCACTTCGTAGTCGATGTCTCCTTGGGCGAGTGGCAGGAACGGCAGGGTCTGCGTCAATGCCAGTGGTGAGAACACGCTCATGGTTGTGTTGCCTCTTTCATGCGTGTTATATACGGAATATATTCGTTATACATACGTAGTACATATTTCGTATATACGTTTTATATATTTTCTCTATATCTTGTCGATACGCCGGATGGTCTGCCACAGATAATCGTCGCAGCCGGCTCAGCCGACTCGCTTCACCAGTTCCAGCAACGCGGCGGCCACCTGGTCGGGGTGTTCGTACGCGCTGAAGTGGCCGCAGTCGTCGATCACCGTCATCGTCACGTCGGTTTTCGTCATCGCGTCGGCGACCGGCTTCATCACTGCCGGCGGGCTGGACGGGTCCTTGTCGCCGCAGATTACTGCGACTGGCACGTTGATGTTCGGCAGCACGTCGTTCAGGTCGGGACGGCCAGCGGCCATGCGTTCGCGCCAGGCGATGCCGTCGGCGGGCTGTTCGTTGATCCACGTTTCGAACTGCCTGCAGTAGGCGTCCGACTGCTTCACGGTGGAATCGGCTTCCGACGGCACGGCGAATCCCATGACCGGCTCGTGTGTGCCGGTCGTTTCGCAGTCGGTGGCGATTGCGACGCGCTTCAATCGCATGTCGGCGGAGTCGGCGTCGGCTTTCGTGTCGCACAGGGCGAGCGCCGCCACCGCTTCCGGATGCAGGCGTTGGATGTCGAGAATCAGGTAGCCGCCCATCGACAGGCCCACCCAGATGGCCTTGCCGTAGCCGGCGGCGTGCAGCAGGCCCACGTACGCGTCCGCCATACGGTCCAGTCCGTACGGGAACGCGCCGTCGGCGTCCTTGCCGCCGCTGTCTTCGTCGGACGGAATCGGTCCTTCGCCGGCGCCGGGCATATCCGGAGCCCAGATCGCAAATGGTTTCACGCCTTGTTTCACAGCTTGGTCGCGTAAAGCCGCCGCGCACTCGTCCCACATGCGGTGGTCCACCGGAAAGCCGTGCACGAGCACCACCGGCGTGGTTTCGGTATCGTTGCCGCCGTCCGTATATACGTTGTTGTTCAGTTCAATCGTCATATTTTTTTCTAATCCTCCCCTATCTGCCTGTTCGCCTAGTTTGACTAGCTCTTGCCTCGCGTGCGCGGCTTGTCCTACTTGCCGGTCCATGCGAGCGCCTGCCGCACGATGGTGCCGTAACCATTGGCCATCTGCCCGACGAAGGTGTCGAGCATGTCTCCGGACGGGTCGACCCATTCCACATCGAGCGTCTCGTCCTGCGGCTTGCAATCGCCGGCGATCGGCACCACGTAGCATAGCGCGATCGCATGTTGGCGTGGATCGTAATAGTCGGATAGGCCGGGTGTCGGGAAGAATTCGGCCACGGTGAACGGCTGCAGGCTGATCGGCAGCTGCGGCAGGGCGATATCGCCCAAATCTTTTGCGACGTTGCGCGCCACCGCTTCACGCAACGATTCGTGATAGAGCACACGTCCGGCGATCAATGTGCGTTCGATACCGCCGTCGTCAGTGACGCGCAGCAGCGAGCCGATTTGCGCCACCCTGCCGAGATCGTCGGTGCGCACCGGCACGACCACGACGTACGGAATCGGTATTTCGTGGCGCATGCGGTTGATTTCGTCCGATGGGAGCCATCCCGGAGGGTTGCCCATTCCGCGGATGAAATCCTCCGGCGTAATGTCGTCGAATTCCCCGCGATGGCGGTTGGCGTCGAAATCGCCCTCGTCGGGCACTTCATCATTCATCACTGGCATGGTTCCATTATCACGCACGGCATGTGAATGTCACGTGCTTCCGATTCTTCCCATAGCGCAATCGGGTGCGGCAGTGTGTTTGCGTGGCGTGCGGCTATATACTTTTCGCAAACGGGCTTTTCGCAATATTGCGCAGCATTGCACGATATTGTTTTTTGAAATCGGCTTATAGCGTAAGCCGGGAAATGGGGAACGCATATGGCAACGCATGCAGTCACTTCGCAGGATTTCAACCAGGTCGTCGAATCCAATGATCTGGTGTTCGTGGATTTCTGGGCCACGTGGTGCGGTCCGTGCCGTGCATTCGGCCCAACGTTCGAGAAGGCGAGCGAGGCGAATCCGGACGTCTATTTCGCGAAGGTGGATATCGATCAGAATCCCGATCTGGCCGCCGCGGCCAAGGTTCAGGCAGTGCCGACGCTGATGGTCGTCAAGAAGCAGCAGATCATCTTCCAGCAGGCCGGCGCGTTGCGCGCTTCCGATTTGGATGATCTGATCAGCCAGGCCAAGGCGTTGGATATGGATGCGGCCGCTTCCGATGGGGACACCGCTTCCAGCGGAGACGCCAAAGTGAAAACGCCAAGTAGTCAGTCGGAACGATGATTCGGCCCGTCGCCTGCGCGTTGCATACGTTATCTTCAAGTTCCTTGGGGTGCGGTAGACTATATGCAGTTGCGCGCATTCCGGCGGAACCCTAGCGGTTGTGCGCCGTGCCCTAGGCACGGAATCCGCCGAGGAATTGTACCCGATGTAGGAGCAGAATGGCTAGCCATAAGAAACATGCCCAACCAACTACGTTTGCCTTGCCGGGCAAATCTCAGATGGTGAAGATTGTCGCAACGGTTGCGGCAGTGGGGCTGTTGGCCACTGGCGGCATCGTGTCGCATAATCTGTACGCCACCGCGGAGAAGTCTCCTGCCAAGCAGGTCACCGCGTATTCCGTCACCGACAGCATCGAAGCCTCCCGTGGCAACGCCCGTGAGGCGCTTTCCGGAGATACTTCGTACGTCACCGTGAAGATCAACGGCAAGACCCGCGTGGTTCCCGGCATGCATTTCACCGACGTGAAGTCCGTGCTTGACGCGGGCGACATCACCCTTGATACGGAAGACACCGTTTCCCCGTCTTTGGATACGAAGGTGAACGAGAACACCGTCATCAAGATCGAACGTGCCGGCGCTTCCGTTGAGGTGTCTGATACGGATATCGCATTCAACACGGTCAAGAAGGAGACCTCCAGCCTGCCGAAGGGCCAGGAGAAGGTCGAGACCGAAGGCGCGAACGGTGTTATGGAGACCACGAACCTCGTCACCAAGTCCGGCGGCAAGGTCATGTCTTCCAATATGATCAGCTCTTTCGTGAAGAAGGCTCCGACCGACAAGGTGATTCTCGTCGGCACCGGCTCCTCGTCCACGCCGTCCGCGGCCGCAGCGTCGATCGGCACCACCGTGCCGGCTGGCGAAATGCAGCAGTGGGCTCACGATTATCTGCTGTCCAGCGGCTATTCCGAGGCCGATTTCACCGCCACCGTGTACATCATTTCTCATGAGTCCGGTTGGAATGTCGCAGCCACGAACCCAAGCTCCGGCGCGTACGGCCTGCCGCAGGCGCTGCCCGGTTCGAAGATGGTGAGCGCTGGTGCCGATTGGGCCACCAACTACCAGACCCAGCTTAAGTGGTTCTGGGGCTACTGCGCACAGCGCTACGGCTCCATCCAGGGCGCCTACACCTACTGGCTCGCCAACCACTGCTACTGAGTTTTAGTTTTTCAGACAGGAGAGGCTCCGCACACATTGTGCGGAGCCTCTCCTGTCTTATATGCCTCTTTTATATTTCATATGGAAAGATGCAGGCCATTCATGGCGTTACGGTTGTTTATGCACGCAATTCATTCATCGCTTTTATCGCGGCCCTTTTGGCCATCTTACGCGTGAGTGAACGGCCAGACGCAACGGGCTCGAAAAAGCCGTCATGCTCTTTTTCCACCGTCCATCGCCAACCAAGCACGTTATTTTGAGCGACTCGAATACTGAACGAAGATCCTACACGCCCGCTACCTGCCACATTCATTCCAAGCTCCCTTTTTCAGGATTTTTGGGCTGGATGCATACGTACTCATTATTAGCGTTTATGGACGATTCGCACAGCCTATCAAGATACTGCATATAGTACAGCACTCACATCAAGAGAACTGTACTATATGCGATTTTTCAAGCTGAGCGGAATATTGTTCACTTACTCGCCATCTTTGGCCGTATGATGCGAACCTTTGCGGGGACCGCGCTTGCCGGATACACCCTTTGAGGCATCGGCCACAGCAAAAATGACAACCTTCTCATCCGGGTAGGACTCGCCATCCATGGCGAAATAGGCGATCTGGTCGTCTGCGACCGGCGGGAAGGTGAAATACTTCTGCACCGCTACCAGCACATTGGTGGTACGCACGGTCACGGAAGAAGCCTTTCCTGCAGCGTCAGAGTCGACGCCATCGGTCTTGCTTCGCTTGGTCTTGCAGAACTTGATGGCGTTCTCGTCTTTGGCGTCGCATGCCTGGACTGCGATCTTCTTCCGCTTGTCATTCACCAGCAATTTCACGTATGCCGGGCATCCGAGCGCTTCGGTCACGCCTTTGGAAAAGCGAACGGATGATTCCATGACCGTCATGGTCATCTTATTGGTGGTGGTCTTTTCTCCCACTGCTTCAAATCCGTCAAGAACAGACATGCCAACCCCTTGAAAATATAGGATATTAATTACATGCAATATAATACAACAATTCGCATAAATACACCCTTTTTTCACTAATAAAATAGGGGGTATCTCCGCTTTCCAGCAGAAATACCCCCTGTATTTCCAAGAATATAGCAATAATTCATAGACTTCATTGAACAAGTTTTCATTGAGATGAATTCAAGGAAATCATGCACCAATAATGTCGAGAATTACCGCGCCATATTTCAATAGTTGTATTTCACATCATTGGTCATTTTGCCACACGGCGTCTGATCGAGCTTCATATCAGCCGTGGCCTTGTCAGACACGGTCACGTCGAACTCGTACGTCACGCTCTTGCCAGGTGCGATGTACGCCATACTGGAGTTCAATGGCTTGCCGTCCATGGTGGCATTGCTACGGTCACGCACATCACCGGTCACGGCGATTGATCCAATCGAACCACCTGCAGGCGCGTAAATCAGCACACGCTGCGCGGATGTGCCACTCGGCGCCACGGGCACGCCACCAACGCCCTTCTGCTCACCACCGAGAATGTAACTCGTGCAGGTAGCCATTTCCGTGGAAGTCATACGGTTGGTCAGCGTGTACTTCACGTGGTAGGTCTTGTCACCTGTCTTGGTCACTTCGCTGGTACGGTCGATATACCAACCCATCTTCGAAGGATTCTGCTCGCTGATGTAAATGCCCGTTTCCGGATTGGTCTCGCTCTCAGGCGCATTCTTGGCGAGTCCAGCACCTTGGAAGTACTTCGCTTCGTCATCGTGGAACGTGTAGGCGTAGAAGTGGCGGTTCTCGGCCAAATCACCGATGCTTTGCGCCACCTTCATCATCTTGTCCACAGTCATGTTGCCAAAAGCGCCGTCCATCACCGTTTTGGCAATGTACTCGAAGTATTCGTCCTGCTGTGCCACAGGAACGTCCTTGTAGATGGTGTTGAGCATGTATTCGGCGGTGTTCTCGCCGGTAAGCACAGTGCCGTTGGACAAGGTGACTGGTCCGTTGATCTCCACCATTTTCTGGATGAACACCGGATCCACGGAAATCAAACCGTCGATGTTGCAGGCATATTGCGAACGCTGCCATGAAGCGTTGAGCATTTCCGCGTTGCGGGAAACATCCGGCACCGCGAAGGTGTCTCGCACGTCGAAGGAGAAACCCAACGGCCTGTTGAATACCGCATGTTCCTCAGCGGTGCCGTTGTTGCCATTGACGAATTCACCATTCGGGTGGAAGTCCCCCACCGCGATTTTGCCATGATCCGCAGTCATGGTGCCGAGAGAGCCAACCAAGCCGCCGCCGGAACGTGTTTCGGATGTGGTCTGTGCCGCCAGCAAGTATGTGCGGGCACCGTTCTGGCCAAGGAAGGAAGGCAGCATGTGAGTGGCGTTGCTGACCTGTCCAACCAAATCGGCGATATTGTCAAGCTGGTCCTTGCCCTGCTGATAGGCTTTCTTCACCATGCCGATTTTCGGCTCGGCAAGACTGTTATACTGCTTGTTCTGCTGCTGCACCTGCTGGTTGAGCTTGTCGAAGTTACCTTGCGCATCGGCGATTGGCTGCAGATTAAGTTGCCCTTCCGCACCGGAAAGATTGGCCCCGGCAAGCTGTTGCACCGCAGTGGTCAACGATGGCAGTGTCTGCTGTGCAAGATTGTCCACGACTTCCGTCATGCCTTGCACAGTGGCGATGTCACTGCCGACGAACGGCATTTTCGCAGTCACGTTCCATAATGAACCGTGCGCAATCTGCTTGGCCTGCGCCGTCTGCTGCTGAGCCTGCGCGATGGACGCCTGCAACGCGGCGGCATCCTTGAGCTTTGCAGGGTCATTGATTGCGGATAGTGAGGATATGGCTTGCGATTCGTGTGCCTTGACGCTTTTTGCCTGCTTATACAGTTGCATACCAAACACTGCAGCAATGGCAAGTAGCACGATCAGCACCGCAAGTACAATAAGCGTCACATTCCGTGCCGTATGTTTTTCCCGTATTGCTTGAGCATGTTGCCCCATGCTTTGCTCCTCAAATCATTAAGCACTCAATTTGACTATTCCAGCGCATTATTGTGCCACATGGCACCCCTTTTTTCGGCCGCCAAATGAAATTTCCCTCTGTTCCATCACAAGAACAGAGGGAAAATCACAGAAAACCCACTTATTGGCTCAGTACGATCCACGGCCAGTGAAGATTACCATCACGGTTTTGGCAAGAATCGCAAGATCTCCAGCGATGGACCAATTCTCAATGTAGGAGACGTCCAAATATTCGCTTTGCTCCTGTGAAAGATCGGACCGGCCGGACACCTGCCATGGACCGGTGATGCCCGGCTTGACCAGCAGTCGGGCGGAATATAGGGAACCATAGCGGGCCACTTCTTCCGGCAATGCCGGGCGCGGACCGACCAGAGACATATCGCCCTTGAGCACGTTGTAGAACTGCGGGAACTCATCCAAAGAAGTCTTACGGATGAAGTGACCTACCTTGGTGATACGCGGATCATCTTTCATTTTGAAGATGAACCGGTCTTCCTGCCCAGTTTCCTCAGCGAGTTTCTTCTTCAGCTCCTCAGCATTGGTGACCATGGAACGGAATTTATACATTTTGAACGGCTTGCCGTGCAGTCCGATACGGGTCTGAGAGAAGAACACCGGACCGCCATCATCAAGCTTGATGGCGATGGCGACGCCGAGAAGAATCGGAGAGGAAATAATCAGCGCGCACAGTGAGCCGATGATGTCCAGCAAACGCTTGATTACGTTCGCAGCTCCCGTGTACTGCGGCAGGGAAGCCAACAGAACCGGCTGTTCCGTGGTGTTTCGCAGATACAAACGGTGACCGCTCACATCCGCCAGGGAGACCGCCAAGGCAAGTTCCATACCCAGCGACTCCACCGCAAGAGAAAGACCATGCAGCATTTCGGAATCACGCGAAAGCACGTCAGCCACATAGACTTCCTGTACATCGAGGCTTTCGCAAATACGTGGGAATGCCGAGTTGAAAGGAATCACCTTGAGTTTGCTGGAGCCTTCGATATTGGCATCCGGTGTGTATGAGGTAACCACATAAGCGTCTTTTGAAGCTGGAACCGCTTCAATTGGGCATACAGCAACTGGTTCGTACCCCCAATTCATGCAGTTGCGCATGGTCTGCAAGGCTTTGTTGATGCCATCGGAAGATCCAATGACCACCGTTCTGTACTTGCAAGAGCCTTTGCTGCGGTGACGATGCAACGCTTGACGCATCTGCCAACGTGCGATGATATCCAAGAAGAAGGCGATGACTGGCGCGATAATCAACGCAGTACGGGGCAATGCAAGTTTGAAAATAAATGCAAGGCTGCAGTATGAGATGATGGTCAGCAACGACGCATTGATGATTTTGGCATACAGCTCATAGCCGTCCGCCATAACATGGCGGTGGTATGTGCCCGCGAATGCCAAGCACAGCAACCAAATCAGGCTGAACAGAATGAGGAAAAGCCAAAACGGCATCACATCGCCGATGGCATCGAAAGCAGCACCGTTGATTACAAGGCTGACGGTCAACGAAAGCAGCATCACTGCCAAATCGATGGCGATCAGGCTGGCGACGAAGGCGAAACGCCACCGGGGAGTCGATTCAGCCTTGCCGCGCCTATGTCCTTCCTTTTCCGCAGGAAACGGGGTATTGGAAAAAGTCATCGGCTCGAACTGCTTTTGCAGACGCTGATTCTGCATGGACGCGTATGCCTGTCGATGCGCATTGGACGAGACGATATGAATCTCTTGAGTCCTCATACCTTGCTCGCCGTTTGGTGCGCCGGATTCACCGGTATTCAC
>OKUB01000121.1_pt1 | contig 14167 bp, 9 predicted proteins | sample 1606541 | NCBI WGS metagenome assembly OKUB01 (sample SAMEA3882507, study PRJEB24775) | human gut metagenome | biome: human-associated habitat; feature: intestine environment; material: feces | place: Netherlands | collected 2009/2010
AATAACAGGCATTTTCTTATTCTTATACATATTTCACCTATAAAAAACTCCGATAACTTATTTTAGTTATCGGGGTTTAGTGTAATTTATTCAGTATTACTACTGCTATAAAGAGAATTTATGGATCTTGCTTACAAACTACATTGAGCGTAATGCAGCTATTCTCTTCTCTAATGGAGGGTGGGACATAAATAGCTCAGATACAGTTACTGGTCCATTGATGCACAAAGCCTGCATATAACTCTGATCTTTACGCTCTTTAGGCTGAATTCCTCGTTTTAATGCCACAAGAGCTCCTATCATACATTCCTTTCCATTAAGCATTGCAGAGCCAGCATCGGCCCTATACTCTCTGAATCTTGAGAACCACATTAAGATCATAGTTGCTAATAATCCAAAGACCATTTGCATTATTGAGTTAATTGTATAGAACATCATAGATGAACCAAAAGAAACATTACGATTATCTGAATTATTTCCCCTGGTTGCATTAACAATTGCAAAGGCTGCTACATAAGAAAAGAAATAAACAAAGGTATTTAGAACCCCCTGTAATAAAGCCATGGTTACCATATCACCATTTTTGATATGGGAAATTTCATGACCTAAAACACCGGTTACTTCTGATTGACTCATAGAATTTAATAAGCCTGTGGATACTGCAACTAATGCAGCATCTTTTGAAGCTCCTGTTGCAAAGGCATTAGGATCAGGTGAATTATAGATACCAACCTCTGGCATAGCTAATCCATCTTTTTGAGTAAGCATTCTTACAGTACTTAATAAAAAAGCTTCCTGCTGATTTCTGGGGGTAGTAATTACCTGTACTCCATAAGCTCTTTTGCACATTGTTTTTGATAAGAACAGTGAAATTACCGAGCCTACACAGCCAAAGATTGCGCACATTACTAGTAAAGATGCATAGCTTTGAGTATCAATCTGAATACCAAAGATATTAAGCAGGATTGAACCTACGATGCTTACAAGCAGTAAAACAGCAATTTGCATTGCAATATAAAGAACTAATCTCATATTCTGTTTCCTCTATTCATTTAAGAGATTACAGTAGTTTTCTTATCTGTAACTTAGATATGAAAAGTTAATTTACATTAACAATAGTTGAATTTAACAAATCTCATTAAAGTGAATCTAAATCAATTGTTAGATCTTTTTTCACTGACTTTTCGTCACTCTCATCTGACTTTATATCAGAATTGATATCTACACCATTTAAGGTAATTTTATTACCATTTAATTCAAGTACAGTTGAGTAGTTGCTGCCGTCTGATGATATTGCACCTGTTTTTAAATAATCTTCAAGACCGACTTTGTACTGTGAATCTACCCACTCATCCACAAAATCTACAGGAGACTTAGCAAACAGTTTTAAGTAAACATTCTCTGGCTTTTTAGTTACTGAATTAAATGAGACTGAACTTTGACCTTGAAACTTGGTTTCTTTGCCATTGTGAATGAATGAGAAGTTATCTACATTTACTTTTACAGGCTTTGATAAATTCAAGATTAAGCTTTGCATAGGATCATCTGCATGTTTAATGGTCTTAAGCAGATTCATGAGATTGATACTGTCTAAAGAGCTCTCATAACTTAACCTAGATAAATCATAGAAAGCAACCGTTTGACCTTCTCTAATTCTTGGGAAAGCAAAGTAGGCATCCATAGATCCTTTTGAACTTACTTTTTGGAAGTTCTTATCTTCATTATCAAATGACACATCAACCTTAAAGTTCTTTACAGATAAACTATCTCTTAAAGTTTTATCTTTAACATTGTCATCTGGTTTAAAACCGATTAAGTACAAAGTTGAGGCATCAGCTGATAATTCATCAAAAGAAACAGAAAAAGAATCAATAGAAATTTTCTTTGAAGATAAATAAAACTTTGGTTTGGCTATCGTCTTTAAGTTCTGAAAAACAAATGTATAGGCCTCGCGACCTGAATAAATATCACGTCCTCGACAGTTGATGCCAGAGAACTTTAAGACAGTATCAATAGAACTTAAACTTCTACCTGAAACAGCAACAACGCTGTCACCGATACGGCAGCGACCATCTTCTAAATTTAAGTCAAAAGCAGAGGTTCTTAAGTTAGCATCTCCCTTTAACTGCCATGGATAGAAGTTAACTTCACCTGTCATATCAATTACAGGTAAACCAATTGATGAGAGTAATTCATCAATGTTACCGTCATAATTTTCCTTATGGAATCTAACTGTAAATGATGATACTGAGAAATTGATGTCAACCGCAAAGGTTGCTCTTAGTTCTCCTACAGGAGATTCAGGAACAGTAACTGATACTTTGCCCTTTTTAGAGAGCAAAGAACTTGATACGGGAGTGTAGACGATTCTGGCATAAGACTGTCTTGAATTTACTAGTCTTAAAGCATCATTGAACTTACTATCAAAGATATAACTTGCACAAAAAGCTAAAGCTAGCAGAACACTTAAAAGGAAAACTAAGATGAAAGCTAAGATCTTTACTGGCTTACGCATAACTATCTTTCATCCTGAAGTTTTGCAAGGATACTACCACTTTCTTTTAGAGCTTCTTCAGAGAAATCTCCAAAGTACTTTCTTACATTTAAGAATCTCTCGGTAAAGATATCAACATCAGCCTCTTTGATAACCTTTAACTGTTCTTGCAAGCTGTTTACAAAATTTTCAATTAACTCATAATTCTGTTTTGATGACATGATGATGTCAGCATATAGACGAGGATCTTGAGCAAAAAGACGACCTACCATCATCAGCTCCAAGCGATAGATAGGACTTGAAAGATCTTTTAATTTATCTAAATTTGGTGCAATTTCACTTAAAAAATTACCATAACCATAAGTACTAAAGTGGCGTAGTGCCTGAATAATACTCATAGCTCTATCATGTTCTTTAGCAGAACATCTGCAGATATTAGCGCCCCAAATACGTAACTGCTCAACTAAAAATTCTGATGCTTTTTCATCTCTTTCAGGAACTGTAACTACAACCTGTTTTACAAGACTCTTCACATCAGGACCGAACATAGGATGAAGACCTAATACAGGACCTTTGTGATATTTCATCATGGCTTCGACAATTGGTGCCTTCACTGAGGTGAAATCACATAAGATCTGATCTTCTCTTAACATTGGGGATAACTGTTTGATGATATCTATTGTGATATCAATTGGCACAGAAACAATTACAATCTTGGCATTTTTCAGGTATTCAGGAGCTTTATCCCAGCCACGATGACCAAATGAGAAGACTTTGTAACCTGATTTTTCAAAATAATCTGAAAAAATTCGGCCCATACCACCGTTACCGCCGACGATAACAACATCCCCATCTGTCTTTAAGCAACGTGGATAATTAAAGTCTGTATTTGAGCACAATTTATATGACTCTCTTAAAACTCTTTTCATAATGTCAGATAAGAGTCCTTTTGGAAGGTCATATTCTCTTGCTAACTTTTCACAGTTATCAATTACAAAAGCTTCTCTTTCATGTGAGTATGCACTTACACCAAGAGCTTTTTTGCAGGAAGCCGCCTTTATAACCAAATCCTGACGACGTTTTAAAAGACTAATTATCTCTTTATCTATAGCATCAATTTTCGATCTTACGTTTTCTAAATCAACAGCACTCATTAGTCATCAATCTCATCTAAATAGCTCTCAACATCTTTATCCTCTTTGTTTTCCATAGAGGCATTTGGATTGACCTTACCCTCTTGATACATCAGATAGACCTGTCGCAACTGAGCATAAGGATCAACAGCCTTGTCGATTGCCTCCTCTTGAGGAATTAAAGAAGCTCTTGCATCAATACCGTTAATTACGGTACATGCAATTGAGGTCCAAGGAGTTATAAAATAATAAGGCCAATTATCTACAGCTGAAGCGTGAATACTTCTTTCTGTTGTAGGTCCATAAGCAGGAACCATGATATAGGCGCCCTGATCAACACCTGCTTTACCCATAACTGTATTCATACTCATAGATTTCTGTTCTAATCCCATGTGCTTTGCTACATCTATAAAACCTAACAAACCTACAGTTGAGTTAATGGTAAAACGCCCTAGTGAAACACCTGAGTTTATGGGATCTCCTACTAAAACATTGTTAACAGTGTTGTTAAGCTCTGAAAGATTAGAAAAGAAATTATGCACTGATGATTTTGCTAAATCAGGCAATTTTGAATAGCCGTGTGCGACAGGTCTTAACAGATATCTATCTAAAACTACGTAATTTAATTTCCAGAACGCATTTTTGTTGATGTATTCAATAGAGTCAATTGAATTTCCAGGTAATATAGATAAGCCATAGCTGTAATCAGCATGGCTTGCCTTCACAGATATCTGATGTGGAGCCATTGGGCTGTAATTTGAATGAGATGCGTTAGCTTCTGAAAAAAGAGCAAAAGAAACTAGTGCAGTGCATAGAATTTTTTTAATCATATAGACCTCACATACATACCTACATTTTACAACATGAAAGCCCTTTTTTCCGTTGTTAACTCATAGATGTTTCAAGATAATTTCACAAATGCGCCAAAGATCTGCATATCTAGATTAGTATTTTGTTATGATATACGTGTATACGTATATCTAAATAATCAGTAAGCTTCCATGGATACTATAGACGTTGATTTAAAGACTTCTGTCGATAAGTCCAATACAGATCTAAATAAGACAGAGTCAGAAACACAATCTGGAACAGCAAAAGCCCAGATAAATGCTAATGCCACTGCTAAATATATAAGTGTGATTTCAAAACACAAAGGTCTTTTAGCAGAGTCTCAGGCAAGGACATTTAATCAATTAAATTCTAGCCTAAACTCCTTTGTTAAGGATAGCTCATCTATTGCAAAAGAATCCTATAACAAGGATTCTGCCATGATGGGGCATTACAGAAAACTTACTGTACAAGTAATCAACAGAGATCCTAATCTGCAAGAGAAAGTTGCGTCAGATTTATCCTCTCAAAAAGAGATGGTACGCTCCCGTGATGCAGCTTCGGTTTTAGAATCTGATTTAAAGAATCTGCCTAAAGTTCTATCAGAAGGTACTGTAGCAGGTCAAAATCTTGGAAAATTTATCTGTCAGAGTGTTGTAAACCTTACTGATTACGAAAATATGGGGGCCGGTTTACAAAGAGATTTGGCAATAAGACAGGTATTTGCACCAACTGAAGAACTGTCATTACGCTCAAAACAGGCTACTGCAGAAGTGCTTGCTGCCTCTATTGCATATGTAAAGAGCAATCAGCCCGAAGTATTAATTACACTAAAACCAGAACAGCAGGAAATTGTAAAACCAAAACCTGGTTCTACAACTCCTCAGATCATGACCCGTTATCTGCGTCAGGCTCTAGATGAGTTTCCTGATGATTCAACTTATCTTGATATCTTCAAACAAAACAAGAAAGTAGATGAGGCAGAGGACAACTTTAAAGATGATGTTTCAAAAGAAACCGCTAAGAGAATTCATGATCTGATTGCCAAAGCTGCCCTTACAGCAAGAAAGAGTAACCTTTTAAGCTCAAAAGAAGAAATTTCTCTTGAAAAGACTGTAAGTACAAAAGCAGATTCTCCATCTGCAGCTGCTAATACTGCTGATGAAAAGTCTGTTGAAGCATCAAAACTCTCACTTTCAGAGCTTTCTGCCCGTGCAGCTAAACTGCAGCAGCAGTTTAGAGAAGAGAGAATGAGACTAGCAAGTGAAGGCAAGTTACCAGATCCTGCTGTAAAACCAAATTACACCTCAGATGACTCTGCTTCAAACCTTGAGCTTACAAATCAAAGAATAGCTCAGGTAGATAGAGCTATTGATGAGAGAATTGCTAATAACAGTAATTTACAGGATCAACATGCTAAATCAAAAGAAAAGGCAGAACCTGTTCTTTCAGCTGAAGAAATCAAAAAGTTAGCTATAGATGCTGTAAAAGAAGCACTACAGGAAACTGTAAAATCTCAAATTGAAGCTAATCAGAATGCTGCAAAATTAGCAGCAACAGAAGCTGTAAATGCTTTAAAAGAGAGTGTCTTATCTAAATTTGAAGCTAATCAGAATACAACTAAAGAAGTTGCAGCTCAGGCTGTAAAAGAAGCTTTAGAGCAAAGCACTAAAGCTCAACTTGAGGCAAGCCAAAACTCTGCAAAACAAGCCGTAGCTGAAGCTGTTAACTCCTTAAAAGAAAGTGTCTTCTCAAAATTAGAAGCAACACAGAACTCAACTAAAGAAATAGCAGCTCAGGCAGTAAGAGAAGCTTTAGAACAAAGTTCTAAAGCTCAGCTTGAGGTAAGTCAGAATTCTGCTCGTGATGCTGCAACCGAAGCTGTTAATGCCTTAAAAGAAAGTGTCTTATCAAAGCTTACTGATAATGAGAACAACTCAAAGAGTGTAGCTGAACAGGCTGTAAAAGAAGCTTTAGCAAAATTTGAAGAAAGTCAAAGTCAGGCTAAAGATGCTACCACTCAGGCAGTAAAAGATCTTAAAGAAAGTGTAAAAGCTCAATTAGAAAAAACTCAGACTAGTGCAAAAGAAGCAGCCACATTAGCTGCTAAAACTGTCTTAGAAGAGAATGCTAAGACTCAAAATGAGAATGCTCAAAGTTCAGCTAAAGAAGCTGTAAAACAAGCATTAAAAGAAGCTCTTGAAGGCAGTCCTCTTGCTAAGAATGACTTAAGGCAGAATGCTTATGAAAAGCATCAGACCTTTAATATGTCATTTAGAGGTTCAGCTGTTGCTGATTTCGGTTCATACAACATGGGACCTACTCTATCAGTAAAGATCCCTGACGGTGTTGCTGACTATGCAAATGGTTCAAATGAAGTAAATGCAAAGAGCGATCTTAATTCTGTAAATACAGAACAGAAAGCTGAAGCTTTAAAAGAAGAGTTCTTAAAATCTCAGGCACAAGATGTTCGTGAAGAAACAGCAAAAGATGATGCAACTTCTTTTGAAAACACAAAGGTAACTGATGGCATTAAAACAGTTGGAAAAGCAGACAGTACAAATACTGTTTCAAAGTCAGTAACCACAGAGCAAAAAGCTTTCGAGTTCAGTACTACAAACGATGATGTCATCAACGCTGACACTGAAGATGAAACTTATGATGTTGCAGTTGATGAAAAGAATGTTTTAAGCAACGAAGATGATGTTAAATCTGATGAGGTACTTACTGACAAAAATAGCCTTAAGGACAAGGCATCAAATCTAAAAGAGCCTGTAGCAAGCACTGAAATTGATGAGCTTGTAACTGATGATAACAATGTAGTAGCTAAAGACAATGAAAAATTAGCATCTGACACAAAGGCATCTGTAAATACAGATAAAGACAGTGATGATATTCTAAAGCTAAATCAGATTTCTAACACACAGAACGGCAGTGTTGCATCTACTGAGGTTACAGAAGAAACTTCAGAACAACCTGTTACAGAAAACAATTCAGGAGATAAACTAAGTAATGTTCTTGTTTCTCCTGTTGTAGCTAATGACAGTACTATTACTGATGACAGCCCAATAGAGATTGAAACTACTTTTACAATTCCAAAGGATAATGTTGAGTCTGACAGTTCTAAAGTAATCACACCAGAAGAAAAAGCACTTGCTAATAGCGCTTTAGAACAGGCTAAAGCACAGAGTGAAACTGTTTTAAATAAGCCAACACCTGATAATTCTGTTCTTCATGATGAAGATGATATATTCAAATCAAATGATGAAAAATTAGAAAACTCAGACTTGCAAAGTGCGGTTAAAAACAGGCCTTCTGTTCTAGCAGGTTTAAGTGCAAAAGAAGGTTCAGATGTTGAGTCCTTGCCTGATGATACCCTAAGTGTAACTAATGGCACTAAGAACAATTTACAAGGTGCTGATAGTTCTTCTAAGAATAAGTCAGTTGAAAGCAAAATCTTAGCTTCTACTGTACCTTCAATGGAATTAGAAGATCAGGTTGTGCCTTCAGATGTAAAGCAGGACTTAAATATAGAAAAGAAACTTACAGATAGTGCAAAAGAAAACTCTGATGAGTCAACACTCACTATCACTAAGATCCCTGAGAAGACCCCTGGGGCTGCTGCGATTACTCAAGGACAAAGTGAACCTATTCCTGAAAAGAGCGTGGTAGACAATGTCGCTGATGTGAAAGAAAAAACAGGCTTTTTCTCAAAAATTGCTTCAATTTTTGGTAAAAAAACAGTTGAATCACCTAAAAATGTAGCAGAAAGCGTAACCACGCCTGTAGCTACTGCTCCAAATTTAATGACGCTTATGTCTAAAGGATCTCCTTTAGACAGTCTCATGTACAGCTTAAAGGTACAGGCAAACAATACCGCTCTGCCTGATGCTCTAAGAGAAGAAGCTAAGAATTATTTAGACAAGTTGGAAAATCCTATCGATGACTTACCTTCTGTAGCAAACTGGTTGAACTTTACCTCAGGACCTATGTCCCCTACTTCACCACAGGCTTTAGCGCTTCATCAATGGGCTTTTATGCTTTTATCGATTAGATTTGCTCAATTAGGTAAATCCGTAGATAAGTTCTTAAAGAAAGCTGTTGACCTCATGGAAGACAGATTCGATGAGACCTTAGATGAGATGAAAGCAAGCATTGATGCAAAAGGTAAGAACAACATTCCATCTTTATTAGATGAAACCTTAGATCAGATTGTAAGGTATCAAAATCAAAACAAAGAAAATCTGCCATTATTATTCCAGTATATACCGTTACCTCCAACTTATGATGGAGGTCGAGAAGGTGGCTTTAACGCTCTCCCTGTAATCGAAGAGGATGGTAAAAAGTCCTGGCATTTAAACTTTGTCTTCGATCTTGAAAATTTAGGTCCAATTGAAATCAAGGCTGAAGCTAAATTACCAGAGCTAAAACTCTCAGTTGTAGCAAGTACCTTTAATGGTCTGCAAAAAGTCCAAGAAGCTCTGCCAACTCTAAAAGAGAAGTTACAGGATCTTGGAATTACCACCCGTAATGCAACTGCTCGTATGGGTAAAGTTCATATTAGAGAGAAGAATGATCGTCCTGTAGTTGAAGTAAGAACTAAAAAAGACGGTTCAACTTTCTCTGTAGATATCTAGGTGAACTATGCAAAATACCGATGATAAAAATATAGATAACGAAAAAGCTACTAATGAAGAAGCATTAGATGCTACTGTTGTCGACAGTGAAAGTGGCAAAGAACTAGAGACTGAAACTCAAAATGTAGACGATAAAGATAACATCTCTATCAATGCTACCGATGAAGATCTGTCTTTTAAAGCCAGCTATGAGAAGGCTTCAGCTGCTGTTGCCATTTCTTATAACGAAGAGAAAAAGTCTCCTTTTGTAAGCGCTCTAGGCTATGAATCCAGAGCTCAAGCCATTATTGATATGGCAAAAGAACTAGGTGTTTATATTCACAAAGATCCTGTTTTATTAAATGAGCTTAAAGCTTTAAAGGAAGGTGAACAGGTTCCAGAGCAACTGTTCCAAATTATCGCCGAAATTTTAGCTTTCAGCTATCTTCTGCAGGGCAAAACACCAGAGAGCTACGTTAGAGCTGATGGAACCAAAGCTATCAATACTAAAGCCTAATTTAGTTATCTAAAGTAGAAAAGACAATTTCAACTACTTAAAAAGAAGGCTGGTACTTATGTATCAGCATTCTTTTGGGTTAACCAAAAAACAGACTGTTTATAAGTTAATCATTTGAAACATATGGTACTGGTACAGGCTCTGGATCTGCAACAATAGTACAGTTCTGATCAACGTACATTACTTTATCTACTCTTACAGGTAGTAAGTTCAAGCCTGGCAACATACAGGTATCAGCTACGATGTTGCCTGATTTATTGAAGTTTACAAACTTAATACCTTCAGGTTTCTTTAACTCAAGTGAGTTAACGCCACGCTCTTGTAAAAATCTGCCATAAACTCTCATCGCACCAGATGAACCGAACAGACCTGTTGATTTGTTGTTATCAAAGCCTACCCAAGTTGCAACCACCAGATCTGAATCAATACCTACAGACCAGGTATCTCTGCTGTCATTAGTAGTACCGGTCTTGGTTGCAATGTTGACATTTGGGAATAATCTACCAATTCTTCGTCCTGTACCTATCTTAGTAGCTTCAGTCATCACATACATGGTTAGATATGAGTCTCTAGGATCAAGTGTTGGCTTTACTTTGGAATTGGCGCGCTCATATACAATCTTGCCATCTTTTACCACAGTGCGCAGTGTAGTTAAGTCTTTATAACTACCGTCTGTTGCTAAACTTGTATAAATCTGAGTTACCTCAAATGGGGTTAACTCAATGGTTCCTAACAGCATTGATGGATAGAATGGAATTCTGCTCTTCTCAATGCCAACGTTCATCAATGTATCTCTTACATGGTTTAAACCTACTCTCATACCAATCTTAACTGTAGGTACATTCATAGAACGGGCCATAGCTACATAAGTAGGAATTCTGCCGTGGTACTTCTTGTCATCATTGTGAGGTTGCCATAATTTACCGTCAGCTAATTTTACGGTAATAGGAGCATCATTAACCATAGTGCCGGTATGAATACCATTATGGAAAGCGGTTAAGTACACAAAAGGCTTAATAATAGAACCTACCTGACGCTTACCTTCCATCACACGGTTAAAGCCAGCATACTGTGGTGTTCTACTGCCAACCACTGCAGAGACTTCAGCTGTACGCCATGAACTTACCACCATTGCAGCTTCCATACCACGAAGACCTGTTTCTTTTTCAATGGCGTTTAACTCATTTTGGACAGCATCTTCAGCTGACTGCTGAGCCTGAGGATCAAGACTTGTAAAGATCTTGATACCGTTACCTGATAGGAAATCAGGACCGAACTTTGAAGAAATCTCTTTCTTTAACACGCCCATAAAAGCTGGTGTCTTAGAATAGTTCATTGAACCACGCTTAATTACACCTAAAGGTCGGGCTGAATACTGTTCAAACTCGGTATCGTTGATGATACCTCTATTTCTTAAAACAGCTAGTACGGTATTACGTCTTTCTAAGGCCTGATCAGGATGTCTCCATGGGTCATAATAAGAAGGGCCTTTAATAATACCTACAAGTAAAGCCATCTGATCCTGAGTTAACTCAGAGATTGGTACTCCAAAATAAAAATATGAAGCAAGACCAAAACCATAGATACCCGCAGGTCCATTTTGACCTAAGTAAATTTCGTTCATATAAGCTTCTAAGATCTGATCTTTAGTATATCTATGGTTCATGATAAGAGCCATGATGATCTCTTTGAACTTACGGGTATAACTCTTTTGAGAATTTAGAAAATAGTTTTTAACTAGCTGCTGAGTAATTGTAGAACCGCCTTCAACAACAGAGTGAGCGATAGCATTCTTTATAAAGGCTCTAGCAATAGCAAAGAAGTTAACACCAATATTTGTTCTGAAAGAACGATCCTCAATTTCTAATAAAGTTGTAACCAGAGCTTCTGGTACCTCTGACAACTGAATAAAGATTCTGTCTTCTTTAGGATCAATACGGTTGATTCTGTCTAAAAGTACTGGATCCATTCTCACATAACCTAATTCCTCATGAGAGTCTGCATTGATGATCTGAGCTACTCTCTGACCGTTAAAGGTTACCAATAAAGATACCGTGTTTTCAGCGCCATCAGGAAATTCAAAAGGTCTGCGCAGAATAACTACGCGACCAGTCTTAGGATTGGTTGCATACTCACCTGGCTTTTGAGGATTATTTACTTTTCTGTATTTTAAGAGCTTTAGCTCATACTCCATCTGTTTTAAAGACAGTTTCTGATCTGGATACAGCTCTAGAGGTCGTGAGTAGACTACCGCAGGTAGTACCCATTTATCATCAACTCCAAACTTTGATAAAACAACAGAGTCAAAGTAGACAAAAAGCAGAGCTAAAATTACAACACCAACTACGCCTACCTTTAAGCCAAAATAAATTAACTTCTTTTTAATGCTCTTTTCTTTTTTAGGCTTTTTATCCTTTTTATTTGGATTTTCGTTATTATCTTGAGCATTTACGCGCTCATTTGAGGTATTTCTTGATTGCTTAAAAGAATTATCCTGGTATGAGTTATCTGAAAAATTGTTTTGAGAATAGTTATTCTCAGAATAATTACTCTGACAAAATGAAGGCTCTGTAAAGCCATCATCATTCTCAAGATTATTAGAGATACTGCGATCACCAAAGGTAGGTTCTGGTCGATTTGGATCTTCTTTTGTAGGATCTATTCTGTCAATACGGTCTTCAGAATCTACAGCGCTAAAGCCCTTTAAAAAATCGTCACTATTATTGTTATTCATTTCATTCTTTCTTAAAAAGTTTACGCTGTATTATAGCAAATGAACATGATTTAGAACGCTTTAAATAGGGGAAATATGAAAACTTAATTATACAAAGTAGAACTTATCAAGGTTAAGAGAAGATAAAAGCAAAATATATTTAGCAAAAACGAAACATACATCAATGAAATTGTGGATTTTATCTGTGTTTTTAGATCATGCGTCAAATAATCAATATCTATCCTTGATAGATAGTAAATAATAAAGCATAATTGCTCACTCAAAGAGAACCTAAAAATTTGGTTCTTTTATTTAAACAAATGATACTTAATACTTACACTGTATTTTTGGACAGTAATTAAGTTAAGGAAGAAGAATATGGCTGACAATGAAAAGACTGCTACTGCAATCGACTCTATGGGCCCTTTAGCAATCGCTGGTGTTGAACCTTACCAAGAACAACCTGGCGAAGAGTATATGAACGAGAAGCAGAAGGCTCATTTCAAAAAGATCCTGACTGCATGGCGCGATCAGCTACGCAATGAAGTAGATCGTACCGTAGGTCATATGAAGAGCGAGGCTGCAAATTTCCCAGATCCTCTAGATAGAGCATCACAGGAGGAAGAGTTTGCTCTTGAGTTACGTGCACGTGATCGTGAACGTAAGTTAATCAAGAAGATCGAAAAGACTTTAGCAAAGATTGATAATGATGAGTTCGGTTACTGTGAGCAGTGCGGTACCGAGATTGGTATCAAACGTCTAGAAGCAAGACCAACTGCTGATTTATGCGTTGACTGCAAGTCATTAGCAGAAATCAAAGAAAAACAGCTTCAAGGCTAATCAGATTTAAAAGAAATGCAGGTGACTATATGTCGCCTGTTTTTTTATCAGCTATGTACATCGGACGCTTTGCCCCATCCCCTTCAGGAAGACTTCATTTTGGCTCTTTAGTTGCAGCCTTAGGTTCTTATCTTAGAGCGCGTCATGAAAACGGGCGTATTCTCCTCAGAATCGAAGATCTTGATTTTTACAGATGTAAAAAAGAATACACCAATCTGATTATCAATGATCTTCATACTTTAGGCTTTGAATATGATGGTGTTCCTTATATTCAATCAGAACACACCGATGTGTATCTTGAAAAAGCAAAAGAGCTCATATACAAAGGTGAAGCTTATTACTGTCACTGTACAAGGGCAATGAAAAAGATAGAACCTTGTCATTGTAAGAACTTACATTTACAGCAAACAGAGAACACAAACTACGCATTAAACTATGAGGTAAAGGACGTTTGTAATAACACCTTTGTGGATGTGCTTTTAAACAAGGTACATACTGACTATACAAACAATGAACTTACTTTAATTAGGGCTGACAAAGTAATATCTTACAATTTAGGTTGCGTTGTTGATGACATTCTAGAAGGCGTAACTGAGATTGTAAGAGGTGCTGATTTAATTGATATCACGCCATCTCAAATCTCACTTTATAAAAGCTTTGATAAAGAAGCACCACGTTATCTGCACTTACCTTTGATTATGCAGGATAGCAAAAGAAAGCTCTCCAAACAGAACCATTCCCCTGCTGTACTTGATCTTGCAGGTCCGCAGCAACTGCTGATTACAGGTCTTAAACTTCTAAATCAGGAAACAGATGATCTTAATGAAAAGATGTCTGTTAAAAAGATCCTTTCTATGGCAATAGACCGTTTTAATGTTAAAAACATCAGTAAAGAGCCTTTACTGTTAACAAATATGATGTAAAACAACAATTACTTTTACCTGCGTCGCTGTTTGATCTTGAAAAACATTAAATTTTGATTTGTCGATTTGTATATGGAACTCCTCATATTGTTTTTGAAGAGTC
>OKUB01000123.1_pt1 | contig 14045 bp, 10 predicted proteins | sample 1606541 | NCBI WGS metagenome assembly OKUB01 (sample SAMEA3882507, study PRJEB24775) | human gut metagenome | biome: human-associated habitat; feature: intestine environment; material: feces | place: Netherlands | collected 2009/2010
GCAGGCCTCGGCCTCCAGATTGTTCGCGGCGCGGTTCTCGGTCGGATTCGTCTTGATCGCCGCGCGCACGCCCGCCAGACGGTTCTTGACGTACTCCTTCTCCCAGTTGAGCGCGTCGATCTGCAGCTGCATATACCCCTGCGGATCGATTTCGCCGGTGCGCTGTTTCAACCGCGTGATGCGTTTCGTATAGGAATCGATGACCATAAGCACCGCCCGACGGTTGTCCGGCGTGACACGGCCCGACAGCTCTTCGACCGTCCGCCGCAGCACTTCGATGGTGATCTCCGTCATTTCCGTCGACGTGTCCTTGTCGCGATTCGGCGCGAGCAGCGGCAGCAGGAAATTCGCCAGCAGCAGCGTCACCACGATCACGCCGGCGGCTATAAAGATCAGTTCGTCGCGCATCGGGAAGTTCGCGCCGGCCGCCAGCGTGTAGGGGATCGTGAACATCAACGACAGCGTGATGGTGCCCTTCGGTCCGCCGAATGTCATGACCGCGGCGGAACGCCAGCGCTGCGCCGTCATTTTGCGCCGCTTGCCGGTGGTGGTGTCGCGCGCGAGCCGGAGCATCAGCGAGATCCACAGGAACCGCATGGCGATCACCACGGCGGAGACGGTGAGGATCGCGCACATCAGCAGGCCGTTGCTGATGTGCGGATCATCCCAGCTGGCCGACATCGCGTTCGGCAGCAGCATGCCGAGCAGGATGAACACTGTGCCGTTGAGCGAGAACGACAGCACGCCCCACACGCTTGACGATACGATGTTCGTGCGTGCCACATTCGGTCCGATGCCGGTGCGGTCGAATCGGATGATCAGGCCGGCAGCCACTACCGACAGAATGCCGGAGACATGTACCGCCTCCGCACCCAGATACAGGATGAACGGCAGGAATAGCTCCATGAGAATGCGGCTGGTAGTCGTTTCCCAGCCGAGGGAGCGCAGTGATTCGAACAGCAGGTCGGCCATGGTGCCCACCACAAGGCCGAAGATCGCGCCGCCGAAGAACGAGATCACGAATTGCGCGGCCGATTCGCCCACTTCGAACACGCCGCTGACCGCCGCCGCGATGGCGAACTGGAAGCCGACGATACCGGAAGCGTCGTTGAACAACGATTCACCCTTCAGTACGCTCGTTTGGCGTTCGGTCAGCGCCGCCTCCTTGCCGAGCGACGACACTGCGACCGCATCCGTCGGCCCAAGCGCGGCACCGAGCGCCAAAGCCGCTGCAAGCGGAATCGCCGGCCATACGGCATGCAACGCGAAACCAACCGCCACCATCGTCGCGATTGCCAAACCGATCGCCAATGACAACGACAGTTTCACCGATTTGAGCAGTTCCGATTTATCGATTTCGTGCGCTTCCAAATACAGCAGCGGCGCGATGAACAACACCATGAACAGTTCAGGGCTGAGCGTTACGTCCGGAAAGAACGGCAGTTGTGATGCCAATGCTCCCAACGCGATCTGCACGAGCGGCGTGGAGACCTTGGGTATGAAACGACTTAAGAAGGAAGATAATACGACGGCAGCGATGATGCATAGAATCAACTCGAATACCGCCAACGTGCCTCCTTCGCGCGTGTTTTCAACCTTTTCCAGCCTACCAAGAGGCGGTTATGAGCGTGTTTCGCCATGGGCTGACGTTCGTGCCGCTTCGGTTGGGTGCGCAGGTCGGACGTGCGGACCAGTCGTGCGGAGCGGTCGTATGGCCGCCGCTACACTGTGGCGTATGCGATGGGACGATGATATGGAACCGGCGATCGCGCTGGCCCGCGAAGCCGCCGCGGATGGCGAGGTGCCGGTCGGTGCTGTCGTGCTTGCCGCTGACGGACAGGTGATTGGCCGCGGGCGGAACCTGCGTGAGACGCATGCCGATCCGCTTGCCCACGCCGAAGTCAAGGCGATGGCTGAAGCGGCCGCCTCGCTTGGCACTTGGAATCTTGCTGATTGCACGCTTGTCGTTACGTTGGAGCCGTGCCCGATGTGCGCCGGTGCCTGTCTGCAGACGCATATCGGACGTATTGTGTTCGGTGCGTGGGATGCCAAGTTGGGTGCATGCGGTTCGGTATGGGATATTCCCCGCGATCCGCACGTCGGACTTGTACCGGAAGTGATTGGCGGTGTGCGCGAAGCGGAATGCGGGCGATTGATGACCGATTTCTTCGCGCGCCGACGCTAATTACTTTCCGAAAGAAACAAACACGCAGGGCGATGGGAAGAAAAGCGGTATGCAGTATCATCAAAGCGTCATACCAACCAAGAATCGCAAGAAAAGGATGCTGCAATGACGCTCATTCAGACTTTCCACGGCACCGCTTCCAACGGCACACCCCTTACCGCCGTGTATGCCGAGCAGCCGGCTGCCGCCGCAGCTTTTGCTCTGGTGTTCCCCGGCAGCGATTTGCCGAGATTCGTGCATTGGGGTCGCCCGCTCACCGCACCGGAAACCGTGATCAACACGTTCGACGCGCTCGCTCCGCAGCGTGTTTCCGGAGCCCTCGACTACACCGCATGGCCGAGCGTGCTGCCGACACAGTCCGAAGCGTGGTCCGGCTCTGACCGTTTCGACGTGCGCCGTGACGGCGTGGAACTGTTCTGCAAGTTCCAGGTCACCGACATCAAAGCCGAAACCGTGGCCGCCGGCAAAACCTACACCATGGCCGAAAAAGACGGCTACCCCAGCTGGAGCGTGGCCTCCGAGCCCAAGCAGACGCCTACCGTCACCGTCACTGCCGAGGACGTGGAACAATGCGTGAAACTTACGTGGACCTGTGAGCTCGATGAAACCGGCCTCATCCGCCAGCATGCGGAGGTGACGAACACCGGCGAGGGACGACTCGAGATCGGCAAGATCGAACTTGCATTCAGCGTGCCCGCCGACGCCAACGAGATCCTCACCACCACCGGTCACCATCTGCGTGAGCGTTCCCCACAGCGCCAGGACTTCACCATCGGGCGCTTCGCCAAATCCTCCATGATCGGCCGCCCCGACTTCGACGCCACCCTGCTGCTCAGCGTTGGCGAACACGGCTTCGGTTTCACCCACGGCAACGTCTACTCCGCGCACGTGGCATGGAGCGGCAACAGCGTGCTGTCCGCGGAACGACTGCCCTACACCACTGGCGTGATCGGTGGCGGCGAAGTGCTCTTCGGCGGCGAAGTCGGTCTGGAACACGGTGAAAGCTACACCACGCCATGGCTCGTCGGCTCTTACGGCGAGGGGCTCAACGAAGTCGCCTCACGCTTCCACGGTTACATCCGCCGCGTGCACCGCGACTGGCTCGTGGACCATGGCATCGCGCCCAAACCGCGTCCGGTCATCCTCAACACATGGGAAGCCGTCTACTTCAACCACGATTACGACACCCTGACCGCGCTCGCAGACAAGGCCGTGGAAAGCGGCGTGGAACGCTTCGTCGTGGATGATGGCTGGTTCGGTGCCCGCCGAGACGACACCGCTGGGCGATTGGCAGATCTCACAGGACGTTTGGCCCGATGGGGACAAGTCCCTCAAGGCGCTCGCCGACTACGTGCACGGCAAAGGCATGGAGTTCGGCCTGTGGTTCGAACCGGAAATGGTCAACCCGGACTCCGATATGTTCCGCGCCCACCCGGACTGGGTGCTGAAGCCCACCGCCAACCGTCTGCCGATGCAGGGGCGCACTCAGCAGGTCGTCGATCTCACCAATCCTGACGCGTACGCGTACATCTACGGCGCCATGGACAAGCTCGTCGGCGAACTCGGCATCGACTACATCAAATGGGATCACAACAAATACGTCACCGAAGCGGTGTCGCCGCGCACCGGACGTCCCGCCGTGCACAACCAGACGCTCGCCGTGTATCGGATCTTCACCGACCTGAAAGCGGCCCATCCCGGTCTGGAAATCGAAAGCTGCTCGTCCGGCGGCGGCCGCGTCGACCTCGGTATCCTCGAAGTCGCCGATCGTATCTGGGGTTCCGACTGCGTCGACCCGGTGGAACGCGCCGACATCCAGCGCTACACGTCGCTGCTCGTGCCGCCGGAGATGATCGGAGAACACGTGGGCGCTTCCCCGGCGCATTCCACGCACCGCGCCACCTCCCAGGAGATGCGCATGGCCATGGCCTTCTTCGGCCACATGGGCATCGAATGGAATCTGCTCAAGGAACCGCAGGAGGACATCGACAAGCTCGCCGAATGGACGGCCGAATTCAAAAAGCATCGCGAATGGTTCGCCGTCGACACCGCGGTGCATTCCGACGCCGCCGATCCGGCCGTGCGCGTGGACGGCTGCGTCATGCCGAACAAGGCTGCCGCGATCTACCGCTTCACGCAGCTGACCACGTCGCAGACCTATCCGTCCGCCCCCGTGAAGCTGCCCGGCCTCGATCCGGACGCCGTATACGTGGTGTCCCCGCTCGACGTGAGCCTCGACCTGGCCAAGCAGGACATCGGCAACGGCCAAAGCCCGCTCGGCTGGTGGACCGCCGATGGTGTGAAGATGACCGGCCGTGCGCTCGCCGCCTACGGCATCCGTCCGCCGGCAATTCATCCGGCGCAAGCCGTCCTGTTCAAGGTGGTGCGCGTCTGAAGTAACTGGTTTACTTTCTGATTCGCTTCCGATTTATTTTTGATTTGCCGGCACTGACCCCCTTCAGCGCCGGCAAATCGTGTAATCAGCCTATGTATCGGCTGTATCGGTCTGCGTAGTCAGCCCACATACTGCCGAATCGCCTGCGCGGCGGCGGCTTTGCCCCACATCGCCCAGTCGTGGTCGGCGATTTCGAAATCGACCGGCGCGGCTTGACTATGCCGATACATATTGATGCCGTTACGCAGGTTGTCTATGCCGAGTTTCGCAATGAACGACGATTCGCCAGCGATCATGATTTTGTCGGGCATGGCAAGATTGGCGATGGTCGCGATCAATGTACCCAAACGGAAACAGGTGCGGTTCACCAGATTCGTGGCCTGCGTTTTGCTGGCGCGCGCTGCGGCCGCAAATTCGTCGAACGTCGCCGGATGTCCGATCATTTCCGAATATTCTGTTGCGATTGAATTGTCAGTTAGGCACGTCGCGCAACCTTTATGTCCGGAAATGCAGCGCGGCCCGTCGGGGTCGACCAGAATATGCCCGACCAGGCCATAGCTTTTGTCGGGATTGTCGATCGGCTCGCCGTTGACGGTGAGCGAATATCCCACGCCGATGCCGATCGTCACCACGGCGAAACTGTTCAATCCGACGCCCGAGCCGAACAGGCATGCGTCCACCGCCAACGAATCGATATCGTTGTAAATGCCGGTCGGCAGGCCGGTCGCCTTGCGAATCATCGCCGAAAATTCCACCGGCTTCGACCAGTGCAGGAACGGTGCGAACGTCGTCACCGAATCGTCCGTGATATGTCCGCCCAACGAGACGCCGACCGCGCATGGCGAAGGCAATCCCGCCATTATCGCCTCGTCGGCGCAGTCCATGGTCAGCTGCCGAATAACGTCGACCACCGATTCCGGCGAATCGTCGTCGAGCGGCAGGTCATGGCAGCCGGTCACAATCTGCCCAAGCGCGTTTACTGTTACGGCAGTGATATGGGTGGTGTTGATTTTCATGCCGACGAACGTGCGCGCATTGGCGATGATGCGCAGTCCGGTCTGCGGACGGCCGCGACGTTCCGTATTTTCTTTCTGGATTGACTTTTGTGCCGATTTCCGCAAGAAATCTTTCGGTAACTTGCCGCCATGCCCCGCTGCCATTGGCGTCTCTTCGATCACGCCAGCGTAAATCAAATCACTGGTGATGCGCGATACCGCGCCTTGCGAAAGGCCAAGGATCTGTGCCAGCGTGATGCGCGAAATCGGACCGTACTTCATAATGCAGGCCGCAACCTTATGCGTGTACTCCGAGCCTTCAAACCAGTGTGGAATCGGGGAAATCGCCATATCGGACCGTCCTTACCGTCTATTTTCTTTCCAAGAATAACAAAATAACCGTTTTTTATTTCCGTACAGTGCGGGCGCGCGGAAACTGGGAATGAAAACAAGCCGATTCTACAATTAAAAAGCAACGGAGGCTGGTAATGAAGCCGGCCTGCCGTGAAAAAGGAAAATACAAAGGAGTCGAGAGAATGAAACCTGATTCCAATGCCAACACAGGCACCTTCAGGCGGATCGCGGGCCGTGCTATTACGGCTGCATGCGCGATTGTGCTGACGGTTGGGCTCGCGGGCTGCGGCAACAGCACCGCCGGCACGGTCACCTTGGATTTCTTCCAATTCAAGTCCGAGGCGGCGGATTGGTTCACCGCCAAGGCGCGTGAATTCGAGAAAACCCATTCCAACATCAAAGTCAATGTCAACAATTCGTCGGACGCCACCACCGATCTGCGCACGCGACTGGTGAAGAACCGCGAACCCGACGTCATCACCATCAACGGCGACATCAATTACGGCATGCTCGCCGAAGCGGGCGTCTTCCACGATTTCACCGACGACGAGATCGTCGACGAGCTCAATCCGGGCATGGTGAACATCGCGAAGAGCCTCGTGCAGACCACCGACAAGTCCAAGAAGCGTCTGTACGGTATTCCGTACGCGGGCAACGCAAGCGGCTACATCATCAACGCCGATGTGTGGAAGCAGGCCGGCGAGGATCCGGACAATCCGCCGCAGACGTGGAGCGAATTCATCGCGCTGCTCAAGCGGCTCAAGGCCAAGGGCGTCACGCCGGTTGAGGCGAGCACCGCCGATCCGTGGACGTTGCAGGCGCCGCTTGCATCGCTGAATTCGACGCTGGTGCCGGAATCGGAATACGCGTATCTCAAGGACGGCAGCAAGACCTTCTCCGACTTGTGGACGCCCGTCAGCGGCAAGCTGATTGAAATTTACCAGAACTACACGCAGAAGAATCCGGCCGTCACCTACCAGCAGGCTACGCAGGACATCGCTTCCGGCAAGGCCGCGATTCTGCCGCTCGGCACGTACGCGATTCCGCAGATCCGTCTGATCAACAAGGACGCCAATCTGCGGTTCGCGCAGATGCCGGCCACCGACAACGTCAAGGAACAGCAGCTGACCGCCGGCGACGACGTGATGCTGACGATCGGCGCGCATACGAAGCATTACACCGAGGCTCGCGAATTCGTCGACTTCCTGATGAGCGAGGAGAACGTGCAGGATTACTCCAAGCAGCAGTCTGCGTTCACCCCGTACAAGGATACGTACGTCGGCGATGAAGCGTTGAATGGCGTGCTCGACTTCTACAAGGCCGGCAAGCTGGCTGATTTCTGTGACCACTACGTGCCGGCAAGCATCAACCTCGCCGGTTTCCTGCAGACGTTGGTGCAGTCGGGCAATACTAAACGATTCCTGAACAGCATGCAGTCGGAATACGACAAGATCGAAGCCAGGAACTTTAGGTGAGGGGAGGAACGACAATGACTGGCAATATCTCGGCCAAGGCCGACAAGGCCGCCGCAAAGAAGCCGAAGAAGGTTTCGAAATACTCCAAGCGCAAGGTCGATCCGGCGTTCTACTGGATGACCATTCCCGCGATGATTCTCGTGTGCATCTTCCTGTACCTGCCGTTCCTGCAGGGCGCGATGTACTCGTTCACCAATTCGCAGGGTTACGGCGATTACAAGTTCATCGGCTTCAAGAACTACATCGCGATGTTCCAGGACGCACGCGTCGGCCACGCGTATCTGTTCACGATTTTCATCGCGATTCTGATCACCATCGGCACGAACATCCTCGGCATGTTCCTGGCGGTGCTGCTGAACTCCAAAATCGCCTTCAAGAACGGCTTCCGAGCCATCTTCTTCATTCCGTACACCCTGTCGGTGCTGGTCATCGGCTACGTGTTCAAGTACATCTTCATGACCCCGCTGCCGGCCCTCGGCCAGGCGCTGCACATCGATTGGCTGTCCACGTCCATGATCTCCAATCCGGATCTGGCATGGTTCCCGATCGTGTTCCTGTCCATCTGGCAGGGTGTGGCCTACTCCACGCTGCTGTACTTGGCGGGTCTGCAGACCATCGACAACGAAATCTATGAGGCCGCGTCCATCGACGGCGTGAACGCCTGGCAGAACTTCTGGCAGATCACGTTCCCGCTGATTGGCCCGTTCTTCACCATCAACATGGTGCTGAGCCTCAAGAACTCGCTCGGCGCGTTCGACCAGGTCATGGCATTGACCAAGGGCGGTCCGGATTCCAAGACCGAAACCGTCTCCTACCTGATCTTCCAGAACGGCCTGGGCAACGGCGAATACTCCTACCAGATGGCGAACGCGGTCACGTTCTTCATCGTGCTGGCAATCCTCGCATTCGTGCAGCTGAAGTTCTTCAGCGGCAAGGAAAAGGTCTGAGAGTAAGGGGAAGAAATCATGACTAGCGCAACTGTTGCAACCAAGCCGGCCGCCGCGCAAAGCGGACAATCGCAAGCGAAGCCGGAGAAGATCCGCAAGGACCACAGCATCAACTGGTGGCTGACGGCGGCCGTCGCCGTGCTGAGCCTGACGGTGCTCGTGCCGCTGTACTTCGCCGTCGTCACCGCGCTGAAGACGCCGGGCGAAGCGGGCACGTTCAGCCTGCCGACCACGTGGGAATGGCATAATTTCGCGGACGCGTGGAACAAGGTGAACTATCCGAAGGCCGCGCTCAATTCCGCGATCATCACCGTGTGCGCTGTGGTGCTGACGCTGCTGACGAACACGTTCGTCGCGTACGCCGTGGCAAGGAACATGGATAAGCGGTTCTTCCGCTTCCTGTACTACTTCTTCCTGGCCATGATGTTCGTGCCGTTCACCGTCGTCATGCTGCCGATCGCCAAGGAAATGGGCACCCTGCACCTGGACAACCAGCTCGGTCTGATCATTCTGTACACGATTCTCGGCATCGGCACGAACCTGTTCATCGCGATCGGCTTCATCCGTTCGATTCCGATTTCGCTGGAAGAGGCGGCGCGTATCGACGGCGCTTCGACCTGGCGCATCTTCTGGAAGATCATCTTCCCGCTGATGGGACCGATCAACGCCACGATCGCCATCCTGACCGCACTGTGGGCATGGAACGACTTCCTGCTGCCGTTGATCACGCTGACCGACCAGAGCAATCAGACGATTCCGCTGGCGCAGTACGTGTTCCAGAGCCAGTTCACGTCGAACTATCCGATGGCCTTCGCCTCCTACCTGATGGCCATGGCCCCGGTCCTCATCGTCTACATCTTCGCCCAAAAGTGGGTCGTCGGTGGTGTGATGAGAGGAGCCGTGAAGTGAACAGTCCTGTGGACTGTTCATAGGCTCCTCCTGAGCGAGCAGATAGGCGAGCGAAGGCAGGAACAACGCGGCCGTAGGACGTCTGCTTGTGAAGTAAAACTTCACAGCGCCGAGCGGGAATCCTCGTTTCCCCTTTTTCGAGGATTCCTGCTTTTCGTATGCATTGATGTGATTCCGAAGGGCGCATCCCGCTTGCAATATATCTTTCATTTCCTGCTTTGCAAAACGCGCCGCAGGCAAGAAAGAAAAAACGCTTTACGTACCATGGGATATAGCAAAGTTCATCCATTCCACTTAGGCAAAGGAGCTCAATCGCGATGACGAATTTCAATCGTTCCACTCTTCCTGACACCGTCCGTTCGAACGGCGCCACCCCGAATCCATGGTGGGCGAACGCGGTGGTCTACCAGATCTACCCGCGTTCCTTCCAGGATTCCAACGGCGACGGCATCGGCGACCTGAAGGGCATCACCAGCCGCCTCGACTACCTCGCCGACCTCGGCGTGGACGTGCTGTGGCTGTCCCCGGTCTACAGGTCCCCGCAGGACGACAACGGCTACGACATCTCCGATTACCAGGACATCGACCCGCTGTTCGGCACCCTCGAGGACATGGACGAACTGCTCGCCGAGGCGCACAAGCGCGGCCTGAGGATCGTGATGGACCTGGTCGTCAACCACACGTCCGACGAGCACGCCTGGTTCCAGGCTTCCCGCGACAAGAACGATCCTCATGCGGATTGGTATTGGTGGCGTCCCGCCAAGCCGGGCCATGAGCCGGGCACTCCGGGCGCCGAGCCGAACCAGTGGGGCTCCTACTTCGGCGGCTCCGCATGGGAGTACGACCCGAAGCGCGGCGAATACTTCTTCCACCAGTACTCCAAGAAGCAGCCCGACCTCAACTGGGAGAATCCCGAGGTGCGCAAGGCCGTCTACAAGATGATGAATTGGTGGATGGATCGCGGCATCGACGGCTTCCGCATGGACGTGATCACCCAGATCTCCAAGACCGTCGACAAGAACGGCAGGCTGCCGGGCGAGGACGGTTCCGAAATCGCCGATCTGCCGGTCGGCGAGGAAGGCTATTCCAGCCCGTTCCCGTTCTGCTCCGACGGTCCGCGCATCGACGAGTTCCTCGCCGAAATGCGCCGTGAGGTATTCGAAGGCCGTGAAGGCTACATGAATGTCGGCGAGGCTCCGGGCATCACCCCGGCCCGTAACGAGCACGTCACCGATCCGGCCAACAAGGAACTTGACATGCTATTCCTGTTCGACCATGTCGGCATCGACCAGGAAGGCTCCAAGTGGAATACCGTGCCGTTCGAGGTCAAAAACCTGCGCGACCGTATGACCGAGCAGCAGGAGGCCGTGAGGAAGGCCGGTTGGGCCAGCCTGTTCTTCTGCAATCATGACCAGCCGCGCGTGGTCTCCCGTTGGGGCAACGACTCCGACCGCGATTCGCGCGAGCTGAGCGCCAAGGCGTTCGGCATGGTGCTGCACATGCATCGTGGCACTCCGTACATTTACGAAGGCGAGGAGCTGGGTATGACCAACGCCCACTTCACCAAGCTGGAACAGTACCGCGATTTGGAGGCCCTCAATGGCTATCGCCAGCGCGTGGAGGAAGCCAAGTGCCAGTCGTCCGAATCCATGATGGCCGCCCTCGCCCTCATCGGCCGCGACAACGCGCGCACCCCCATGCAGTGGGACGCCTCCAAATACGCCGGCTTCACCGCGCCAGACGCGCCCGTCGAACCATGGATCAGCGTCAACCCGAATCATGTGGAAATCAACGCGGCCGAGGAATTCGACGATCCGGATTCCGTGTACACGTTCTACAAGAAGCTCATCGCCATGCGGCACAACAGCGCCACCATCTCCACTGGCGAATGGCATCTGCTCGCCGCCGACAGCGATCAGGTGTATGCTTTCACGCGCACCAATGGCGACGACACGATTCTTGTCGTGGTCAACCTCACCGACAGGTCCGCGGCGCTGCCTTCGGACGTGGCGGAGCTGCTTTCCGACGGCGTGTCCGATCCGCAAGTACTGCTCAGCACCTATGATGCTATGCATAGTGTTAAATCGATCGCTCGTGGCGAGCTCGCTCGCTGGGAGGGAGTCGTGATTCAGCTCTGATCGATCTTTCCCTATAACTCTCTGCGGAACGTCCGGCAGGTTCATCACGAAACCTGTCGGACGTTTCTTTTTCCGTGCGATTCTGAGGCACGGCCGGGATTCGATTGCGATTCGGCAATCGCACGGCATTTTCGGCAGACGTGCGCTTACAATAACGTCCATGGAACAAAACGAGGTGCTCAAAGCATTGCGGCGTGATCATGCCGCTGAATTGAAACTGGCCGCCGAACGACTGAAGGGCACCGCACGCCACACGGAGATTATTCCGTCCCCGGTGCTGTCCGAGATGACCGGACATGAGATTCTGCTCAAGCCGGAGAATCTCCAGGTCACTGGGTCATTCAAGATTCGTGGCGCGTATAACAAGATCGCATCGTTGTCCGACGAGCAGCTTGCGCATGGCATCGTCACCGCTTCCGCAGGCAACCATGCCCAAGGCGTGGCATACGCGGCCCGTGAGCGTGGCGCGAAGGCCACCATCTGCATGCCGCAGATCACGCCGCCGTTGAAGGTGGACGCCACCAAGGCTTACGGCGCTGATGTGGTGCTGTGCGGCGAGGTGTTCGATGAATCCGCCGCCCACGCGCAGGAACTCAGCGATACCGAAGGCATGATTTACGTGCCGCCGTTCGACGATTACGAAGTGCTGTGCGGACAGGGCACCATCGGTCTTGAGATTCTCGAAGACGTGCCTAACGTCACCGATGTGGTTGTGCCGCTTGGTGGCGGCGGTCTGGGCGCGGGCGTGGCGCTCGCCATCAAGACGTTCAAGCCGGAAGTGCGCGTGATCGGCGCCATTCCGGAAGGCAGCCCGGCATGGAAGAATTCGTTGGCCGCCGGTCGCGTCGTCGCAGCCGACCAGGTGCGCACCTCCGCCGAAGGCGTTGCCGTGAAGCGTCCGGGCGACCTGACCTTCGCGCTGCTCAACGAGTTCCTCGACGATCTGGTCACCGTCACCGAGCGTGACATCAACGAGATGATTCTGCTCATGCTGGAGAAGCACAAGCTGGTGGTCGAAGCTGCCGGTGCCGTGTCTCTGGCCGCGCTTGAGCACCTGAATCTGCGCTCGCGCAAGTTCGCCGAGGCGAAGGGCCCGCATGTGGTGGTGCCGATTCTTTCCGGTGGCAATGAGGATACTGTCTCCATCAGCGCGGTGATTCAGAAGGGCATGATTGCCCGTGGCCGCATCATGAACTTCGAGGTTGAGCTTCCGGATACCCCTGGCCAGCTTGTCAAGGTGGCCACGATTCTGGCCGAGCAGCGCGCTAACGTCATCGCACTCGATCACGACCAGTTCAAGGCTTCCAGCCATTACACTGATTCGGTTTCCTTGGGCGTCACCGTTGAAACCAACGGCCCTGAGCACATCGACCGCATCCTTGACGCGATGCGCGCGGCCGGTTTCCGGCCCAAGCGCATCTACTGATTTCCCACGGTGGATAAGCGCGGATTCTCGCATATCTTCCGCATCAAAGAAGGCTCCTCAAACCCAATCAGGTTGAGGAGCCTTGCTTGTTCATTCGGTGTTATTTGCCCTGTTCCGCGGCGATTGTCTCGTCGACCAACTGCGGCAGCGCAATCGCAATATCGTCGCGGATAAGCCGTGTGGCCAAGCGATCGTATTGCGTGCGTCCCATGTTCATGATGGTGATCGGCACGCCCGCCTGTGCCGCGACCGGCACAATGCTCGCCGCCGGCATCACTTCCAGCGTGGAGCCGATCACCCACAATTCGTCGGCCTGCGAGGCAAGACGGTACGATTTTTCGATCGCACCATCCGGCAGCGCCTCGCCAAAGTAGACGACGTCGGTTTTGATGAGCCCGTCGCACGGCATATTGCCGCTGTACGGCAGCTTGCGATGACAGTGCGGATCCGGCTCGTTGTCGAGATTTGCCATGATTTCGGCGGTGTCGTATTTCGCGTGGCACTTCATGCAGTGCGAGGTGCCGATGGTTCCGTGCAGATTGACGATGACGTTGCTGCTATTGCCCGCCTTCTCGTGCAGCGCGTCGAAATTCTGCGTGGCCAGCAAGGTCAGCATGCCCGCTTGTTCCAATTTGACGAGCGCTTTGTGTGCGGTGCCCGGCTGCGCGTTCCATACTGGCGATTCCTTTTGCCAGCGCCAGGAATACTCGCGGTCTTCCTTATTGGCTAGGAACGCGTCGATGTCGTACACGTTCATTTGCTCGGGATGTTTGGTCCAGACGCCGTCCGGGCCGCGGAAGTCAGGGATGCCTGCGGACGTGGAGATGCCTGCGCCCGTCAATACTGCGATTTTTTTGCTCATACCTCCATACATACCACCGCGCGGTTTCCTCCGTATGCGTCTTTTTCGGCTTTCCGACCGTATTTGGAAACCGTTGCAGGCTCACGACACGCCCGTAGACAGGTTTTTCTGATGAATTTCAGGCCGTTTTGAGGCTTGTCTGAAGCATTTCTGCGATGATGTGGCGTGCGATAGGCGGTTTTCGACACGCCGATGAATGCGTTGCGCCGCAAGGGTTTTTACGGGGTTTGCGGAATGCCGATTTGCGCAAGTGGACGGGTTCGTGTAAGTTAATCCCTTGCTGCCGCTCAGCGAGTGGTCCGGTTGGTTCCGGTCCGCGAGGTGGGTGAGTGGTGGTGGTTTGAGAACTCAAGAGCGTA
>OKUB01000125.1_pt1 | contig 13685 bp, 9 predicted proteins | sample 1606541 | NCBI WGS metagenome assembly OKUB01 (sample SAMEA3882507, study PRJEB24775) | human gut metagenome | biome: human-associated habitat; feature: intestine environment; material: feces | place: Netherlands | collected 2009/2010
TTGGCTTGCGCAAGTGATTGCGGTACGGCAAGCACGTCCGTAAGCGGTTCCGGCGGCCGTGCGTCGGTACCATACACGTCGGCGGCGTACACGGCGAGTCCGCGTTCCGCACACCAATCGAAATACTCGTCCGTGCCCATGGAGACGACCGGCAGATGGAACAGCGAGCCGGCAGTGGAACGAATCACCTTCGGGTTGAAGATGTCCACGCAGTCGTCCACCAGCACCACGCCCGCGCAACCGGCCGCGTCCGCGGAACGGATCACGGTGCCGGCGTTGCCCGGATCGCGCACCTGCCAGAACGCGGCGACCATCGTGCGTTCGTCGGAATCGCCATCAATGACGGCGGAATCGAGGAAAGCGCGCATGTCGGCGACGGCGAGCACTCCCTGCGCGTCGGAGCTCATGTGCTGCATGACGGCATGCGTCACCTTATGCACGTAAGCACCGGCCTGCATGGCCTTGCCGGCCATCTGCGCCACGGTAGGCGTGATGAAAGCCGCGTCCGGTTCGGCGGAGACGACCTCCACATACAGATCCTCGACGATGTCGGGATGCCAGGAGAGCAGTTCACGTACCGACTGCGGTCCTTCCACCATGAACCTGCCGGACCGCTTGCGGCCTTTCCTGTCGGCAAGTTCGGAGACCCTGCGGACGCGTTCGGCCCTTGGGTTTGCAATGACTTCGGATTTCATAGGCATACGCGTTAGCCTAACACCTTCGAAGCGGTTGGCGACGCGGCCATGTCATGTTTCGAGGCGTCCAGAAAACATCCAGCCACATCCCAGCGCGAACAAAGCGTCTTTCTGTTGTATGCCAGATACAACTTTTACCATCAGCATAAACGCCGATCGCGAGCGGCGCGGAACCATCAATCGCTCATATCTATCGAAACACATAAGGAAACAGCCATGTTCGTCGTCAAAAACGCATGGAAAAGCGTCACCCGCAACAAGGGACGCAATATGCTCATCATCGTCATCGTGACCATCATCGCCGCTGCCGCCACAATCGGCCTATCCATCCGGCAGGCGGCTGCCACCGCAAGAAGCAGCGGATTAGATAACACCACCGCCACCGCGCAGATCAGCCTTGATCGCGGCAAACTCATTTCCGAATCGCGCGAGCAGTCCAAGTCGGATTCCGATTCGTCCGATGCTTCCGCCAAACCTGACTTCGACGCCATGCGTTCCGCTTTGGCCGACAAGCAGTTTTCGCTTGCCGACTATCAGAAGTACGCGAAGGCTTCATCCGCGGTGAAATCCACATATTATATGGAGACCACGGGGTTGGCGGCGACCGACGATTTCCAGCCGGTCACCGATTCGTCCGGTTCGGATTCCTCCAGCTCGTCCGGCTCGTCCAATATGAAGGATTCGTCTGATACCGCCGGTACGGATAACGGCAACCGTCAGGATGAACAGCCCGGCGGCCCCGACGGACAAATGGGCGACGTCGCGGGCAGCAAAGACGGCGCGGGCATGGTCAGCGGCGATTTCTCCCTAATCGGCTTCTCCAGCGACGAGGCCATCGCCAACGCCTCCAATGGCAGCTTCACCATGGTGAAGGGCAAGGTGTTCGGCTATGACGTGAGCAGTGATGGCGATGCCATCATCTCCAAATCGCTCGCCGACCGTTCCCAACAATCCAATCGCACGTTTTTTCTGGAAAGGACCTCCCATGACAACGAATTCCGCGAATACCGCCAATACGGCAATCGCAAAAGAAGCCGTCGAGACCAACGGCGCACAATCGCAGCGGACCAATCCGCCCACATTGCGCCTGGACAATGTCAGCTACGCCTACGCCAAAGGCGGCAAGCGTGTGCTGAAGAACATCAGCCACGATTTCCAAGCCGGCAAGGTGCATGCCATCACCGGACCGTCCGGAGCAGGCAAAACCACGCTGCTATCACTGATCTCGGGACTGGCGAATCCCACGGAAGGGATGGTGCTGGTCGACGGCACCGACCTGTCGGAACGAGACCGATACCGTTTTCGCAGCCATGACATCGGCGTGATCTTCCAAAGCTTCAACCTGCTGCCGAACCTTACGGTGGCGGAGAACATCATCCTGTCGATGGACGCGTCCGGCAAATCGTTCGACAAGCCGAAGAAAGCAATCGTCGAAGAATTGCTCAAACAGGTGCATCTGCCGAAGGAATACGCGAACGAGCGGATTCTGCACCTGTCCGGCGGCGAACAGCAGCGCTGCGCCATTGCCCGCGCCCTGCTGACGCGCCCGTCCATCATCCTTGCGGATGAACCGACCGGCAACCTCGACTCGCGTTCCAGCCGTGAAGTGCTTGGCTTCCTGCGTGATTCGGTACGCGACTACGGCCAGTCGATCGTCATGGTCACCCACGATCCGCGTGCGGCCTCCTTCGCGGACCGTGTGCTGGTGCTCGCCGACGGCAACATCACCCGCGACATGCAGCATCCGACGTACAACGAGATTCTTGAGGTGTTCGCCGGCGACGACGACATCGACGATGTTTCCAAGTACGCCGCCTCCACCGCCGTTCCGACCGTGACGGAGGACTCGCAGGCATGATTCGCATAGGATTGCGCGACGCGCGCAGCCATTTCGGCCGTTTCATCATGTCGATCGTGGCCATCGCGCTCGGCGTGAGTTTCGTGGTCGGCTCGTTCTGTTTCCGCGAAATGCTCAACAACCAGGTTTCACAGATGATGTCCACCAATGCGGACCATGACGTGTACGTGCGCGGTTCGCAGGAGAAGAAAAAAGATTCGTCGGCGATGTCGATGGGATCGACGAAAAGCTACAACGATGTCGACGTCGATCTGGCGGGTACGATAGCCAAGGTCGACGGTGTTTCCTCGGCACGCGTCGTGCACATGCTGTCCGGCGTGGTGCTGCTCGACAAGCATGGCGATGCGGTGACCACCATGGGGTCTCCGACGCTCGCCATAGGCATGGGCAAGTCGTCGCCGTGGCGGTCCGCCAAGTTCACGACCGGCACGTGGCCGAAGAACGGCGATGAGATCGCCCTTCATTCCTTCGCCGCCGAACAGTCGGGTCTGAAGGTCGGCGATAAGACGAAAATCGTCTATCCGGACGGCGCTCATAAGGTGACCGTCAGCGGCATCTTCACCACCGATGCCAGCCAGGCAGGCGCCATCATCATCGCCATCGATCCCGCGACGGCCAAGGAACAGGCGAACAAGCAATCGGACGATCCGGACAAGACTGCGTTGATCAGCGTCTACGGCAATAAGACCACGCCGCTTGACGACAACGCGCAGCAGCAGCTGGCGGACCGTATCAACAAGGCGCTGCCGAGATCGGCGAAGGCGCATGCCATCACCGGTGATGAATACCGTGACGAATCAACCAAATCCACGCAGGACGCGCTCGGCTTCATCCAACCGCTTATTCTGATTTTCGCGGTGATCGCATTGTTTGTCGGCTCGTTCATCATCGCCAACACGTTCTCCATGATCGTGCGCGAGTCGATGCGCGGCTATGCGCTGCTGCGTTCCATCGGCGCTTCTCCCCTGCAAGTGTTCTCCACGGTGATCGTGCAAGCTCTGTTGCTGGGCCTGGTAGGTTCGCTCGCAGGCATCGGGCTCGGCTGGGGCATGGTCAAACTCATCGCATCCGGTTTGGCGAATATGGGTATGCCATTGACCGGCGCCACCAATCCGACCGTTTCCGACATGCTCGTCGGCCTTGTGGTCGGCATTGTGGTGACGTTGATCGGTGCGGCCCTGCCGGCGCGAAATGCGGCGCTTGCCCCGCCGATTCAGGCGATGAACGAAACCGTCAATCCGGAAAAGCCCGTCCTCGCACGTGGCATCCTCGGCACCGTCATGGTGCTGTTGGGCTTCCTGAGCTGGGGTTTCACCTACGCTTTGGCCGCCGCGGATGGTGACGGCGGTCCGACGCCGTGGAAGGCGCTCAACAGTATCGCTGTCGGCTGGCCGCTCGGTATTGGCGCGGCGCTGGCCGTGATCGGCGTGATTGTGGCGGGACCGGCATACGTGTCCACCGCGGGCGCGGTGCTCGGCTGGCTGCCATCGAAGGCCTTCACCGTGACTGGGCGTCTCGCGCAACGTAACATTTCTCGTTCGAAACGTCGCACGTCCAACACCGCAGCCGCCCTGTTCGTGGGAGTGGCGATTGTCAGCTGTCTGGGCGTGGTGGCCACGTCGGCGAAGGCTTCGGTCAATTCGCTGGTGGATACCGGGCTCAAAGCCGATTTCGCCGTATCTTCGGCTTCGGCCGGGCAGATTCCCGACCAGGCCATCAAAGACATCAAAAAGGTCGATGGCGTGAATCATGTGGTGTCGAACCGTGTGGTGCTTGGTGTGAAATATGACGGCAAAGCCATCAACGGGTTCACGTTCGCCACACAGCCGGAGCTGTTCACCAAGATCTTCGCCGCCGAAACCACCGAAGGTGATGCCGCTGCCGCGTTGAAGGATGGCAAGCTGCTCGTCGGCAAGACCATTGCCGACGATCGTGGATGGCATGTGGGTCAGAAGGTCAAGGCCACGGCCGAGAACATCGTGGTAGACAAGGAGGCCACAGCCAAGGCGCAGGCCGATTACCAGGCCAAGGTGCAGGCGCATGTGCAGGAATTGCAGTCGCAGGCCCAGCAATTGGCCGCATCCGGCGACTTGGCAGGAGCGCAGGCCAAGGCTTCGGAAATCGAACAGTACACGAACGACGCCAAGAACGTCGATCCGAAAACGCTGGTCAAGACGAAGAAGGTCACCACCGGAAAGACGCTGACCATCGGCGCGATTGTGTCGAATTCCGTATACCGCGATTTCGCGATCGTCAACGACGATTTGGCCGAGCAGATCGGCAACAAGCAGACCATGTTCGTCATGCAGGCGTTCGTCACGGACAAGCGGGGCGCCGACACGGCCCAAGTCAAGAAGGCCCTGAAGAAAACAATCAAGAAATACTACACAATCGTCGTGTTCGACCGTGACGAGTACAAGTCCACGATGAGCTCGATGATCGATCAGATGCTCATGGTCCTGTACGCGTTGCTGGCTTTGTCCATCATCATCGCCATTTTCGGCATCGTGAACACGCTGGCGTTGAGCGTGTCGGAACGCACCAAGGAGATTGGTCTGCTCCGTGCCATCGGCACGTCACGTGGCCAGGTGCGTGGCATGCTTGGCATCGAAGCGGCGATCATCTCCGTGTTCGGCACGGTGTTGGGTTTGGTCGTCGGCGTCGCCGCGGGAGTGGTGATTCGTGCGGTCTACGCGTCCGAAGGTTTGGAGACGCTGGCGATTCCGTGGTTGCAGCTGCTCGTGTTCCTGCTGCTGTCGATTGTGGTCGGTCTGGTGTCCAGCATCTCCCCCGCCTCCCGCGCGTTGAAGCAGCCGGTCCTTGACGCCGTGGCGAGCGAGTGAGACAGTTGGAGCGGAACATCGAAAGGAGGCAGCAATGCCTATTCCCAATGAGATTCCAGTAGGAGCGCGCATCGTGGTGCGCACCTTGGAAGGCGTCGATCCTACCGATCATCGTATGAAGTTCCGCGATTACGTAGGCCACGTGCGTTCGTGGGACGGTCAGAAACTGGAGATGACGCGCGATGCGGCGGCTAACGGCTCACGTCCCGAGCAGCGTGTCACGATTCCCGCCGACGAAATCGTGACGATCAAGCCGGTGCCGGAACGTTCCATGACTCGGCCACGTCCGTAGTCGCATGCCTCCCCCTACCGCGCGCAAAGACAAGAGCGCCGCAATCGCACTGATTTTCTGCGATTGCGGCGCTTTTGCATAGCGATGGCGTCAGTCGTCAGACCACGGAACGCGCCTGCGCGATCGCGGTACGCTCGCCGTCGAATCGCACGATATGCTCGCCTCTGCGGGCGGATTCCAGCAGCGTGCGCTGCCAATCGTTTTCGGGAATCGACAGTTCGACCGTCGCGCAATGTTCGGCGTACTCCGGCTGCCTGCTGGCGGCCTTGTAGTCGCGGAACGGTTGGCCTTGGGTGAAGAAACGGTCCATTTGCTTCACGTCGCCTTCCGTGGGGCGCACGCCGGTATCGGCCATGTCATGCAGCACGTTGGCCACCAACGTCAATCGGTTGGCCATGTTGCGTAGCAGGGTCTCCACGTTGGCCGCGTCCTCCTCCACCATGGCACGTGTGCGGTTCGGATCGGTCAGCGCCACGCGCGTCATGTCACGCCAGGACCCGGCTGCGAGCGCGGCCGCGATGTTGCGGTTCGGGTTGGCCACCAGCTCGTTGATCATGGCGGTGGCGATGACGTGAGGCATATGTGAGATGAGCGCGGCGCAACGGTCATGGGTGGCGTCGTCAAGTACGATGAGCCGATTGCCGCAACGGTTCACGATCATGTCGGCCACGGCGCGGAACCGGCGGTATTCGGTGTGTTCGTCGACGGTGATGGCCCAGAGCGCGTCGTCATAGAGTGTCGGGTCGGATGCCTCCCAGCCGGACAGTTCGTTTCCGGCCATCGGGTGTGCTCCGACGTAGCAGCCGTCAAGACCAATGGCTTTGACTTGGTCGCGGACCATGCCTTTGACGCTGCCCACGTCGGTGAGCGTGGTTGTTTCCGTGTCGATCAATGGTTTCAATGCGCCGAGGATTTCGGGCATGGCCTTGAGCGGGTTGCACAGTACGAGCACGTTCGGTTTGGTTTCGGCGAGTGCCGCCAAGGTGGGTTTGCAGATGATGCCGTCGGCTTCAGCGGTGGCGTAGGGGCGGTCGTTGTGGTTCCATGCGGTCACTTCGCAGCCGGCGTTGACGAGTCGGCGTGCCAGTGATCCTCCGATGAGGCCGAGTCCTACGATTGCGATGCGTGGCTTCACCACATCAGCTCCCTTCTGACGGTTTCGTCGTTCTGCCAATCGTCCGGCAGGTGGCTGTCGTCGAGTCGTACGCCGCCTTGCGGCAGCATCCATGAGGTGACGGGCGGGTTGGGGCGTTCCCTGCGAGGGTAGACGGCGAGTGTTTTGGCCCAGTCGCCATGTTCTGCGATTTCCACGAGCGCGTCGCGGAAACGTTCCTCCCAAGGGGCGGCGTCGAGGGTGACGATGAAGCTGTATGTGCCGGTGCGTCCTTTGATGGGCCGTGAGATGAAGCTGGTCATGTTCAGTCCCGCGTCACGGAACACGTCGAGCAGGTTGGCGAGCACGCCTGGGCCGGTGACGAGCGGGATGAGCGTCAATACCGATTCGACGTTAGCTTCGGCGCGTGGTTTGGCGAGCAGCCGTGCGACTTCGGCGCGTGGCGCGAGCACGAGGAAGTCGGTGGCGGCTCCTTGGTAGTCCTGGATGGCGGTGCCGATGCGGGTGATGTCGTACAGTTCGCCGCAGATGGCGGGACCGAAGGCGATTTCACCTGGGATAAGGTCCCGGCAGGCCGCCGCGTTGGATGTGGCCGGCTGTGTGGAGAGCCGATGTTCGGCGATGAATCGTTTGCATTGCGCGAGACCGTGCGGATGGGCGGTGGCGATGCGCGCTTCGGCTGGATCGGCTCCTTGCGCCACGTATGCGTCGAATTCGACGTTCACACCGACGCGTGCGAATCCGACAAGGTCCTTCGCGTCGATCAGGGCGTCGAGGTTGGGGACCACGTACCCTTCGACGTTGTTCTCCCAGGCCACGATTCCCCAGCCGTCGCCGTGCTGTGCGGCGTCAAGAATCTGCGGCACATCGTCCATGGGCATCAGGTCGAAGCCTTGCGGTTCGAGCCGTGCCAACTCTTGGGCGGCATTGACGGCCGCCTGATGGGTGAAGGTGCCTTGTGGCCCCAGATAGAACAGCTTGCGTGCGCTCATTGCCGCCTGTGCCTCCTTGTTGCGGGTCATCCTAAGCACCTTAGCGCATTCGCGAGGCTGTGGAGGGGTCTAGTCCACCGGTTGGGCGGTGTCATGGTCCGGTTCAGACGATTCGTTCTGGTCATATTCCGTGGAGTCATCCTCAGTGCGCGGCGGCATCGTGAACCAGCTTTTGGGCAGCGCCAGCATGATCAATGGAATCAGCACCACGCCGTATAGCCAGAAATAGCCGGCGTTGTTGCTGAAATACGGCAACGTCGCCGTCTCGCCGAATCCGACGGGAATCATGGCGTCCCCGCCCGGACCGTAACCGGCCATGACGGTCCAGACCACCAGTGACGAACTGATCAGATGCAATGCGAGGCCCGATACGCCATCACGTGAACGCGCCGACCATGTCGAGATGATGACCAGAGCATATGCGATCACAAGACCGTAGGGAATATTCGCCGACGCGCCCATGCGGTGCGCCATCGTGCCGATCACGCCGACGACGGCACCGGCGAGCAGGTCAACCAAAAACCGCGCCCATACCGGTAGACGATGCGACCACGGCAGCAGCCTGCGGTCGATGCCGTCCTGTGATTGCGATTGCGGTTCCGGCTGTGTTTCCTGCGTGCGTTGCGTCATGTCTTCCACTATGCCCTACGTTCCTTACAAAACAGCAAGAAAGGCAAGAGATACGCGGAAAACCGCCGACATCTCTTGCCTTTCTTAAGCGTTTAGCGCACTAGCGGAACACACTACCGTGCCCGCGAAGCGCCAAAACAATGCGAAGAATCACTTGTTATTCTGAGCGTTGTTCTGGCGACGCTGCTTGGCGCGCCACTTGTACCAATCCTCACGGCTCAGAATGATCTTGCGCACGCGGATGGATTCCGGGGTGACTTCCACGCACTCGTCCTCGTTGGCAAAGTCCAGGGACTCTTCGAGGCTCATCTTGATCGGCGGGGTCAGGGTTTCCAGCACGTCTGCGGTGGCGGAACGCATGTTGGTCATGTGCTTGGCCAGCGTGATGTTCACATCCAGCTCGTCCGGCTTGTTGTTGATGCCGACGACCTGGCCCTCGTACACCGGGGACTGCGGCTCGACGAAGAAGTTGCCACGTGCCTGCAGACGCTGCATGGCGTACGGAGTGGCGATGCCCTGACGGTCGCAGACCATGGAGCCGTTCTGGCGGGTCACGATCTGGCCGGCCCACGGAGCGTAGCCAGCGGAGATGGAGGAGGCGATGCCGGTGCCGCGGGTGGCGGACAGCAACGCGGTGCGGAAACCGATCAGACCACGGGAGGGCACGGTGAACTGCAGACGGACCCAGCCGGTGCCGTGGTTGGTCATGTTGTCCATGCGGCCCTTGCGGTCGGCGAGCAGCTGGGTGACGGCGCCCATGTACTCTTCCGGCACGTCGATGGTGGTGTTTTCCATCGGCTCGTTGACCACGCCGTCGATGGTCTTGGTGACCACCTGCGGACGGCCGACGGTCAGCTCGAAGCCTTCACGGCGCATCTGCTCGGCAAGCACGGCCAGTGCGAGTTCGCCACGGCCCTGCACTTCCCAAGCGTCCGGACGGTCAGTCGGCAGCACCTTGATGGACACGTTGCCGATGAGCTCGCGATCGAGGCGGTCCTTGATCATGCGGGCGGTAAGCTTGTGGTCCTTGCCTTCGGTGCCGGCAAGCGGGGAATCGTTGATGCCGAAGGTCATGGAGATGGCCGGGTCGTCAACGTGGATAAGCGGCAGCGGACGCGGATCGTCCGGGTCGACGATGGTCTCGCCAATCATGATGTCGTTCACGCCGGCGACGGCGACGATGTCGCCAGGGCCTGCGGATTCGACCGGGGTGCGCTCCAGGCCCTGCGTACGCAGCAGCTCGGACACGCGGAAGTTCTCGATGGAGCCGTCCACACGGGACAGACCGTAGGTCTTGCCCTTCTCAAGGGTGCCGTTGTAGATGCGGACCAGACCGAGTCGGCCGAGGAAGTCGGAGGAATCGATGTTGGCGACGTGGGCCTGCAGCGGCGCGCCTTCCTCGTATTCCGGAGCCGGAATGTTCTTGATGATGGCCTCGAACAGCGGCTCGAGGTTGTCGTTGTCCGGCAGGCCGCCGTTTTCCGGCTGGTTTTCGGAAGCGTAACCGGCCTTGGCGGCGCAGTAAATGACCGGAAGGTCGAAGAGGGAATCCTCATCGAGGTCGATGCCTTCCTCGATGACGTCCTGGGCCAGGCCGAGCAGCAGGTCGGAGGATTCGCCGACGACTTCGGAGATTCGGGCGTCCGGGCGGTCGGTCTTGTTCACGCACAGGATGACCGGAAGCTTGGCTTCGAGGGCCTTGCGCAGCACGAAACGGGTCTGCGGCAGCGGGCCTTCGGAAGCGTCGACGAGCAGCACGACGCCATCGACCATGGAGATGCCACGTTCCACTTCGCCACCGAAATCGGCGTGGCCAGGGGTGTCGATGATGTTGAGGGTGATGCCTTCCGGATGGCCGTACTTGGCGGCCAGCGGGCCGGTGTACTGCACCGCGGTGTTCTTGGCGAGGATGGTGATGCCCTTCTCGCGTTCCAGATCGTTGGAATCCATCACACGGTCCGGGACTTCCTCACGCTCGTTGAACACGTGGGACTGCTGAAGCATGGCATTGACCAGCGTGGTCTTGCCGTGATCGACGTGTGCCACAATCGCTACATTTCGGATATCGCCGCGAACCGCCATCGAAACCTCTCTTAGTGTTGCTGTTTTCTTACGTAAACGTTCGGTACGTACATGCTATCGGTACTTAAAAATCCGTACTTACACACAAACCGAGCCAATTCTAGCGAAGCATTACGACACATGAAAAACGGCGGACCTGTCAGATCATGCCGACAGGCCCGCCGTCAATCACGCGAAGAGGCGCGCGGACCTTAATCCTCAAGCTCCTTGCCAGTGCGTTCAGGCAGGCACAGGGCCGCCACGCAGGCAAGGATGAACGCCACGGCGAAAACGATGAACGCCACGGCCTTGTTGCCACCGGACAAGGTCAGGAACCATGGCATCAGCAGCGGCGCGATGATCGCGGCCACACGACCGCAAGCCGCGGCGGCACCGGAGGCGGCGCCACGCAGACGTGTCGGATAGATTTCCGGAGTCACCGCGTACAACACGCCCCAAGCGCCAAGGTTGGACGCGGACAGCAGCATGCCGAAGCCCAGCACAGCGGCCACGGAACCGGCTTGGGAGAAGGCGAACGCGGCCACGGCGGACACGGCAAGGAACACGCTCAGGGTCTTCCTGCGGCCCCAGATCTCCACCAGCCATGCCGCGAGGAAGTAGCCGGGCAGCTGTGCGATGGCGATGGCGAGCGTGTAGCCGAACGACTTGGTCAGCGAGCCGAACTGGTCGGCCAGTAGAGACGGCATCCACGTGAACGCGCCGTAGTAGGAGAAGTTCACGAAGAACCATGTGGCCCAGATGGCTGCGGTGCGCGCAAGATACTTCTTGCCGAACAGCTCGCGGGTTTTGATCTTCGGCAGCGGCTCGCCCTTCGGGGATGCGACCGGTTCGACGCCTCCGGCCTGTTCGAAGTAGCGCACGGCCTGCTCGGCCTCATCCTCACGTCCCTTGGATTCGAGGAATCGCACGGACTCAGGGATATGAATGCGCGTCACGATGGCGTACAGCAGCGGCAATGCTCCGATGAGCAGCGCCCAGCGCCATCCCCAATCGCCGGTGTTAGGAATGACGAAATAGCCGATGCAGGCGGCGATGATCCAGCCGATTGCCCAGAAGGATTCCAGCAGCACCGTCATACGGCCGCGTTGTTTGGTCGGAGAGAATTCCGAGACCAATGTGGAGGCGACCGGCAGCTCGGCGCCCAGGCCGAGGCCGATGACCAGTCGAGCGATCAGCAGAGCCGCCAGCGACCATGACAACGCCATACCGCCATTGGCCAGACCGAAAATCACCAGCGTCGCGGAGAAGACCGTCTTGCGGCCAACGCGGTCGGCCACGAAGCCGCCAAGCGCGGCGCCGATCGCCATTCCGACGAAACCGATGGACAGCACCCAGCTTTTCTCGGTCGGCGTCAGATTGAAATGCGGGTCGGCCGCGATGGCGGCCACGACGAACGACACCAGACCAACGTCCATCGCGTCGAACGCCCATCCAATACCCGAAGCCACCAACAGCTTCCTGTGCGCCTTGTTGAACGGCAGTCGGTCAAGACGCTCGTTGCGAGTCAGCGAGACCTCTCCCCCAACAGTTTGTTGCGATGCGGACATCAACACCCCTTTATCATTGTTTTCCTATTGTGTCGTGAGCTCGTTCAAGCCCGACGATGGCAGGCGATCACGCCGTCATCAATGCGGATAACGCGTCGTCATCCTGGAAAGCAATTCGAGTGTCGTCCGATTCGGATGCCGTTCCGGCTTCGGTCCACAAATCCGTTCCCGGCTTCCGGCTGTACCGGTAGACCGCCGCCGGCCTGTTACGGCCGATCCGCAGTTTCTCACCGGTGTCTTCCAACAGTCCGGAAGCGAGCATTTTACGGCGGAAATTCGCCAAATCGATACGCTGTCCGGCAATCGCCTCGTACACGTCATGCAGTTGGCTCAACGTGAATCGCTCGCCCACCAATCGAGTGGCGATGTCAGGCGATTCGATTTTGCCGCGAAGCCGGTTCATGGCGTATTCGACGATGGTGCGATGGTCGAACGCAAGTTCCGGAAGATGGTTGACGGGGAACCACTTGACGTTGTCCCCTCCGGCGAAGTCGATTCGTCCATCGGCCTCGCCCACCAGGGCCCAGTACACGATGGACACCATCGGCAGACCGCCATGCGAACGTGCCGGATCGCCGAACGTGTAAAGCTGCTCAAGATATTTCGGATGCAGCGACGTCGTCGATTCCAGTGCGGCATACGCCGACTGTTCCAATGAATGGTCGGCCCTCAGACCGCCTCCCGGCAACGCCCATTGCCCCAAAAAAGGCTGACGGACGCGTTTGACCAGCGGCATCCACAGGGTGGAGCCCATGCCGGACGAAGCGGCACCAGCATCCACATCTGACTGCGGAACCGGTCCCAAAGCCAGAATCACCACGGATACGCCGACCTGCGGAGGCTGCTTGCGCCGTTCCGAGACATTGCCCATGATCAATTGATGGCCTCTTCCAATACTTCGAATTGCTTACAGGAAAGGAGTCTAACACTTATAGTCAACATGACTATAAGTGTGTCGAGTCGCTCATAAACACCAAGAGCCCCCAACGGGGCTCTTGCAAAGTTCAGGCCACGATGTCGTTGGCGATCAGCTCGCGGGCCACTTCACGGTATTCCTTCGCCGTCTTGTGGTTCGGCGCGTAGATGGTGATCGGCGCGGCCGCCACCGTGGAATCCGGCAGCTTGATGGAACGCGAAATCACGGAATGGAACACCTTGCCTTGGAACGCCTCGTAGATACGCTGCAACACCTCCTCGCAATGCAGGGTACGGGTGTACATGGTGACCAGCACGCCATACACTTCAAGGCTCGGATTGATGCGCGACTGCACCTTCTCGATGGATTGCATGAGCAGCGCCACGCCACGCAGCGCGAAGAATTCGGCAGCGACCGGAATGATCACACCGTCGGCCGCGGTCAACGCGTTCACCGTCAGCAGGCCCAACGATGGCTGGCAGTCGATGATGATCACGTCGTACTCGTCCTTGACCTGGCGCAGCACACCGGCAAGCACCTGCTCACGTCCCACTTCGGTGACCAGTTGCACTTCGGCGGCGGACAGATCGATGTTGGCCGGCATAATGTCGAGATTCTCGAAATCGGTGTGGTGAATCACGCTGTGCACGTCCATGCGCGGATTGAACAACGCCGTGTACACGGTGTCCTCCACCGCGTTGGCGTTGATGCCGAGA
>OKUB01000130.1_pt1 | contig 13404 bp, 12 predicted proteins | sample 1606541 | NCBI WGS metagenome assembly OKUB01 (sample SAMEA3882507, study PRJEB24775) | human gut metagenome | biome: human-associated habitat; feature: intestine environment; material: feces | place: Netherlands | collected 2009/2010
TTTTTATTATGAAAATACAATTAATAGGAACAGGTACTATTCCTGATATGACTAATAGTGCCAGCGTACTAATAAATGACCATATATTATTTGATGTTCCAAATGGTAATTTAAAGGCAATGATAAGGCAAAATATAGATATATTAAAAATAGATACCGTAATAATTTCACATACACATGCTGATCATTGTTTTGATATGCCTTTTCTTTTATGGTATAAGGAAGCTTATCAAAAAGAAAGTAAAAGATTATCAACAAAAATTATAACAGATAAAATAACACAAAATACAATAGAAAATTTAATAGATTTATCATATTTTAATTCTGCAAAAAATGCTAAAAAGGAATTTATAGATGCAGAAGAAGTGAATAATATAGAAAAAATATGTGATGATTTACAAATATTTAATGAACCAATAGAACATGAACATTTAACAATCAAATATGCCAATGGATATATTATAAAAGACAAAAATATAAGTATAGGATTGACAGGAGATTCGACATTTTGTGAAGGTCTGAAAAATATAGCAAGTAAGGTAAATTATTTGATTTCTGATATGACATTAGAAATAGGCGATGAATCTCATATGGGAATAAATAATATATTAGAACTTTTAAAAGAATATCCGAATTTAAAAATTATTCCTATACATATGCACGATAAAACAAGAGAAGAAGCAATAAAATTAGACATAGATAATTTAATAATATTACAAGATGGTGATATTTTAAAATTATAAAAATATTTATAAAAAAGAAAGACCTTGTAACTATAATACTCAAGGTCTTTCTAATATTATTTTAAATCTTTATAATGTACCATATATGTTTTTATATCATTAGTATCATTTTCGTTGATTTCAAAAATTCTACCACCTCTTAAATCATCTGTTCCATAAGGACTATAGCCAGCACAGGCATCTAAACACATTTTGACATTGCAAAAAGTTCCTTCAAAACAATCATTATGACTATGACCACATGCAATACAAATGATGTCTTTTCTTTGAAGTATAGTAGAAAAGAGTCCGGAATTAAGCATCCCTATTTTCATAATTTCCTTTGTACTTCCTGTACACTTGGTTACTATTGGATTATCTACAATATATTGAAATTCCCATGGTGGTATATGCATAAATAAAATTCCATTTATTATATTTCCACAATAATCTTCTAATTCTTTTGAACTATTCCAATACCACATTAATTGTTCAAAATGCACAATGTCCCATTTATCTGACATTGAAGGCATATTCATTAATTTTATATTTTTGTCTATATCTATATTAGAATGTCTTATTTCATTATTTGAATCCAATCCCAAAATATTAAAAGCGATATTGTCACTTTTTGAATTTTTAATAGGTAATACAAAATTAGTAGTTCCATAAATATTTTCAGTATGCTTTGAAATGCAATATTTAAAATTCTCATATATTTTTGTTTTGGTAATATCATTAATTTTAATATCATGGTCATGATTTCCAAATATATGTGCCCATGGAATTTTTCGTTATCTCGTAATTTTATAATATGTATATGATTTTTTCATTTTATTTATCAAATAAACTGTAAATAGTTCAGAATCATAATTAGATGAATCAGCATTTAAAAGTCTTAATAATGATAGTTCGAATTTCTCATAAATATGGAAAGTCTTTTAAATATATTATATTAAAATAAGAATATAATTACAATATTTTTTACATAAAGGATAAATTGTGAGGTTATAAACTTTTAGAAAATAATTTTTTTACTAAAAAACTATACAAATTTTATGAAGTAATGATATAATAAGAGCCAAAGTAAGAAGATGAAAAAGCAAGGAGGAAAAAATGGGAAATATAGTTTTATTAGATGATTTAACAATAAACAAAATAGCAGCAGGGGAAGTAATTGAAAGACCAGCATCAGTAATAAAAGAAATGATAGAAAATTCAATTGATGCAGGAGCAACTAATATAACAGTAGAAATAAAAAATGGAGGAATATCATATATAAAAATAACAGATGATGGAAAAGGAATAGCCCAAGATGACTTAGAAATAGCATTTGAAAGGCATGCTACAAGCAAAATTAGATCAGCAGATGATTTGGATACAGTAACATCTATGGGGTTTAGAGGAGAAGCATTAGCAAGTATTGCAGCTATTGCGAATGTAGAATTAACATCTAAAACAAAAGAACAAGACATTGGATACAAAATCGTTGTTGAAGCGGGAAATGTTTTAGAAAAAGAAGAAGCAGGGTGTAGAACAGGAACAACCATTATAGTAAGAAATTTATTTTTTAATACACCAGTTAGATATAAATTTTTAAAAAAAGATTATACAGAATCAGGATATATTGAAGATGTTATTACAAGAATAGCTTTAGTAAATCCTAATATTGCAATTAAGTTAATAAATACGGGAAAAACAGTAATACAAACTAATGGAAATGGAGATTTGAAAAGTGTAATATATAGCATATATGGAAAAGATATTTCAAATGGAATAATGGAAGTGTCTTATCAATATGAAGATATAAAAATAACTGGGGTAATCGGAAAGCCTGAAATTGCAAGATCAAACCGTTCAAACCAATTATTTTTTGTGAATAAGAGATATATTAAAGATAAAACGTTAACAGCAGCAACAGAGCAAGCATATAAAGGATTAATACCAATTGGAAAATTTGGATTTGTTGTATTAAATTTAGAAATGAGTCCAGCAAAAGTGGATGTAAATGTTCATCCAGCTAAGTTAGAAGTTAGATTTCAAGAAGAAAATACAGTTTTTCAAGCGATATATCATGCAATTAAAGATACTTTGCTAAAAAGTGAATTAGTGGCAAAAACAGAGAAAACAGAAAAAGATAGTATTGTAGATAGAAGAACTGCTAGTTTTGAAGAAAGATTAAAAAATTTAAGAGAAGCAAAAAAAGAAAATCAAAGTGGAGGACTATTTGCTTTTAGAAAACAAAATGAAAAGCAAATTGAAAAATATACAGATGAAGAAAGCAAAATAAAGACCAATATATTGGAAGATGTATATAATAACCAAAAACTAGAAAATGAACAAACTATACAACAACCAACTTTAGAAAAATTAGAAAGCAAAGAGAAAATAACTACAGGAGATCCAGTTGATACTTCAGATGTTTTAGAACAATTAAAAAATTTAAAAGATAAAATGCAAAATGAATTAAAAACAGACAAAGTTACTGCAAATAAAGTACAAGATGTTCAAGAAGAATATAAATTAGAAAACAAACAGCAAGATTTTAAACAAGGGGAGAACATAAAAGAAGAAAAATTCGAACCTGTTAAACAAAAGATAGAAAATTTAGATGAAAATACACAAGCTGTTTCACAAGATTTTAATGAAATGTATACAAAAATGTTTGGAACAGCACCAATAATAGAAAATCAAGATGATAAAAAAGAAGAACAAAAAGCTGTAGATATAATAAAAGATAATGTTTCAATGTTTGAAACAGAAGAAGAATTTAAAAAACCAATATATAAATTTATCGGGATTGTATTTAAAACATATATTATATTAGAGATTGAAAATGAAATGTATATATTAGATCAGCATGCTGCACATGAAAGAATTATGTACGAAAAGGTAAAAGAAAATTATTATAGTGACATAGCTAAAGATTCTCAAATGCTATTATTACCAGATGTTGTAACCTTAACACATAAAGAAATGGATGTTGCTAAAGAAAACAAGGAAATGTTTGAACAAGCAGGATTTTATTTTGAAGAATTTGGCGAAAATACTATTAAATTAACAGGAGTGCCAACAGTATGCATTGATTTAGATACAAAAGAGTTATTTTTAGAAACTTTAGATGAAATAAATACTGTAGCAAGAACAGCTAAACAAGAAAAAGAAGAAAAATTCATAGCAACAGTTGCTTGCAAAGCAGCAGTTAAAGCGAATATGGCTCTTACGAGAGAAGAAGTAGAAAAATTAATGGAACAATTATTGAAATTACCAAATCCATTTACATGTCCACATGGCAGACCAACAGTTATAAAAATGACAAAATATGATATAGAAAGAAAATTTGCAAGAAAGTAGTTGGAAAAAAATGAATTTATTAATTATAATAATAGTAACAGTATTATATGCAGTAATAATTGGATGGACATGGAGCTCTTTAGGAGATATTGAAAGAAAAAAGAAAATATTAATAACAGGAGTTGGAATATTGTTAGTATATTTAATAACTTTATTGTTATTTAATATTTCTAAAAATCAAATACAGTATCCAGATATTTCTGCAGAAAAATATGTAAAAAATATTCTAGTAATTATTTTTACAGGTATAAACTCAATTGCCATATTGCCATACGCAGCTAAAATGTACAATAAAATATATGAGGGAACAATAGAAGCACAAGAACTTAAGAAAAAACTAGTGTTTATTATAATACTAATAATATTAGGAATATTTTTAGAATGTGAATATATGAAAGATATTCAACAAGGAATATTAAATATAGCTAAAAAGTAACAACAGTAAAAAATACAGAAATGATTTTAAACAAATAGGGAGGAAAGAATGCAGAAAGATAAAGTAATAGTTATATGTGGACCAACTGCATCTGGAAAAACAGCATTATCAATTGAATTGGCAAAACAAATTAATGGAGAAATTGTTTCTTGCGATTCTATGCAAATTTATAAAGATATGAATATTGGAACAGCAAAACCTACTGAAGAAGAACAGAAAGGCATTAAACATTACTTAATTGATTTTGCCTCACCTGATGAAAGATATAGTGTAGCAGACTATAAACAAGATGCTAAAAAAGCTATAAAAGAAATATTAAAAAAAGGAAAAGTCCCTATAGTAGTTGGTGGTACAGGATTATATATTGATAGCTTAATTTATGAAATAGAATATCCTAATATAGAGTTTGATGAAAAATATAGAAAAAAATTAGAAAATATAGCTGAAGAACAGGGATTAAAAGTATTATATGAAAAAGCAAAAGAAATTGATCCAGAAGCAATAAAAAAAATAAGTGAAAACGACAAAAAAAGAATATTAAGAATACTAGAAATTTATCATGCTACAGGAAAAAACAAAACAGAACAAGAAAAAGAATCAAGAAAAAATGAAGTAGAGTATGAATATAAAATTTATGCTTTAAAATGGGACAGGCAAGAGCTATATGAAAGAATTAATAAAAGAGTCGATATAATGATTGAACAAGGATTAATTGACGAAGTAAAAGAAATTTATCAAAAGTATCAAAGTTTTCCAACTGCGATGCAAGGATTAGGGTATAAAGAAGTAGTCGAATATCTTGAAGGAAAAATAAGTAAAGATGATATGATAGAAAAAATAAAACAAGAAACACGTAGATATGCGAAAAGACAATTGACATGGTTTAGAAAAAATAAACAAACTATATGGCTAGATGCACAAGATAAAATACAAAATAATATAAAAATTATTTTGGAGGGATAGATTTGAAAGAACAAGATAAAACGATAAAAGAAAAAGAGACTGAAAAAATAAACGATAAAAAAATAAATAAAAAGAAAATAATTTTATATATTGTTGGTTTGGCAATTGTAATTTATTTGCTTTATACTATTTATTTATTAATTAAAGAACCAACCAATATAGTTACAGTAGAAGAGGGAAAATTATATCAAGAAGAAACAGATATTGGTTATGTGATTAGAGATGAAAAAGTTGTAAAAGGTGAAAATTACAAAAATGGGATGGAGCAAATCATAGCAGAAGGAGAAAGAGCTTCAAATAATGAAAATATATTTAGATATTATAGTGCAAATGAAGAATCGTTAAAACAAAAGATATCTGAGCTGGATGCAAAAATTCAAGAAGTGATGCTAAACGACAAGAGCTTATTAACAGCAGATATAAAACTTTTAGAAAATCAAATAGATGAAAAACTAGAAGATATTAGTAAAATTACAGATGTAACAAAATTAACTGAATATAAAAAAGAAATAGATAATCTTATAACTAAAAAAGCTAAGATGGCAGGAGAATCAAGTCCAAAAGGTTCTTATTTAAGACAATTAATAGAAGAAAGAAAAAATTATGAAAATCAATTAAATTCAGGTGCTGAATATGTAAAGGCTCCTATGAGTGGAATTGTATCATATAGAGTAGATGGATTAGAAGAAACATTGACACCAGACAATTTTAGTGCATTAAGTAAAGAATATCTTGAAAGTTTGAATTTGAAAACAGGAAAAATAGTAGCGACAAATGAAGAATGTGGAAAGGTAATTAATAATTTTGTTTGCTATATAGCAACTATAACTTCTTCTGAAGAAGCAAAACAAGCAAAAGTAGGAGATGAAATAAAAGTAAGATTATCAAATAATGTTGAAGTATCGGCAGAAATTTCTAATATTGTAAAAGAAGATGAAGATATTCTTATTATATTAAAATTAAATAAACAAGTAGAAGAATTAATTAATTATAGAAAAATAACATTTAATTTAATTTGGTGGGATGCTTCAGGATTGAAAATTCCAAACCAAGCAATTGTACAAGAAAATGATTTAAATTATGTAATAAGAAATAGAGCTGGTTATTTAAGCAAAATATTAGTAAAGGTAAAAAAACAAGGAGAAAAATATTCTATAGTTGAAGCTTATAAAACTGAAGAATTAAAAGAATTAGGCTTTACAGAAAAAGAAATTAATTCATATAGAAAAATATCTTTATATGACGAAATATTAATTAATCCTAATTTAGATAAAACAAAAGAATTAAATTAATATTTTTTAGCTAATAAAACCAATAGAAATATTACAAAAATATTACAAAAATATTAAAATTTAATAACATTCTTAAAAAACATTGACAATATGACAAAAAAAGTAGATACTTAGTACATAAAACAAAGGAAGTAATTTAGGAGGTTTTTTTATGTCAGGAGCATTAATGAACAAAGTATGGGATTTGTTTGGAATGGATTCAGCAGAACCAGAAGGTTATGAAGAAGAAAATGTATATGATTATGATGATGAAGAGGAAGAAGTAGAAGATAAAAAATTATTCGGAAGAAAAAACAATAATAAAGTTGTAAATATGCCACAAACACAAACAAATGCTATTAAAATGGTAATATCACAACCAACTACTTTTGAACAATCAGATGAAATTTGTGCGTTTCTAAAAGAAAAGAAATCTGTTATTGTTAATTTAGAATATGTTAATAAAGATGTAGCAAGAAGAATTGTTGATTTTATTAGTGGAGGAGTGTATGCATTAGATGGATATATTCAAAAAGTATCAAATTCTATCTTTTTAGTAGCACCATCTAACTATGAAATCACAAATGAAATGGCAAGGGAAGAAATGAAAAGCAAACTTTCTGTTTCATGGCTAAAAAATAATGGAGTAAACTAATTGAATATCAACAAGGGGGAAGAAAAATGATAACACCACTCGATATAGAAAATAAAAAGTTTTCAAAGCAAATGATGAATGGATATAGTGTTGAAGAAGTAGATGATTTTTTAGATGATTTAACAGTTGATTATACAAAAAACTATAAAGAAGCGACAGAATTAAAAGCTAAGGTTGCAGAATTAACTAAAAGTTTAGAACATTACAAAAACATAGAATCAACTTTACAAAACACTTTAGTCATGGCGCAGAAAACTGCAGATGATGTAAAAAACATAGCAAAACAACAAGCAGATCAAATAGTAAACCAAGCAAAAGGAACAGCTCAAAAACAAGCAAATGAATTAGATAATGAAATTATTTTAAAGAAAAAAGAATTAGAAGACGTAAAAAAACAATTTGATATATATAAAGCTAAGATGGAGTCATTGTTAATATCTCAATTAGAATTAATAAAAGATATCAATAAAGAAGATGCATAAAATTTAAAATTACTAAAGAGGACTATCTGTATAGATAGTCTTTTTGTGTCTATAAATAAATAAAAGTAAAGAAAAATATTACAAAAAGACAACAATATTACAGAACTGTTAAATATATGTTACATTTCTATTAATACTATTGACCATTAGAGGAAAAAAGAATAAAATATTACTATCATCGAAAGATATGAAAACTCACAAGAAGGGTGAAATATGAGAATAATAGGTGGAAAAGCTAGAGGAACAAAATTATATACATTAGAAGGAGAAAACACAAGACCAACATTAGATAGAGTAAAAGAATCGTTATTTAATATAATTCAAACAGAAATACCAAATAGCATATTCTTAGACTTATTTTCTGGAAGTGGAGCTATAGGTTTAGAAGCTGTCAGTAGAGGTGCTAAAAAGGCTATTTTGTGTGATAAATCAAAAGATGCTATAAAAATAATCGAGAAGAACATAAAAAAAACTCACTTAGAAGAGAAAATAGAATATTATCAATTACCATTTGAAATATTATTAAACAACCAAATAAAAGATTTAATTGACATTGTATATATTGATCCGCCATATAAAACAGATTATGCTTGTGAATCATTAAAAATACTAATAGATAATAAAATGCTAAAAAAAGATTCATATATAATTATAGAAACAGATGATGAAAAGAGAATTATAGAACAAATTAAAAGTTTAAAAGTGAACATAGTTGACCAAAGGAAATATGGTCGAGCATATCTTATATTTTTGAAAGAAAAGTAAGATAAATTAGAAAGGGGTAAAACCATGGAAATATTTACATTATTAGAAACATTAGAGGATTTATTAGAAAATAGCAGAAGTCTGCCATTTTCTTCAAAGGGATTAGTCGATAAAGAAGAAATGTTAGATTTAATAAAAGAAATAAGAATAAAACTTCCTGATGAATTAAAACAAGCTAAATGGGTAAAAGAGGAGAGACAACGAATATTGGTTGAAGCCCAAAAAGAAGCAGATGGAATTGTAAAAGAAGCAGAAAATAGAATTATAGCTATGATAGATGAACATGAAATTACAAGAAAAGCATATGACCAAAAAACAGAAATTATTGAAACAGCAAATGAAATGTCAAGAGAAATATCTAAAGGAACAAAAGAATATGCAGATAGCTTATTAGCTAATACAGAAGATGTTTTGAATGAAACATTAAACAAATTAGGAACTAACATGACAGAAGCATTAAATTTAATGCAAATATCATTAGAAGATACAATTAAAACAATTCAAAATAGTAGAAAAGAATTGAAATAGAAAAAACAAAAGTCAGATGCCAGAAGTCAAAAAACTAAGACTTTTGAATCTGGCTTTTATTAATAAAATAAAGAAGAAAAGAAAACAACGATTCAAACAAATAGTTATACTTTGGAAGGATGATAAAAATGGCCAAAAAAAAGAGAAGATATAAAAAGAAAAAGAAAGCAACTTCAAACTTAGACATAGCAGTAATAACACTAATTGTACTTAGTATACTTTTAGCTGTTTTAATTTATACTAAATCAGGAGTAATAGGTGCCAAATTAAATGAAATATTCGGAGGAGTATTGGGAATTATGCAATATGTACTTCCGATAGGAACTTTTGCTGTTGCTATAAAACTAGCCTCAGAGGGAAGAGAAGGAATAACACCAAAATTAATACAATATGGAATTGCTATTATTAGCCTTTCAATTGTGTTTAGTGTATTTCAAATTTCATCAGGAGAATTACAATCTTCAAAAGAACTATCAGAATTAGTAAAAGATGCTTATTATTTTGGTTCTCAGGGCAAAGGAGGAGGAGCTGTAGGAGCTGTTGCTGCTGTACCACTCGCTAAACTTTTAGGAGATGTAGGAGCAGTTATATTTTGTATAGGAACAGCAGTTATATTATTAGTATTTACATTTGGAATCAATTTATCAGATATAATTAATCTAATGCTTGATAGAATAGAAGAGAAAAAAGAAGAAAGATTTGAAAGAAGAGAGCAACTAGCAAAAGAAAGCAAAAAAGAAGAACAAGAAGAGACTCCGGGACAACGAAGAAAGAGACTAAGAGAAGAAAGAAAAATAAAATCACAACTTGAAAAAATAGACGAAAAAGCACCTATGGACAATCAAATAAAAATAAATTTCGGAGGAAGAATTGTTGATGGAACAGATGAAAAAAAGGGATTAAAGAAGTATGATCATACTGGTGAAAATTTAGAACCTTTGACAAAACAAAGTAAGAAACAAAAACAAATTAGTCAACAATTAGAACCAGATGTTATAGATGCAAATCTTTTTAAAGATGTAGAAGAACAAAAAGAAGAAAAGAAAAAAGCAGTATTACAATTAGAACATGCTCAAATAGTAGAAGATGAACATTATGAATATCCACCAGTAGAACTTCTAAGTAAACCAAGTAAAAAAACTTTAAAAGGAGGAGCTAAAGCGTTAACAGATACTGCAACAAGATTACAAAAAACATTATATAGTTTTGGAGTATCAGCAAAGGTTGAGAATGTATCAGTAGGACCAGCGATTACAAGATATGAATTAAAACCAGCAGAAGGAGTAAGAGTTAGCAAAATAGCTAATTTAGCAGATGACATAGCGTTAAATTTAGCAGCAGAAACAATAAGAATTGAAGCACCAATCCCAGGAAAACAAGCAGTGGGAATAGAGGTACCAAATAAGGAAAAAGAAGTAGTACATTTTAGAGAAATATTAGATAGTGATGAATTTAAAGGAAATAAATCAAAATTAACAGTAGGACTAGGAAAAGATGTAGCAGGAAATGTACAATTAGCAGATATTGCTAAAATGCCACATGTATTAATTGCAGGTTCTACAGGTTCAGGAAAGAGTGTATGTATAAACACAATAATAACAAGCATAATTTATAACGCTAAACCAAGTGAAGTGAAATTTGTTATGGTTGATCCAAAAGTAGTTGAATTGTCTGTATATAATGGAATACCACATTTATTAATACCAGTTGTAACAGATCCTAGAAAAGCAGCAGGAGCATTAGCATGGGCAGTACAAGAAATGGATGACAGATACAATAAATTTGCAAGCAAAGGTGTTAGAGATTTAAAAGGATATAATAAAGCAATCGAAAAAGAAAATGAAGCTGGAAAATTACCACAAATAGTAATAATAATTGATGAGCTTGCAGATTTAATGATGGTAGCAAAGAACGATGTAGAAGATGCAATTTGCCGTTTAGCACAAAAAGCAAGAGCAGCGGGAATGCATTTGGTAATTGCAACACAAAGACCATCTGTTGATGTAATAACAGGATTAATTAAAGCAAATGTACCATCAAGAATAGCATTTGCAGTATCTTCACAAGTAGACTCAAGAACAATATTAGATAGTGTGGGAGCAGAAAAATTGCTTGGAAAAGGAGACATGTTATTTTTCCCTGCAGGAGCACCAAAGCCATCAAGAGTTCAAGGTGCTTTTGTATCAGATGATGAGGTGGAAAAAATAGTAGACTTTATCAAATCAAATGGTACAGCAACATACAGTGAAGATATCTTAGAAAGTATTGAAAATGGAAATAAAACAGATAAAGAAATAGCACAAGAACAAGCAGAAGATGACGACACAGATCCATTTTTAATGGATGCAATTCAAACTGTAGTTGAAACAGGACAAGCATCTACATCTTTTATACAAAGAAGATTTAAAGTTGGTTATGCAAGAGCAGGAAGAATTATAGACCAAATGGAAGAAAGAGGGGTTATTTCTGGATACCAAGGAAGTAAACCAAGAGAAGTTCTTATGACAAAAGAAAGATGGGAAGAACTAAAAATGGGAACATCAGAAGAAAATAAAAATTAATATAAAATAGGATAGAAAGGAGAAAAAATTTGCAAAAGAAAAATGACAATTTTTTAGAAAAGATAGTAAAAAAAGATTATAACAATGAATTAGAAGCAATATTAGAAAAAAAATACTTTAATGAAGATGTAAAAAGTATTCTCCTTAATATATTATACAAAATAGAAACAGCATACAAAGATTACAAAAAAGTAAAACAAGATACAGAAACAAAAGATGAGTATATTGAAAAAATTATAGACATAATAAAAAATGAATGTGAAGAAATAAAACTAGTAAAGCCATATTCAGAAGAAAGCAAAATAATAGGAAATAAGACATTTTTAGTAGAAAAAAATAAGAAAAGAATTATATGCTACAATGTAGAAAGAAAATTATTATATTGCATATCAAAAATAAGTAAGCAAGAAGAAATAGTAAAAAATAATTATTTTCTAGTTAATAAAACATTATCAAATTTAATTAATACAGGAAATAACATTAATACGGTAGAACCATTAAGAGATTTTAATGGATATTCATGGACAACAATTCCAAGAGAAATAGAAAGTATAGAACATAACTTAATTTACCAAAATTTAATTATTTTAGTTGGAAATAAATTTTTAAACAATTGGATTTATAACAAGGAATTTGTTATGGATTATATGGAACTATTTAGAGAAAAAATGGAAGAAATTTATTCAAAAAAAGTTGCAAAAGATATAATTGAAAATTTAGAAAAAATATCTATTTTGCTAGAAGTAAAATTTGATGCAAAAAGTAAGAAAGAATTTTTAACGATAAAAAGTGAAATAGAGAAAAAAATAGGTGAATTAGAAGACAATAAAAAATTTGTAGAGAGCATAACATTAGAAAAGAAAAGGTTAACAAATGAAATAAAGAAAATAGACGAAACAATAAATGATAAAAATATGATACAAGAGAAAATCTTTAGTATAAGAATTTTATCGAAAATAATGACAGAAGAAAGAGAAGAGAAGATAGAAGAATTAGAAAAACTAAATGAATTATTAAATCCTCAAAAATTTGTTAAGCATAAACAAGAATTAGAAAAAAAAGAAAAGGTTTTAAAAATATTAGAAAGCAAAAATATTCAAAGTGATATTGAAAAACTAAAATTAAAATTACAAAAAATATTTTTGCAATGTGTAGAAAATAAAATAGAAAAAGCACGGAAGTAAGCAAGAAATTATAAAGATAATATATCAATTCAGGTATTATTCGATGTTACCATATAATCATGAAAAAACGATATATGAAACAGAAGAATTATCAGAACAATTAAAAAGAACAACAAAAAAATTATTATTAAAAGCACATAAATTAAAAGCAATTGAAAAATTTTCGAAAAATGAAGATATAAATTATGAATTATTAAAAAATCTATTCAGAGTAAGAAGTATTAATTTAGAAGAAATTTCTGTTAAAGTTTTGAAAGAAAAAGATAAATTTTTTGTACAAATATTTGACGAAAATAGTTTAGAGGAAAAATATGAATTAAAAAATAGTCAAAATATTAGTAAAAGAGATTTAGAAGTTAGATTAAATAAAAAGGTGAAAATTTTTTGCTAATAATAAATAAAAACAAATTAAAATATATATGTAATTTATTAAAATGGAAAGGATGAAAGTAAAGTATGAAAATAACTTTTTTAGGAGCAACA